>Ga0315279_10004409_pt1 | contig 18892 bp, 23 predicted proteins | sample YL17G06_20_MG_FD_203694 | JGI IMG/M metagenome (GOLD analysis project Ga0315279, IMG submission 203694) | Sediment microbial communities from Yellowstone Lake, YNP, Wyoming, USA - YL17G06_20 | ecosystem: Environmental > Aquatic > Freshwater > Lake > Sediment | place: USA: Wyoming | collected... | reverse complement strand
GCCGAGAGGGTGAGCAAGAAACATTTCCTGACTCGGAGCGAAAGTGATTAAACAGTCAATCATAATGCCTAACATTCTTGCTTCATACAGGGCTAGGGAGGAATCCTTGCCTCCCGTCCACGACACCACCACTCTGGACATGTTGCCAGAAATCAATCACTTCACAATTTTAGCCTAATGAAGTGTCCAGCTGCGCGCAATTATCCGTCTTTTGTGCGTACCCTTAGTGGTGAGCACACACACAAAAATGCCGGTTCAAATTGCGGTGCCCGCACCATCAGGCCGACCCACCCCCCCCAAAAGAAACCACTACTAACGACGGTTCAAATTGTTCTGCCCGCACCACCAGACCCACACACACACAAATAACGACGAATGAAACGACGAGGCGGACGGCGATTGTCAGGGGAAGAACCCCCCTTTCTTCTTCTACTGGAAACATAGATCATACGTCAAAAGTATTCGATTCACGTTGGCAGGCGAGTTATCGGCTAGTTAGCTTTCTCATTCAGAATCGTTTATCGGATTCTCCGTAGAATCTACTTAGCAGGATGATGTTTGAAATGCATTGCTCCCTCAAAGAAGTGGTCACAACAAGTGCTGGCACCGAATGAATATGCGCGGCTGCTATTGGACCCGATCTACCTTGAAGAACTGGTCGCGAAGTATGATGAAATCCATGTGAAGGGAACCTGTGAGAACATCACTGGCAGGAAATACGACATCAATGACATCATCAAATTGAAGGAATTTCACGAGACTATCAAGAAGACTCCGCAACTTCTGGAGACCTCAAGCGGAGAACTATTGAAAGAAATCCAAAAGGAACTAGGAGATTTAAACAAGAATGTTGAGAAAGCTATTGACGCTCTGAAAGAATCGGGTATCGTGACAAAGACTAAGTCCGAAAAGGCCGCTGAAGACGCGGAACTGTTATCGCGGCTGAAGGAAATGCGAGATAAAGTGAAGCAAGAAGGATAGCGAACTGCCTACTACTCGTGCTATCCTCGAGAAGATGGAGTCGCTGTCTAATTCCAGAGGAGCCATGCTAGAATATTCTTGGACTGATGACTTGCTACGCGTCTATGTCTACGGTAGTCAATACGCTACTGCTTTTGTTTCACGGGCACAATGGGTCCTTGCCACTTTCACCATTCTTCTCGAGGATTCTCCTGCATTCAAGACTGCATTAGAAAAGATCCTAGCGGACCTTGACGCTACACATAGTGTTTCTGAAACGGAGAATTGGTCGCTTAGAATCGCTGAAATCGAGGCCAAAGTTTTTGCCACAAATACGTAGGGGGGTGCGCACCAGCTATACCCCCAGAAGAAATGTGATAACGACTTTGCAGGGAGCTGCCGGAAAACTTTCTTTATCTTGTTGAAGAAGACTGGGAAGAAGCTTGCATAGGTATGAAGTAGAACTCGTTCAGCGCTACAGCTACGATCCCTTGCAGAAATGCGGCGCAGACGTAGAGCACTTCTCTTTCCTCATCGGAAATGATTTCTCCGTGCATTACTTTGTTTCGCTCGACATATATGCAAAGCAAAGCGCTCTCTAGAGCAGCTCCAGCATTCTGAGTTGAGACCGCAGTGGAAAGAGTCTGGCTGTAGTTCCTATGATATTTGTCAACAAACTTCTGTTTGATCAGACAATCCATAACATTTGCCCAGTTTCCTTGAGCCAGAATCCAGTCAAGGTAAACTCTGATGGGTGTGGGCTTGGGTCGCGTTGCCCAGGACTCTTCGATTATCTTCGTCAGCAATTTCGAATTAGTACGCAGGAGAGAGACACAGAGACATTTGATTAGGTTTGGCTGGCTGGATTTAGAGGTTTTTGCGAGATGCGCGTACAGAGCGTTGAAGCTTCTCCAGACTTTGGACAACCTCTCATACTCGTCTTCTTCAACCATACTCTGTCGCAACAGTCGTAAGACTCGAAATATCACATCAGCATCCTTATGTGACGAGAGCTTCTTCATCCAATCCCATGCATATCTAACGAAGCCTTCATTCCAGGTCACTTTGTTTTGTATGTTGATTGATATCTTTGTAGGAGCATGAACTCCTGCCTTTGATAGCTCCACAAAGTTCTCAAGCTCAACGTCGAATTCCTCCATCACTTCTCTCACATCAAGTCCAACCAGAGCCGAATGAGCGCTGCTTACGTCCAAGAATCTCCCGACGATGTCTCTGGCGAATTGAATGAAGTCTGGAGGAGAACGCGGCGTCGTGAAGCGATAGGTCACTTTGACCATAGGTGAGCTCTCGCTACTTTTGGGATGGGGCTCTATCCGGATTCCATCGAACAGAATCGGAGCGTCCACCCGGACATTGTGAAGAACGAATGTTGTCTTCCATTTGAACTCCGCAGACATGATTTGTCGCTCGTCATTCATGTCATTTGAAGCACGGTCGTTATGAAGTCTTCAGGTTTACTCGCGTTTCTGGGGGGGGTGCGCACCATCAGGCCCACACACACAATTGACGGTTCAAATTCTGCAACCAAATTGAACTCTCAGACATCCCGTGTCGCTGAAATTCACCCGCCCAGGTACGTATCCTCCCGGTGGCGCCACCACTCTGGTATTTCGGATTTTTCAGGCACAGTGAGACAGATTAGGTACGATAAGAGAGGAATGCAGGACGAGAAATCATGAACGTGCAGTTCTTGGGTGCAACACGTCAAGTAACTGGATCAAGCTACGTCTTAGATGCTGGTGGAGCGAAGATCCTCATCGATTGTGGACTATATCAGGAACGAGAGTACGCCTACAGAAACTGGCAAGACTTCCCGGTTCCTCCAAACCAGATTCAACATCTCCTCCTCACCCATGTTCACCTTGACCACTCCGGCCTCATTCCAAAACTTGTAGGAGACGGATTCTCCGGCGACATTCTCCTGACGCCTCCATCAAGACAGATGCTTCCAATCGTACTCTCGGATTCTGCCCGGAACATGGAAGAGGATGCCGCCTTCAAGAAGAGACGTCACGATAGAGAAGGCAAACGGGGACCCCACCCGGAGGTCCCATTGTATACGGTTCAGGATGCTGAGAAATGTTACTCCCAGCTAAAGGAGGTACCATACGGCAACTTTACTCAGCTGAATAACCATGTTAAGATCTGTTTTCACGATGCCGGCCATATCCTTGGCTCAGCAATGATCGAAATCATTCTTGAAGATGAGAGAGGACCACGCAACATCATTTTCTCAGGAGACATTGGTCAGTGGGATAAGCCTCTTCTCAACGATCCGTCAGTCTTTGATCACGCCGATTATGTTGTTATGGAATCCACCTATGGAGATCGTAATCACGAAGAACCTCAAGCGGTGGATGAGAAGCTCTGCAACGCCGTAAACGAGACAGTGGAAGCAGGCGGGAACATTGTCATCCCAACCTTCGCTATTGAGCGCGCCCAAGAGCTACTATATCATTTCAGCCGCTTAGCGCGCGCCGGTAAGATTCCCTACCTGATGACCTTTCTCGATAGTCCGATGGCCATTGAAATTACGAAGGTCTTTGAACGATGCTTGAAATATCTAGATGAGGAGACGCTTGAACTCTTCAAGGAGAAACAATCGCCTTTTGATTATCCAGGGTTGAAGCTTGTTGAATCCGTTGAAGGATCGAAGGCAATCAACCTCATCAAAGGTTCATCAATCATCATGGCTGGCTCGGGCATGATTACGGGAGGACGCATCAAACATCACTTAGTCCAGAACATTACTCGTCCGGAGTCTACCCTCCTTATAGTGGGGTACCAGGCGGCTGGGACACTGGGACGCCAAATTCTAGACGGCGCTTCACCCGTCAGAATTCTCGGTCAATCTTGGCCGGTCCGAATGAAGATCGCGCAGATCGAAGGCTTCTCCGCACACGCAGGCATGAGCGACCTCCAACGCTGGTTGAACAACTTCAAATCCCCACCAAAACACGTTTTCCTAACCCACGGCGAGGACGACTCAATCCAAAGCCTAAGGAAGTATATCAATTTCAAAAACTGGGAAGTAACCGCACCCACGTACATGGAAGAATACCCACTCTGAGGGTTGTGTGTTCTCTCTTTGTGGCGAGCGTATTATGGCCAATAATAATCCTGAAGAATACCCAGGAAACATTGTTGGGCGAATCGCAGATGAACGTCAACATACCGGAGAAGATATTCCTCACAAAGGGTGTGGGTACTCACAAAGAGAGGCTGACAAGTTTCGAGTTGGCTCTTCGTGACGCGGGCATAGCCTCCTGTAACCTAGTCTACGTGTCAAGTATCGTACCTCCAAACTGCAACGTATTATCCAGGAACGAGGGCTTGCAACTTCTGAAACCCGGTCAAATACTATTCTGTGTAATGAGCCGGATTGACACGAATGAGCCGAACAGGCTGATGGCTGCAGCCATAGGGATGGCACTCCCGTATGACAGAACAATGTACGGTTACCTGTCTGAACACAAGTCATATGGTCAGACGCAGGAGAAGGCTGGTGACTACGCCGAAGATTTAACTGCTTCAATGCTCGCGTCGACGCATGGCGTGCCGTTTGATGTTGACAATGCTTGGGATATCAAGCAAGAGATGTGGAACATATCAGGCATGAGGGTCACCACCAGAAGCATTTGCCAATCCGCAGAAGGCAACAAGGATGGGCTGTGGACGACAGCAATCGCTGCCGCCATAATGCTCTAGTCCAAGTGTGTGTGGTATACGAATACCTCTTAACCGCTCACTTGTAGGTGGCAACGCCCCAAGTCTCAATCGCTCTCCGGAGTTCCACATGCTGGCGGGCATATTCATCCAGGCTCGATCCGCTCATGGCCACATCGATCGCCTGCCGAAGAGCCATGGCTCCAGCCCTCCCGCCATCGGGGTGGCCCCATATACCTCCACCTGCTTGAATCACAACATCGTTCCCAACGAGTTTGACGAGTTCGGGGACTAGGCCCGGATGGAGGCCACCTGAGCAGACAGGGAAAACAGTTCTCTTTGTGCCCCAATCCTGCCCCAACCGACCATTCCCTGAACTGACATTGGTTTGCTGGAGGTTGTCCCGGAGCGCGAGGACTTCTTCCCTTGGAGATTCGAGTTTCCCGATGACAGTTCCAATGTGAAGTTGGTCCACGCCAATCAGGCGCGCGACATCTGAAACCGCAAGCATTGACACTCCATGAAGGGGGTTTCGTGTGAAGGCTGCGTGGAAAGCGCGGTGAGCGTGGATTGCGAGTTCTAGGTCTTCACATGCGTCGCGGAGCGTTTGGAGGGCTGCCCAGCCGCTCGTGATTATGTCGACCATAACGTACTCACCCCCAGCTCGCGCGACGACTTTTGCTCGGCGAAGCATTTCGTTTGTTTCTGAGGTTATGTTGATGAGGTAACTCTTCCGTTCTCCAGTTTCATTTTCCGCTTTGTCCCGTAGCCTGAAGCATTCGTTCACTCTTTCCTTGAATTTGTTGAAGGGTTGCGAAGTGAGGTTCTCGTCATCCTTCAGGAGGTCTACGCCCCCCATCCAAGCCTCATAGCCGGCTTTCGCATGTTCTCTTGCTGTGAGGCCGAGTTTCGGCTTCGGTACTGTGGCAGTCAGAGGTCGCTTCTTCACCCCGAAGAGTTTACGGATTCCGCTCAAACCTAGCTTTGGACCTGAGAAACTGTTTAGGATCCTCTTAGGCCAATGTATGTTTTCCAATCTAAGGTTCTGAACGGCTTTCATCCCGAAGATATTGCCCGCTACTGAGCTGAGGACCTGGGGCATGTTTCCCGGCTCAAAGAGCTCTAGTGGGTAGGCAACCTTCACAACGTTTCCTTCGATATCATACGCTTTAGCCATCAGCCGGCGGATTCTGTCTTTCATTGTGGTGAGTTCGGTCCATGTTCCTACCGAGGACTCGGATGCAAGACGACCCGCGGCGTCTTCAATCGAAAAGCCAGCCGCAGGTTCGACATGAAACAAGCATATCAACTCGTCTGGTGTGGGCTTATGGCTAGCGTCTATGAAGTCTCGGTACCATTCTGTCATTATCATTCCCAACCTTCTGAGTAAGCAAGGAGGCGCCGTCAATAAAGAATCGCCCCGACGAAAGTGACTAGGCCTTCTCCTGAAGAGCATATGTCTAGTAATCTCAGTTCCTCTGGCGTTGCGACGCCTAAGACATCTTTCAAGATCAACATCGCTCCTAGCGGTGGAATAATTCTCCGCTCAATGATTATCAGATCAATAAACTCAGGAGGCGTAACATCGAATGACGGGTTGCGAACGGCAACATGCCCGAGTTGCTCAAGTTCGGTCTGAGAGATCACTTCAGTTGTGTGGCGTTCCTCTATTTTGATGAGCCACTCGTCCTGCTGCTTCTCTGATTGAGAATTCCGTTGATGACTGTAATCTGAACAGAACTATGAGGTCCTCTCGTGACGGGAGTATGTGTTGTCAACGGACTTGTTGTAACAGTCGCCATTGTTAATTAGTCCTGTTCCGAGATGCGGACTGTATGGTAGTCGCTGAGTTCCTCGGGTGTGAGCAGACCAAATTCTTGTTCAAGTATGAATATTGCTGCTTGTGGAGGAACTATTCCTTTCTCTGTTATGATCAGATCGATGTACTCGGCAGGGGTTATGTCGAAGGCCGGATTACGAACTGTCGCGTTGGGTATTTGGCTTAACTCATCTGGGTCAATAATTTCTGAAGCGTCTCGTTCTTCAATTTCTATAAGTTCTCCGATTAAGGTTTCGGGACTGAACTTGTAAGTCTCCGCTGCCACGAAGACTCGAACCCTCGCCTCGTGTGCAGCTAGAGCTATCAACGATGTTCCAATCTTGTTGACTAACGCTCCATTGGCCGCAACCGCGTCGGCGCCTACAAATACCTTATCAATCTTGTTCAAAAAAAATCGCACAGCATCGTCGAGAATAAGCGTAACCGGGATTCCAATCGACCCAAGTTCTCGTGTCGTTAGACGCCCCTGGAACCTTGGTCTTGTTTCAGTAACGGTGACCTCGAATCGTTTTCCCTGTTTCCACGCTGTTCCTAAGATGGCGATGACCGCGGAACTATTGCAATGCGTCAGGATCTTGTCGCCGTCGGTGATCCGTTTCGCACCAATCTCTCCGATTCTCTGAATGGCCGACAACGAGTTCTGAATAAAATCTTCGGCCGCCTTTATGGCGACGGTTCGAATATCTACCACCGTTCTAGCTTGAACCAACACAGATGTGACTCGGTGCATTACGAACCGAACTGCGTTGGGAAGGGAGACCGCCGTGGGTCTTGTTGCAAGCAAAAGCTGTGAAGTGCCACGCAACTCCTCGACAAGTTCATTTGGAGAAGTCGCTGTTGATAATTCCGCCGTCAACTGTAGCGCTTGAGCCGCCGACCGTGCTATCTCTCCTGCTCCTCGTCTCTTCATGTTGCGAATCTCGTCAGCAATACGTTGAACTTCGGAAGAAGTCATCCGTAAACTTCCATGTCTTGTGCAGATCCGTAATAGGTAATAGGTAATATGAAGGATTTCAGCAGTATTTACGATTACACTATTTCTATTCCCTGTGCGTGTTCTTCCCAGTATGTGACTGCAAAGAGCAGTGCCTCCTCGCTCTCTGAGTGGATACGCAGGAGTAGTTCCCCATCGTCGACGCTATCGCCAACATGTTTCAGGAGATAGATTCCTGCTCCTGGATTGCGAGGCGCTCCAGCAAGTTTAGCTGTTCGCGTTATTATTCGGTTTCGAACCGCGTTCACTCGTCCGCTTCTACGTGCACAAATTTCCTTGACATGCGTTCCTAGAGCAATCAATTCCTTACGCCCTTGGAGGTTTCGAATTCGTTCAAATTTCTCGTAAGCCTCACCAGATTGTAGCAGATTCTCTGCGCGATTGCGTCCTCGACCGGGTGGAGCCCGACCGGTGAATTCCAACAGTTCTCCAGATAGATAGAGAGATCTTTCTTTAAGGTCGGTCGGGGCATCAGATTCGTTCCTTAAGACTTTGAGTACGTCTTTAGCCTCCAAAACTGGACCGACGCCGTTGCCTATAGGTTGCGATCCATCGGTAATCATGACTTGAATATTCAAGCCTAGCCTGGCTCCGATTTGTCGAAAACGTTGCTCAAGACCAACAGCCCTTTCAGCCGTTTCTGCTTTGGAACCTGAACCCGTTGGAACATCCAGCAGCACATGCGTAGCTCCCGCAGCCTTCTTTTTCGCAAGGATGGAAGCGATCATGAAGCTTTCTGAGTCTATGCTTAGTGGATGCTCCACCTGGATTATGAGGTCATCCGCTGGAGCAAGATTGAGGGCTCCTCCCCAGACAAGACAGCCTTTTTCACTCGCCGCCAATTCTTTGATGCGTTTGACCGGTAATTCGACATTCATCAGTGTCTCCACAGTGTCCGCAGTACCTGAAGGTGACGTTACGGACCGCGATGACGTATTCGGAATAATCAAACCGGAAGCTGCGGCGATTGATACGACGATCGGAGTCGTTCGATTTCCCGGAACTCCTCCGATCGAGTGCTTATCAGCGATTATTGAACCGTTGAAGTGTAACTGTTCACCACGATCGATCATCGCGCTTGTCAACGAATACACTTCATCATCGTTGAGAGGATTCATCGTTGCCGCTACGACGAACGCGGTTAACTCAACTTTTGAGTATCGTCCTTCCACAATGTCATCTACGATATTCACAAAGTCTTGCGGCAACAGATGTGCTCCTGATATCTTGCGACGCAGTTGCTCCAACGATTTTGGCGGATCAGCGGGTCTCACGTCTACCGTTGTGCCGGATTCCACTCCTAGCTTTGCGAACGCGGAATCGCTTAAACCGATAGAACCGGACGGTACCGTTGTCCCTTCTGCCACGTTGAGCACAGCGAGAACTTTTCTATCGTTCGCTGAGACTTCAACGCGATCCATCGGATGTAATCCTACGGAGAATTTCTTCAGTTCATCGTGGTCTAGAAACGCAATGTTTTCTCTGTACGCGTCAATCCCAATCCGTTTTAAGGTCAGCTTCATGTGTGACGCTCCAAGAAATGACGAGGCGTCAGGACAGAGAGCCGCTCCTGGCGGTTCATACGCCTAGACTTAAGCATCTGATATTTCAGAATGTTCCCGTGTTACTTTCGGTCCTCTGGGAAGGGTCGCTCAAGTTCTTGTGATTTCTCTGAATCAGTTACCGGAGTCGGCCTAGAACAAACCAGCGACGTACCACCGCCAGAAGAAATCTTGCACATGTAAGCGAGAATCGGTGGGTGTGTGTGCGCACCATCAGACAACATAAGTCGCTTGAGCATGTAGCTGGGGCGGTCTTTCCCTGGAGGCTCTGCGGTATTTTGTCTCACCGTTTCGTGTGCCCTTATGATTCTGCGGGCACCGGGATTTGAACCGTCATGTGTGTGGGTCTAGTGGTGCGCACACCCACAGAATAGTCGGTAGCACCCTATCTTTTCAACTTCATATCTGTACGTTGGGTGCTCCGAAACTATGGCGGTCACACGGCCTATCGCTGACTTCTGTTTCTTTTCAAATTAGGCAGGTGCTCCACAATGGGGGCATTGGTTTAGCGTCTCTTCGAAGATTTGTCCGCAATTTCTGCATCGTATCTTCACAATTACCTCTCGTTGTATCGTTTCCTTCTCCTTGACCATTTCTGGAGCGTCAGCTTCAACTAGCTTCCAGCTCAAGGGCGTAAAGAGCGACCTTGGCTGCACTGCTAGAACATACCTCGTTGAACATTCCGAACAAACCACGTTAGGCATCGCAACTTCGAGCATGCGTCCGCCGTCTTTGGGGCACCGAGACTTCTTGAGTGCCCTTTCGAAGTTTCTTCGCTGTCTTACCAATTGCCAGGACCGAGCACCGAGCATATGTCGTGAATGTTTGGCGGCGCTATAAATGCCCTAGCATATTTTTCGGAAACTGGAAGACCTCCAGAACTTTCAGGCATCTTCATGAGTGTGAGTCTGGTGGTGCGCGCACATTAGACCCACACACACACAAATAGCACGTCTGGACGATCCATGCGACTGTTTGCTTTGTGGAGGTGAGCGATTTGGTTTGGAAGATTATCGAGGTTATCGGTGAATCAAATGAGAGCTTTGCGAACGCCGTACGAAACGCCGTTGAAGAAGCAGGGAAAACAGTCAAGCAAATGCAATGGTTCGAAGCAACCCAATTCAGAGGGACCATCAAGGAAGGCAAAGTGAGTCAATTCCAAGCGGTCGTGAGGATCGGTTTCAAAGTCGAACGCTAAATCCTAAATCAGATATCGGCGTGTGGCCTCAGAAATCTGAAAATAGTGAGAAGGGAGGTGAACTAGTTGTTGGTCAATGTCGTTAGATGGTGTGTTCCCAAAGAGAACAGCAAGAAGCAGTTTGAGTTCTGGCGTGAAGTCCTTGACTACCAAAGTTCTCATCCTGAGATATTCCACTACACTAGGTCTCGCTTCTACACTATGAGTGAAGAAGGGTCGTCTGAAGAACATTGGATGTTCTTGGATGAGTATGACAACCGTGAGGCATACGATAAGACTATGAAAACCATGCATGAAGACCCAGAAGTTGCACCAATCGTAGAAGGATGGTTCCCGAGGTGGGACGCTCTGATAGTTCCCGGGTCTAAGAAGAAAGGAGAAATCTGGACTGAGGTTGAGAAGCTGAGGGTCGAGTTCAAGTAATCTGTGGCATGCGCCTAGTGCCTCCCATAGCCACTAAGGAGTGCGAGAACACCTCACCGGTTGGTGTGACAACCCGCAATGGGTAGGGCTCCACTCACCCAGCTTGGGGGGTGGTATCAATGGTGCGCACACACACGAAAATCAGCCTTCATGCGGCAAGGCAAACAATCCGCGGCTCAGTCAGCTAATGTGACTTCACCATTGTCAAGAAGCCGTAGTCGTCGCCATCGTGACTCATACGGCCTCCCTCGCATCCCGCCTACCCTGACAAACTGTTCGACGCGCCCCTCTTTTTCCTCGCTTTTGAAGTCAATTATTCCATCGCACATAGCTTCGAATTTTTTGTAAAACGAGTCAGATGCAACACCAGCAACGAAGGAGAAGAGGGTGATGTTTTCGCAAGTTTTCGCTTGATAAGGGATGCTTCGGGTTCGCCAAACATCTATCATGGTTTTCTCGTCGTTATATTGAAGCAAGACTCCAGTGTTGTCGTCGATATGTATCCGTCTCTTCGAAGGCTCTGAAGCTCCTGACTTGATACCCTGCGCCATGCCAATACTCCAATCTGAAAGCTTCAACGAGCCTCTTTCCTCAGTACCCACACCGATTTGGTCGCTGTAATCATCATTAATTCTAAGAGTCTCCGACTTTTCTAGCTCGATGACATCCAATCCCAGTCTCGTGAATGCTTCTCTTATGTTGTCAGCTGGGCGCGTAAACGTGTGATATTCGGTTCTAATACGATTCCTCAAAGCTTGGGCTGCAATTGTTAATGATGTTTCATACCAGATTGAGCGCGGCTCAAACTCGACTAGCAAGCTTGTGCCGTACTCGATGCCGCCTGATATTAGATCCTTCAAGATTGGCAGGTTGGGCATCGTAGCCAAAGCGGCTTTCCTCTCGCTTAGACGCGTACCCTGAACCTGGTCACACTGATTTCTAGTTTGCTGATATGCTCAGAAAAATCATCAGATCAGACGAAGTAAATCCGAAGCGGGCTTTCCGAAGCGGCGTCGTCAGGAGAGGCCCGCTAACTAGAAGCAGTTTCTGTGTGTGTGGGTCTGGTGGTGCGAGGAATTGAATTTGAATCGTATCATTGGCTTGGGTTCGCGTGGGCTTGCGAATGAAAGTTTAATTGTCCGTGCAGGCGTCCACCGCGTACAGGAAGGCTAGTACTTTGTCTAGTGCGCGTGAAAAGCGGCGTAAGCGTGAAGCGCCTATGCCTGCGGCAAGTGCAGGTTTGCTCCGGTTCTTCGAGGAGGATACGCCGGGGGTCAAGGTTCCGCCGGAAGTTGTGGTAATGTTCTCTATAGGCCTCGTCGCGGTAAGCCTCTTCATGTACTTGACGTTCAAGTAGCGACTTCTCTGAAGTCCAAGAGTTTCGTCTGGGCTACGACGGGAAGCGCACTCGCCCTAATGCCCAGCTTACGTTCTATCATTGTCGGCAGCACGTCCGTATAACCGGTGAAAACGTACACTTTCTTCGGGTTGACGCTGCTCACAAAGTGCATCAACTGCTCGTAGTCCGCATGGCTGCTCAATGGGAAGGCGGCGTATCGGCGGAAAGCCATCCGCAACGCCCAACCAGTCGCTACGGCGCGCGAAGCATTACGCGGCATTCGCTCCGAGCTGGTGGTCACGAAAATGCAGCCGCCCGCTTTCAACGCGTGCTTCCCGTCCGCAGTGGAGGAGTCTAAGTAATCGAGTGGGAGGCCGTTCTGGTCATGGGCACTGTTGGCGCGGGCTATGCCGGGACTGCAGACGACGGGAACCTTCGTGTACACGTTGAACAAGCGAACTAGGTCTTGTGGTTTTCCGGAAGAGTAGACTTGGAATGTTGGAACTTTTCCTTCCTTGAGTTCAGTCGTGGTCCATCTAATGATGTCAGCGTAGATTGTGCTCCGTTTCGGAAAAACGTACGACGGATGCCCATATGTTGCTTCGATAACTAAGTAATCGCATGACTTAGCCTCAGCCGCGCGCGTTGTCAACGTATCCACACAATTAATGTCCCCCGTGTAAACGGCCGTGAACTCAGGAGTGATGACTTCGAATTGGCAGGAACCTAACATATGGCCGGCGTCAAGGGCTCTGACTTCAACACCATCGAAGCGAATTGAGTCGCCAATTTTCAAGGTATGGGCGTTCTTAACTTGGCGGTTTTGAAGTGATTCGAAAATTCGAAGCGTCTCAGGCGTAGAATGCTTCTTGGCGGATGTGGTGAAGCCGTACGTGTGGTCAGAGTGCGCGTGGGTTACGAAAACGTCCCAACCGTCGCCTAACGGCCTGCCGCTCGTAGGGTCGAAGATCAAACGTGAGGGTCCAGTATCGAAGGATATTCCGTTGGCCCACCCGATTCTTTCCTGCCGCAAGGACAGCTTCGCTCTTGACTCAACGCTTCAACGCTACGCCAACTTCTGGGCGATACGGCTTCTTCCCCGAATGTGTCTATTAGCGCTTTGTCCGGTCCCTTCAAATCTTAGACGATGATTCGCGCGTTCCTTCGTGGAGCCGTCTCATCACATGACAATGGATGTGACCTAAAGCTTGGACAGGTGGGTGAAGACGTTTCTTGAGAATGCACTCTATGCATCGGTCGGCTAGGCGATGATTTGAATGCACCAACGCTGGTGATCGTTTCTCATTTCATTAGCGCTCTCTTCCTCAGGTAGGCTCGCCAGGTCATAGCTAACTTCGCAGGGTCTTCTAGGTTGGCGTCGGGTATCCTAGCGATCGAGGAATTGTGAGGGGCGGTCTTCAGTAGTTCTGGATTTGAGTACGCTTCCTTGGAGATTTCGGCTAGCACTGCAACCCAATAGTCAATGTCCGCCTTCGAATATGACTCGCAGGGTTCCGGAGTGAAGGGTTCAGGCACGACCCAGGGATGGTGGCTAAGCCAATAGGATTGGACGCCATAGTCCACGACTCTGCGTATGACGTCTTGGGCTCCAACTCCCGTATCTTCGCGTAGCTTTTCTAGGCTGTACCTGATTTGGTCGAGGCGCTTATCCGTTTTGTATGGTTTGGTTACACCTGGAATTGAGAGTAGTTTCTTCTCAAGGTAGTTGTTATTTATCATGGAGATTTCTGCTACTTCCCTTAATCCGTCTGCCCCCATGCTCATTGCCCAAGCGTAAGCTCTCAACACGATCTGGGCATTGCCATAGAAGTCGCGGACTTTGCCGATGCTGTGGGGCCTATCATAGTCGAGATGGTACATGTTTCCGTCGAAGGATACCACAGGAACTGGAAGGAATTCTGCTAATTCCTGTTTGACACCGGCAGCTCCGCATGCTGGACCGTAAGAGCCATGCGGCGATGAGAATGTTTTGTGAAGGTTGAAGAAACACATGTCGAACCCGGACTCTTTAGCCCTTGAGACGCCCAAAAGACCGTTTGCGTTTGCTTGGTCGTATGCGCAGAGGCCGCCTGCCTCGTGCACCATCTTGGTCCACTCGTCAATCTCGGGGTTGAAGATCCCTGTGTCCTCAGGGTTTGTGGTCATTAGCCCAGCTGTATGCTTGGATACTGCAGCCTTCAGCGACTCCGTATTCGGGAACCCCGTTTCCTCGTCGGGGTAGAGTGTTATGACTTTGAACCCCGCGGTTGCTGCAGTCGCGGCGCTGCTGGGGTGAGAGAATATCGTGGTGATTATTTCATCCCGCTGTCCAAGTTCACCATTCAACTCGTGGAATTTTCTAATTATGAGAGAGAGAGAAAACTCAGGTTCTTGTTGCAATCGATGTTTTTCGATAAGATTTGCTCCACATGTCGTCTCAGGTCAGCTTCTGCGGCGAGGGGCTTCGGGAGGTTCATTCGGTGTTTGAGCCTTAGCCTGTCGGGAATTATTTGAGCGTAGAGTTCCTCACTGTTCTCCACCCCGATTTCTTTGAGCATCTCCTGCTTTACTTCAGAAACGGAGTTAGGCATGTATGGATGGGCGCTGTGTCCGGTCAGTCTGAACACCAAGTGTTGAAGGCGGCGGACTCCTCTTAACTGTCGCGCACATATGGTTCTGACCGGTTTGATATCCTATATATTACGCTGCGGCCGTAGCCAGTTACAATTCTTGTGTACCCGCTCAGTTCGGCGTCAAGCTCAGGATCACCAGTATCGACCAGTAGAGGTGCGCCTTTCAGGGACGCAAGCTTGTTTGGTGTGGCGACAATGATTATGTTCTCATTCCCGACGCGCCTGATGACTTGAGGGCTAATTTGCTGGTTGCCCCGACCGAAAATGAACCCCTGCCCACCAATGACCGTGACAATTATCTTCGCTTTTGTTCTTTCTTCCAACAGTTCCAAGAGTTTGGCTTCATTCGCGTCCGAAGCAGCCAGCTTTCGGTTTAGGACTGCGTCGACGCCGAGGAGAGTTTTCTTCAACCCAAGCTTGTCCATGATGGGCTTCGTCGTTGTCCCAGGCCCGAGGACGTAGAGACAATCTTGCTGCATGTTCTCTACAATGTCGGTTGCGATATCAATTAGCGAAGAATCTTCGGTGGTGGGGCTGCTCCCCTTTGCACTCTGAACGAGCGCCCTATCAAAGGGGACCTTCATGTATCCGTAAAGCTTCGCTGAAACCCGGTTTTCCCTGAAGGCTGCTTCGTCAATGTCCATGACCTCCATATCCCGGAGTTGGATTGGTTCGCGTAGCAGAAAGTTGGCCGCCAAATCGCCTGCGCTTCTCGGGTTCACCGCGAACACAGCGGAATGAATCTTCACTCCCGCAGGGATCCCTATCACAGGAACCTTGAGGTCAACTACATCGCAAAGGTCCCTTGCAGTTCCATCGCCGCCGGCGAAGAGGATTAGGTCAACTTTTAGGCCCAGCATTTCGCGAGCTGCGCTCTTTGTATCGTCTGAACTTGTTTTCCCTTTGGCTATCGAACCTATCACACGTGGGTTGAATCCGGCGGCCCTCGCTTCGTCTTCTCCCATCTCGGCGGGATACGTGACCAATTCCAAAGAATCCCTGATCCTGAGGATTCTCTGAAGCGCTTCAATCGATCTAGTCGGAGATGTTGGGGTCGCTCCAAGCTCTATTGCCTTCTGAAGGACACTTGGGCCGTCGCTTCCTTTCAGCCCCACTTTGCCCCCCATTCCCGCGACCGGGTTAACGATAAAACCTAGGAGATTTTTCATTGGCTGAACCTCGGAGCGTTGTCGCGGCTGCATTAGTATCCGCTCGCAGCGCCTACCTCTAATGAACGTAGTTCGCGTTTATCAGGGGTGGCCGTACTTCACTGTTAGAAGTTCCCGTTTGGTGAGGCGTCGTTTCTTCACTTTCTGGGGGTTGGATGAGACGATTGCGCTGTTGCCGAAGGGGTCCTTGAGTGTAAGCGTGAAGTGGGGCTTCTCCCTAGCTAGGCGGAATTGCTTGAGCATCTTCTCGCCCCTTGCGAGGCGTTTCTCCGTCGCCGTTGAGAGCATCATGGTCAACGCGTCTTGAATCCGGTCTAGGATGCCTTCAACGTTTGAAATGTAACCCTCACTATACGGGCCAGGCGTTATGGTCGCCCCGAACTCCGGAATACTCACCGTCGCCGTCCCAGATTTTATGACGTGCATGTTCAAGTCCTCAACCGAACTAATCTTAGCGGTTAGGGCGACGGGTTCACGTTCCGTCAGCGTCATTACGTCAGTATGCCGGTACCCGCATTTCTGGCAGGTAACGACGCTCATCAAGACGGAGCCAAAATGCTCCACCTCATACTCCGTCTGGCTGGTCAGCATGGATTCAGTGTCGCAGCTAGGGCACCGCACGTTGGCGGTGCGAACATCGATGGGAGCGGTCAAGGCCAACTTTCCCCTCCGTACGTGTTGGTTGCATATGAAGATTGGACGGGGGGCGGGATTAGCCAGAGTTTCACCCGAAGATTGGGCGCTTGACGTTTTATGTATTGAACTAGAGTAAATGACTAGGCTGAGCTGAGAATGTCGAGTGTCGTCCGCCGGATCCTTTGGTGGGTGATTACGGGGAACCGGGGCGGAGCGAACCGTGCACGAATCATACTCACACTAAAGGCTCAGCCATTAAACGCGAATCAACTTGCCCAGAGGTTAGAGATGGATTACAAGACCGTACGGTTGGAGGTGGGGATTTGAACTCACAAGACTGCACCACATATTGTTTGTTGTGGGCAGATAATTCGGTGGTTGCCGGCCTGGCGTGAGCTCCAGGGCCCTGAGTTGCAGAATAGAATAGTATTGAGGGACAGAGCGAGGCTCTTCCAGCAGTTCCCCCAGGGAAACAGGGGACTGTGAGACGATCTCCAAGTCCCTGATTACGGGACTTGATGTATGATTTCTTGGACCAGGGACCATGCCCTCTCATAATGGTCCCTGAAAATGGTCTCAGCCACGAGGTAGGAATGAAGATATCTCCCTGGAGTCACCGGCCACAGGAATAGGCACCAGAGAACAAATGGCCGGCGATACTGCGCCGTACATGCTAGTATGGCTAGACGACTTCTCTCACTCACGCGTGAAAATCAACAGGTGACATGGAACAGCCCGATCACAGCGCCGTCGGTCTTGTTCCAGATCCGGACCGCCTCAGGAGTGGGCAGCAACTTCACCTGGCACCTTTTTCGCTCGAAATAGGTCGCCCCCTCGTCTGAGAGCACTACGTTACCATGTTGCCCGGCACCGATGATGAGCTCTTCTGCGCCTTTTTGATAGACGTGCTTGGCTTCGTTCAGCGAAATGGTGTGCGAGGTGCCATAGACCGCCTTGGACAGTTTTTTCTTCCTTTTCTTCACCTTGCCATTCAGTCGAACGATCACATCGTACTCTACTACCTCCCCCTCGATGGTGATCGAGCCAAACTCGGTCCGGTCGATTCGAGGCCTCATGCTTAATCTCCCTCTCTTGGAGTTAATGGATCAGTTGGACCACTTGACTCGGCCCGAGGAAGAAGTGCGTCAGCCATCTTAGGTTTCCACGGCCTGTGATCCTACACGTGGAGCTAGATAGCAATTGTTACATCACGGGAGAAGACAGCGGCATCGCGAAGACAGACCCTATTGATTGCTTTCATACGGTTGGGTGAGCTCTCCGAGTGGTGAAGATCGTCCTCCAAAAGCTTGGAGAAATTCCTGAAGAAAGCGAGAGAGACATCCTAGGCATAATTCAGGAGTGCTACGAAAGGTTGGAGCCTCATGGAGTCGAGATCCTGGACCTTTTTCTGTTCTCGGACCCATCGAGTATGCATGGGTTCTACTCACGCGAGCGTAGCACCCTGCATGTGGCTTCTGAGGACCTTGGTGAGAGCTTCATTGCGACGCATGATGCCTGGAGAGGGACATCCAGGATAGGTGTGTGCATGAGTAGGATGAGAGGGTTGCCGCGGCTTGTTCAGATCGGCAGCTTAAGGCATGAAGTAGGTCATTCGGTCCTGCATGGCTCCATGGAATACTATGTGTTCCCGATCAGTGCACCGCTAATACAGGCTGCGAAGAGATTTGGGCTCTCGAAGGAATATTCATTCAACTTGCTTTACCTGATCTCGATTGCCGTAAAGGATTTCGAGGTTGCAAGACTGCTTTCAGGAAAAGGATACGTCGATGATCAAGTTGCCTACTCGAATCACGTGTTAGGAACCTCGAATGAGGATCTGGATGCTTGGAAGCTCTCTAAGGGCAACCCCGCTAGCATGTCACTATGTCTGGTTGGAAGACTGAAAGATACAGCATGTCTCATCGCATTACAGCCAAGGCTTAGCGAGCAATCCGTAGCAGATACACTGAGAGGGCAGCTATCGTATCTGCCACAACCGATTCTTGATGAAACGTTGAAAACTCTGAAGAGGTTTCCGGAAGCAATGGTAGGCGATACCTTCCAGAATGTGGCTGCAACGACGAAGATGTTTCTTGAAGACCTACTTCAACCTCTCTTCGTTCAGTCTCAAGGTGGGTGAGTCGGAAATCGACTTGGCCAGATGGCTCAAGCTCATTGAGTATTCCTCTTAAGGAATTGGCTTTTCTCTTCACTGGGTCAACTGTTCTAGAGATCGTACACTATTCCTGGTATCTTTGGAAACGGTTGGACCTCGCCCACGTGTCTTTCACCTACGACCCAGCATAGCAGCCTCTCCAGACCTATTCCTGCACCAGCGGAGGGCTTCAACTTGCCCTCCTTAGCCAGCCTAAGGAGAAGTGAATAGTTCTCCGTTGCCACCCTGTCCCTTTGCATCTTGGTAAGAATTTTCTCGTACTCCCACTCTCTCTT
>Ga0315279_10004408_pt1 | contig 18894 bp, 20 predicted proteins | sample YL17G06_20_MG_FD_203694 | JGI IMG/M metagenome (GOLD analysis project Ga0315279, IMG submission 203694) | Sediment microbial communities from Yellowstone Lake, YNP, Wyoming, USA - YL17G06_20 | ecosystem: Environmental > Aquatic > Freshwater > Lake > Sediment | place: USA: Wyoming | collected... | reverse complement strand
ATCGTAAACTTGCCATTAGTTATGACCGATTAGAAGAAATTCGATTAGGGTCTAGGAATTTGGCTTATGCCATGATCAACTTTCGTGTTACTTTCAATAGTTCTTAATGCTTACTCGCTACGAGTTCATTATTAATATTTATGCCTTTCACTGATAGCAAGTTGGATGTCTTTTTTATAGTCAATATCACGTATCGGTATAGTTCCAACTAAATGTACAATATCTTCGTCTATTCCTTTATTAAGCAATTGTCTTCGTATTTCTTCTATTTGTTCGTCAGTTTTATTTAACTCAGTTTCTATTGCTATCCCAATTACTTGATTACTATCTTCTATTATTTTATTGTTTTCCTCTTCTATTGCTAACAGGTGACACTCAATAGCTTCATAGATGTTTTTGATCAATTCTTGCCATGTTTCTGCTTGTGTAAAACAACCCGGTAATGCTGGAATCTCTGCCCAATATCCACCTTCTTCTGCATCGTGTATAATAACCTTGATTTTCATGTTTTTTGCCTTAAAATTTCTTTTCGCATATCTAATAATATGCATCTTCCCGAAGTAATATTGACAGAATATCAACAATTTTCAAGAAATCATCAATAGTATATAAAATGCGATAATTGCCAACTCTAATTCTGTATCCCTCACGTCCTTGAAGTTTCTTTACACCAACAGGACGAGGATTTTCTTTTAGTGAGATTATCTTTTTTGTTATTCTATCCTGAATTTTTTTTGGAAGATCATCTAATTCTTTTTCTGATGCTCGCTTTAAATTAACAGTATATGCCATCAAGTTTTCCTTCTATCGGCAAGATACTCATCAATAGAGCGAGATGGTTCATTTTTCCTTTGATCAAATATCACAATATCAGTCAGATCTTCCATAAATTCTTTGTCTTTAAGCAGTTTATCTACGACAGACTTTTTCTCTTTTTTTGTTAAGGCGTGAAAAGCTGTCATAAAAACTTCAGCAGTAGCTTCAATTGCATTCATGTTATCAACTCCCTATTTATATCAGCTTTCATCAACGAAATCCCACAATTCCTGCTGTTTTGCGGGTGGTTTTAGACCTATGTGTTCATAAGCGAGTTTTGTCGCTACTCTACCCATTCGTGTCCGTTTGATAAGTCCAACCTGTATTAGATAAGGCTCGTGGGCATCCTCTATTGTGCAATCTTCTTCACTCATAGAGACTGCAATTGTATCTAATCCCACGGGTCCGCCATCGAATTTCTCGATTATAGTCTTGAGTACCAGTCTGTCCATCTCTTCCAGACCTAGCTCATCAACCTCATAAAATTTAAGTGATTCAAAAGCTATCTTCTGTGTAATCACGCCGTTACCTCTAACATTAGCGTAATCCCTGACACGCCTGAGCATACGCTTTGCAACTCTGGGAGTTCCACGAGAGCGACCGGCGATTATCTCATCCGCCCCTTCCTCAATCTCAATCTTGAGTAACTCTGTATCTCTTCTTATAATCTCTTTAAGTTGCTTCACGTCATAAAAATCAAGCCGTAAAGTTATACCGAATCTATCTCTGAATGGTGCAGACAACTGACCCACCCTAGTGGTAGCACCGATCAGAACATATTTTGGTAATGGTATTTGAACGGTACGTGCGCTTGGACCCTGTCCGATTATAACGTCAAGTCTGTAATCTTCCATAGCGGGATATAGCATCTCTTGAATCTCTTTTTTTGTGCGATGTATTTCGTCAATGAATAGAACATCACTGCGATGGAGATTTGTCAATATTGCGGCAAGGTCAGCTTTCATCACTAGAATTGGTCCGACTGTTGGCTTTATGCTGCCTCCCATCTCGTGGGCTACTATATTCGCCAGAGTGGATTTTCCTAACCCTTGCGGACCACTGAGCAGGACGTGTTCTAATACATCACCTCGACTTTTCGCCGCTTCGATAGCAATTTTAAGGCGTTCTTTGACCTTATCCTGACCGATGAAATCCTCAAGACGTTTGGGACGGAAAGTAAAATCGCCTTTTTCCCAATCATCCCCGCTTTGCGTGCCACTATTCATAATTTTATCTGGCATATTATCACCTTTATAATTTATAGACACTCAGATAAAGAATAAAAACCAATATCCAGCTATCCAGCCATAGACTTCAAAGCTTGTGCTATTATTTCCTCTATTCGTGCATCTTTTCCCAAAATTTTTTCGGCTTTATAAACAGCAAATTCCGCCATTTGTGGACTGACGCCTAGATTAAGCAGAGCAGATACCGCTTCGTTAATAGATACCGGTTCAAATATCCTTGCAGTATCTGTATCAACGTGTATCATACCAACTTTATCTTTCAGTTCAAGCATCATACGCTCGGCTGATTTCTTACCTATACCCGGTATTTTGGTAAGCGACTTCATATCACCTTGAGCGACTGATCGCCTGAATTCGTCAACAGAAACTGCGGAAAGAACACTCAATGCGACCTTTGCGCCTACACCCGAAATAGTCATCAATAACACAAAAGTGTCTTTTTCCTCCTGAGAAATAAAGCCATATAATTGCATTGCATCTTCTCGAATGTGATGGTGAGTATGGAGTTTGACTTGATTACCGAGTGCGGGTAGCTTTTCATAAGTTGAGAGAGGGATAAAGACTTCGTATCCCAAGCCACTCACGTCTATAATAACATGACCCGGTTCTTTGTGGTCTAAAATACCTTTTACATAAGAAATCATCTTCTATCCTCAATTATCATCTCTGACATTGGCTTACCTTTAACTTTTATTGGAACATATTCAGGTCTTGGTTTTTGGGGGTTTACTGGAGGTATTAAGACTCCACTCTTTACAAGAATATCAATAGTAGATTCATTATTATCTTTTGATGTTTTTTTGGTTTCTTCTACTAATGATAATATATTATCCAAAACTTCTTCGGGAATACTCTCAATTTCTCTCATTACTCTAATTCTCTTTTCTTCAATCATTCTGATCACTCCTTTCGCATCTTATCTTCTATCTTCAATTATCATCTCCGAAAGAGTTTTACCTTCTATTTTTATCGGGTCCCTATGAATTTTAGGAGTTTTTCTTCCCAATGGAAGCTTTATCCCTTTTCCCTCTAAACCCTTAATAGTACTTTCGCTAACCTTACTCAAAGGTCTTCCTTCTTTTAACACTTTCAATATATGATCAAGTGTATTTTCTGGAAGATCATCCAATACGCTAACGATTTCATTTTTCTTTTCTTGTATAGACATCCCTTTTCCTCCAATCAACTGTATTAAAAGCTTATCATACTATCTGGATTTATAGGTTTTGATGTATTATTGAGCTTATTTTTCATATCGAAAAGCTTATTTACAAAATCCATGATCATTTCTTCTGATCCAAGTTGATGAGTGGGGATACTAACCCATTCCTTACCGTTAAGTGTAAATTGAAGCGATTTTTCTTTCAGGAGAAAATAAACTACCATCATGATTGCTCCAATAAGAAGCAGAAGTATCCCATATCCCACACCGAAACGTCCAAATTCGCTCAATATCATCAATCCAAAAATTGCCAATATAATCCCGACTACCATCAATGAAAGTGATGATCTGATTTTTCGGATAACTGCGGAATCAATGTCCCGAATCATCGCTACCCCTGTCTCGGTCCCTTTCTGGAGAGTTATTGAGTAAGCTAGTCGCAAATTAGTTAGATGCAGTCTCCCAAGCTGACTTACAGTCTCTTCTCCATCTAGTAACATCAATATATCTGCAATTTTATCTGACATTTATCTTGCCTCCATATTAACTTATTGTCTGTGGCAAGTCGAATCTTCGCATCTTATAGGAATGTAAGTGGCAAATAGCCAATGCAAGGGCATCTGCGGCATCATCAGGCTTGGGGATTTCTTCCAGTCCAAGCAATACCTTGACCATCTGTTGAACTTGCTGTTTATCAGCACGACCATAACACGCCACAGATTCTTTAACCTGTATTGGAGTATATTCAGCAAAATCCAGTTCAGCAAGTCCTGCTGTCAATATCACCACTCCCCTTGCTTGTGCTACACTCAAGGCTGTAGCAACGTTCTTGTTGAAGAACAACTTTTCTATGGCAATAGCCTCTGGTTTATACTGATCTATAAGGGTAGATACTCCTTCATGGATTTCTTTCAGACGAATCTGGTATGGCGTTTTAGGATCTGTACGAATTACGCCATAGCAAATCATCAACAACATTCCGTCGGATCTTTCTTTGACTATACCATATCCTGTAGTAGCTGTTCCCGGGTCTATACCTAAAGCAATCATTTTTTCGATTAAAAAATTAAAGATTGAAAATTAAAGATTGACGTAAAGAACAGTATCAATCTTTAATCTGCAATCTTTAATCCTCGTTTGGTTACGCCGCTTCTTTAGCCGCCTCTTCCATTATTTCATCCGGAATATCAAAGTTTGAATACACTTTCTGAGTATCGTCGTATTCTTCAAGAGCTTCCATCAGCCTCAGTACCTGATGTGCTTCTTTGCCATCAACTTTCACTGTTGTTTGTGGTAACATGCTTACCTCAAACATCGCAATTTCAATGCCAGCTTCCTGAATGGCATTTTTCACATCTTCAACGCTTTCTGGTGTGGTAATAACCTCGTAAGAATCATCATCAGCCTGAACATCATCAGCCCCAGCATCAAGAGCTATTGCGATAAGGTCGTCTTCATTAGCTTTGTCTTTATCAATAGCGATGTAGCCCTTTTTGTTAAACATCCACGATACGCTTCCTCGTTCACTCATGTTACCGCCATTTTTCGAGAATATGTATCTCATATCAGCAACAGAACGGTTCTTATTATCAGTTACAATCTCCACGATGATGGCAACACCACCGGGGCCATAACCCTCGTAAGATAATTCCTCAAAAGTGAGACCAGACAATTGACCGGTGCCTCTTAGAATACTTGTTTCAATCTTGTCATTAGGTACGTTCTGTGACTTTGCGTTTAAAATAGCTGTTCTGAGTCTGGCATTATTTTCTGGATTACCGCCACCTTCTTTTGCAGCGATAGTGACTTCTCTTATGAGTTTCGTGAATGCCTTGCCTCTCTTTGCATCAATTATGGCTTTCTTATGTTTTATGCCTGCCCATTTAGAATGACCGGACATCGTAATTCCTCCTTTAAGGATGTAGGTAGTTATCAAAATTGTTTTTTAGTTTTAAGAAATCAAAAAGACACGAAAAAGACACAAGATGGTAGATAATAAATCTGTATCTTGCATCTTTATACTGTATCAAAAATAAAATATTCGTGTAATTTGTCACCATTAGTGAAATTTGTAAATAGATTGTTATATACAAATCCTTCCAAAATTATACAACAGAGGAATAACTGTTTCAAGCTTTTTCTTGATCGCATAATATATTTCTTGTTTGTGACTCATTCGCTTCCTTCCGATAAAATATACTCTTGACAAAATATATTAATTATTTTATACTATTATTATTGTGTTATATACGTTATATCATATATTATATCGTATTTATAATGTTATAGAGAGTCTAAATATGTTATACTTGCGTTAAATTGTAGTAAATGCTTCTTTTTTGCTTATTTAGCGTTATTTAATTATGGATTTTAGTGTATGCGGGGAGGTAAATAATGAATCTGAGTAAATGTATGGAAAATCTTAAAGCGGATATTGGTAATGGTGGAATCGTCGAAGATTCATTTGCGGCAATTTGCTATGTAACAATGGCAAACACAGCTTGTCGTATGATGAAGAATGCTTCAACCCAAAAGGAAATTGCAGATGCAAAGGCGTATATTTCTTTATGTCATACTTCTGGTGTTGACAGCCTTGTAAATATTACTGAAATTTGATTTTTAGATTAGTATATGCTCCTTACGAAATTCTTTCAAAATAAGGTCTTCAAATGGAAGATTTGTACTGACACGTATATAGGACATATTATTTTTCGTACAAAAATCTTCGAGGTTACGACAGAACGCAGTTAGTCTTTTTTGGTATCCCACCATTAAGCGATCTGTGATAGTAACCTCCTTTGTCTCGCCTGATTCCGAATCCTGGAGCTTCAATTCCCCTGACAACGAGGGTTGAAGCTCCTCATTGCTAAGAACTTGAATCACTCTAACGTCAAAATTCTTATACAATAGAGTTTTCAAAGCTCCTTCATAAACGTTTTGAGGAACGAGAAAATCTGATATAATTATCGCAACCCCTCGATGCGGTGTTTTAATTGCATATCTATTGAGACACGAGTCCATCAGTGAACTGGCTGATTTTCCTGTTTCTTTTGATACAGTCGTATTCTCCAGAAAGTTCATAATAGTAAATATCCGATCTTTACCCCGCATTGGGCGCAGACCGTTCAAGCTTTCAGAAAAAACCGTCAGAACCACCATGTCAAGGTCAACAAGACCAATATATCCCAGTGCTGAAGCTATCTTTTTGCCATATTCAAGTTTAGATGGAGTTCCAAAACTCATGGATGGGCTGACGTCAAGCAGAATATGAATGTATATGTTTTCTTCTTCCACAAATGTCTTGAGAAAAAGTCTATCCAGACGGGCATATATATTCCAGTCAATGAATCTAAAGTCGTCACCGGGCTGATAATCACGATAATCTGCGAATTCGACGCTATTGCCACGCTTGACGCTTCGACGTTTCCCCTTCATCGCCCCGGAAAAAAGTTTCCTTGATACTATACTAAGCCGATCAAGCATTTTCATGAGATCGGTGTCTATAAGCATTTTATTTGTCTGTGACATTTTTTTTCTTTATTGTAATTGTTAAAAAATGCCATTTTGGCACAATGGTAGGATGGGTAAAGGGTTTTTGATCAGTTATTTGAAACTTACAATTAATCAGTCATTTATTATGGTAGAAGCCAAGTCAATATAAGCGAAAACCCTTTACCCCTCCTACAAAAAAACCATTTTTTAACGATTACTTATTAAAAATTGCCTAAAATGGTCTTGATGATTTCATCAGCATCGATCCCCTCTGCTTCACCTTCAAAATTCAGTATCATCCTGTGCCTTAGTGCATGATAAGCGACTGCATCTATATCCTCAACAGCTACGTTGTATCTACCATCCAATAACGCTCTGACCTTAGCCCCAAGTATTAATGCTTGCGCCCCTCTTGGGCTTGAACCGTACCGCACATATTTTTTCACCATATCAGGTGATGTATCAGAATCAGGATGTGTTGCGAAGATAAGCTTAACTGCGTGTTCTCTAACGTGTGAAGCCAGAGTCACCTCACGGATCAGCCATCTCATCTCTGTAACCTGTTTTGTATCAAGTATTCTTCCTGCTTTTGGGATTTCGTTTATTGTAGTCCTTTCCAATATTATAGAAAGCTCATCAGGAGAAGGATATGATACTTTGAGTTTGAATAGGAATCTATCCAATTGCGCTTCAGGAAGTGGGAAAGTTCCCTCCATCTCGATAGGATTTTGTGTAGCAAGTACGAGAAAAGGCTCTTGCAAGACATGAGTTGTCCCTGCAACACTCACAGTATGTTCCTGCATCGCTTCGAGCATGGCGGATTGAGTTTTTGGAGTTGCTCTGTTGATCTCGTCAGCAAGAACCACGTTGGCAAATATAGGTCCCCTTTGAAACTGGAATTCCTTTCTGCCATGCTCGTTTTCAGCGACTATATTCGTGCCTATAATATCCGCAGGCATAAGGTCAGGTGTAAACTGGATCCTTGAGAATGATAGATCAAGTGCGTCGCTCATAGTCCGAACCATTAGTGTTTTCCCAAGACCGGGCAGACCTTCGAGTAATACATTCCCATTTGCAAACAGACACAGCAATACACCTTCAATAATATCCTGCTGGCTAACTATGACTTTGCTAATTTCCTCTTTAACTCTCAGAAAATGTTCTTTGAATTTTTCGACTCTTTCTTTCATATTGCTTTCATCTTGTTGAAATGTATTCGTGAACTACCCCTCCTGAACAGGAAGTTCAGAAGGGGCTTCTTGCTTCTCACGTTCCGCCGTCTCGGTTCCCCGAGTGGATTTACGGAAGAACAGATCACGTTCCGCCGTGCAACGGAAGAACAGAGTGACGGAAGAATGGTTCGGGCTATACCAGCCCTACCGAATGTTAGAATATTTATTGAAGCGTTTATATCTCTATCATGGTTAGTGTTACATTCAGGACACAACCATGACCTATCTTTTAGGGTTAGGTTATCGTTTATGTACCCGCAGACATGGCAACGTTTACTAGATGGAAAGAACCTGTCAATCTCAATGATTCGGCAACCATACCACTAAATTGTTTCTATTGGTAAGTTTATACGTCATTCCTGCGCAGGCAGGAATCCGGAAAACTACGTAAATAAAAACTGGATTCTAGCTTTCGCTGGAATGACAATATAAATTAACAAATTATCTATTTAAGATCAGAACTTTGTTTTTGTATCTCCCCATGTTGTGGAGAGTTTACCACCCGGTTCTACTGGTGTTAAAAGCATATCCGCTCCAGTTTCACCAATAACAATGTTATCAATGTAGATAAGACCGTAAAGACCGAATTTACCAGCCTTATAAGTAGCGTCTTTTCCTGTCATCAAAGGTTTCATGCCATCAAATGAAGTTTTATCATCCTTTGCTTTGGCATAAGCTTCAAAACTGTCTCCCTTGACAACAAGTCTGAATCTGAACCATAGTTTTGGCAGTGCGTCAAACTTTGCCCCGGCTGTAATGTTAGTCCATTTTCCAGCGTCATGCTTCCAAAAATCAAAGGTTGGCGGTACTCCCATTCTCCTATCAAGAAGATAAAACTTATCAGAACTGATAAATCGGAACAGAATCCCCATGTAGAAATCTTCAGGGAAATAGACATCGTATTCTACTATGTAATCCTGCATATTTGCATCACCAACGACCCAGATATTTCCGCCAACGTCATGTCGGGCTTTATCTTTTGCTAGGTCTGTAGCGGCAAAGATTTTGTTATTTGCATTTAATGGGTCAGCGATTACCTTACCATTTCCTGCACCTTTAAATCCGAGTTCCCAACCACTTGGGGCATTACCAATGGTGTCCTTTTCAAAATCGCTCACGTATAACTGTTTTGCGAAAGCGAACGATGCAAAAGACATGAGTAACAGCACAATAAAGATAACTTTTTTCATTTGACCAAACTCCTTTCAAAATAAACACTTAACCTTAACTTTCACATACTTAAAGGTATCAACCTTATGATATTTTATATTATATTATTCTCTAAAATGTGTCAACAGTAAAATTGTAAACACAAAATTTCAAAGTCAATGGCTTTTGATTCTTATATGTCGCTCCGCTGGAGCTAATAATTTGTCTGACTCATTTCTATAAACATAACGCTCCTCTGGAGCTTAGAACTTGTGCTGTTGAGTTTGTTATTTTACAATCAGGTTATCTATGCTATAATCGGTAATAGTCAAATAAGTAGCCATTGATTACTACGAGTTTTTCAGTTGGTGTTGTAGAACATGCTTTAGCTTGTTTTATGAACTTGATTAACAACATAACAAGCTAAAGCATGTTCTACTTCTACAATATTGGGCAAGAAATGTGGCGATTGGGAATAGCTCTAATTTTTATGATGTTGCTTTTTATATGTACACAATTATATGGGATGACTCCGACTATACTCCCGTCTGAGGATTCTTTATGGTTTGCGACAAAACACGGATTATATCGTTACAATAAAACACAGAATGAGTGGAGTGTGTTTTCATCAATAAATGGTCTGGCAGGTGATGATGTACGCAAAGTCGGAATTGAAGAAGGAATAATATGGGTCGCAACTGATAAAGGTGTCAGCAACTCTGACATTCGATTCAACGATTGGCGATCTTATACAACTGACGCTTTCAGCAAGGGTACGAACTGTATTGCGTTTAGCAAAGATTACGTCTGGATCGGAACAAATGAAGGCGTTGCGAGGTTTGACAAGCTTTTAGAGGAATGGAAAACTTACACCACAACTGATGGACTTATAGGTAACGTTGTGAATGACATTGTTGTCGTTAGTGATACAGCATGGTTCGTTACTTCAAACGGAATATCAAAATTTGATGTAAACTACAGCAAGTGGACAAATTTTGATACTATGTTGCCTTCAAAATCTGTTCTTCCGTTACTCGGCGGAACGAGAAATGTGATAAAAGCTCTCAGTGTCGGTGAATACATCTGGTTTGTGACAGATTCAGGTATTGTTAGATACGACAAAAAGCTTACTTCATGGAAAACGTATAGCAAGGCTGATGGCATTGTGAGTTATCTCGTCAATGACATTATTACAGGTAGTGACAACCTCTGGCTCGCTACTCAGGAAGGCGTTAGCAGTTATGACGTAGTTTCTGATTCGTGGTCTGAAGGCACGATATATAGTGAGATGCTACCGAGTAAGAACGTTGCAAGTTTAACAATAGATGGTGACGTGATCTGGTTTTCGACTGATAAAGGGATCAGCAGTTATGACAAAAATACTGGTATATGGAGGCATTTTACATCTCAAAATGGTTTACTTGATGATTTTGGTCAGGGTGTTGTTGTAAGCGATTCTGTTTTTGTTGTTACAGAGAAAGGTGTAAACATATACGACAAGAAAACACAGGATTGGGATAATTACAAGTTTCCTGTGGAATCTGCCAAAAAATCAGGTAAAGAAAAAGGATTCCGTATAGATGAAAAGGGCATAGGATTTGATACCTCAAAAGAAACACAGTTTCGTCTTTCGGGAATCAGTTCACTGGAATTTGATGATTCTAGCAAACTGAAGCCAAAAAGACAGGACGACTATCAATGGGATACCAAAAACGATCTTACCCTCAGAGGAACTTTTCCCGACAATAGGTCACTTACAGGCTTTTACAACGACATTTTAGAGAATAACTTAGAATATGGTCTGACGTATCGTGGAAATGATAAGGATATTTTGTTTGAAGCCAATGGTGGAAAGTTTGACGCAAAAATGCGTAACTCAGACCTGATAAAAGACGTAAATCTACTCGGTACAGATGCGCACTTGAGACAGAGTTTTGATCATACAAGGCTAAATCTGCAACCTCGATATGGCGAAAGGATCGGATATTACGAATCGGATTTCTTTCAATATAAGACTGGAACAAGTATATATCAACTGAAACATACTGACATTATACCAGAAACAGAGACAATTATTGCGGATATGGAGGTACTTCAAAGAGGAATTGACTACATAGTAGTTTATCCCAATGGATGGCTGATGTTCCCACAAGAAGAATTGCTTGAAGATGGTGAGAATATAGAGGTACAGTACCAATATAAACCGCAAAAAGAAATCGAGAAAACACGTGTAGCATTTCTAACCACAGGGGTCGAAATGGGAAACAATCATTATGCTGGACTGGACGTTCTTCACGAGGATAAGCTTGACGTGGTAAGTCTTAATGCGGATAGTAAGGACGTTGGGCTTGGTGCTTTATCCATGAAAATAAAGCCTGAGATCGCTTATTCCAGAAATGATAATGGCTTTACTTACGAAGATGGGATAGGCTCAAAAGCTGAGATCGTTGCGACAATCCCAAGAACTCAGTTGAAGCTTGACTATGCAAGATACAGCGATGATTTTCGTACGCCGGGTGGACGTGAAACAAAATTTGGTAAACTTGAACAGCATCTAGGAGCATATTCACGTTTTGACTTTGCTCAGTGGTTACCATTGACGCTAAGGTTTCAACAGGAAAGATCAAATAATGATTCATCGGATATAACTGATCGGGATGCAAAAGCCAATCTTGTATTATCAAAACAAAATTATCCAACAATCTCTTTGACTGGAAAGAAAAAATCCAATAAATCAGATAGCAAAGAGCAACAACAGACCAGTGTAAGAACCGATTTTCAATATAATCTGCCGACTTCATTGTTATCTTATGTGAAAGTCAGAAAGCTAGAGATCAACAGCTACTACCGTGAATCAAACCAAAAAAGCGAGGTAGATAAATACAAAAGCAAAGATAGAACAGGGTATCTGAAATTAAATTTTAGCCCAATTGAACGATTTGATCTCAGCGCATCTTATAAGACAAATAAGTCGCTAGACAAAGAATCTAATAATAAATTTTATCAGTTGCAGGATAAGCTTCAAAGGATTCTGATTAGGTCGAACTTTGCATCATTCAAAGGAGTGATCCTTGATTTCCATTTTGACGATCTCCAATCTCGTAATAAGTCAGCAGACAGCGATCTAAAAAGTGCCAGTACCTATCTGACAACAGGGATGAATCTTGTCCCCGGAATATGGGCAAGCAAATTGAGGATGATCACACTATCAACAAGATACTCATTGCTTAAGCAAACAGTTCCAAAAGATAATGAAACCGCAGACAGTAATTCCAGAGCATTGAGATTACAGTTAAATCTGACTCCATACAACTGGGTCGTGTATACGGGAACTTATGACGGTGCTAAAAGCTGGTTAAACCATCCGCAATCGGATCCTGCTAAATACAATCATAAATATCGGAATGAAGTAGAAATCAAAGCTAATTCAATATCAAGAATCCTGCTGGAATATGATCAGGAAAACGAGAATGAGGGTGTTACAAAAAAGAGATCATACTCCCCCTCTTTGCTATACGAAACAAAATTCACAGGCAATTGGACTTTGAAACTCAGGAATATGTATTATGCTTATATAATAAATGAAAACGACAAAACAACAGAGAAAGGCACAACTGTAACACCAAGCTTGTCCTTCAGATACATGAACAACGAGCTTCCGCATAATGGCAGAATTTACGTGACTAATATGTTTTCCTTATCAGTTGATCGATCCGAGCGTAATATGAAAGAGTATGCCTCAGAGACTTATACTGTTTCATCAAGCCTTGAATGGAGGTTTACGAGAAACTTATCATCAAGGATCAGAGCGAATATATCTTACAAAGATAATCATACAGAATCTGATGAGGCATTAGCAGAGATATATATCAGACTAACTGCAAGATTTTAGTTTAGTTAAAAGGTAAATAGAGTAATACATGAATATAAACAAAAAAATAGACAGACGAGAATTTATAAAAGACGTATCGCTTGCTGGTCTTGGGATTACTTTTGGAGCGTCACTGATGGGAGCGAATGTACGCACATCATCAGCACAGAATACAAGCAAGTTAGTCATCGCAAGCCATTCAGATGCAGTAACAGGTGTAAAGATCAATCCTGATATTGCTAAAAAGATCGTTGACGCAGGCATAATGCAATATACTGGTCAAAATACGGTTGCAGATGCGTGGAGAAGCATATTTCCTTCCCTATTGCCTAATGATTTAGTCACAATAAAAGTCAACTGTATTTATCCCTCTTTGTCATCTCATCCGCAGGTTGTTGATGCTATTACGTCGGGATTAATAACCGCCGGTGTAAAAGATAATAACATAATAATATGGGATAGGACGAATAGCGAACTTCTAAGAAGTGGATTTAGATATAACGCAGGCGGTACAGGAGTTCGCTGTTTTGGCACAGATGAAAGAGGATGGGGATACGATAAACAAATCAAACTAGCAAATCAAAACGTCAGGTTGAGCAAAATACTGACAAATACTACCCATTTAATAAATATACCTTTACTTAAAGATCACGGTACGGCAGGTATAACGGCAAGTATGAAGAATCATTATGGGTCTGTGGATAACCCCGGTAATCTTCACGGTGGGCAATGCAACCCTTATGTCGCAGAATTAAATAACATTCCAGAAATCAGAGACAAGACATGCCTGATCGTGCTTGATGGGCTTTTGGGTATATATACAGGCGGTCCTATGGGTTCGCCTCAGTTTGTGTATAACAGTGTTATCATGGGACAGGATCCCGTTGCTATGGATTATCAATGCTGGAAAATTCTGCTTTCCGAACGTCAGAAGCATGGAATGAATCTGCCACCGATACATATAGAGACAGCACGAAAGATGGGTTTTGGTACAGATGACCCTGAAAATACTAACGTTGAAGCGATTGACGTTAAAGGACAGTTCGCAATAAATTCAGAAGGAAAACATTATAGCACATGGGGTTCAAGAAAATTAATCATCGAATAAAAAGATAATGGAAGGACAATGGTTCATCTTTCATCCATCATCCTTCCGTTTTTTTACGCTTCTGCCATTTTAATGATCTTGCGTATCGCTTCGGCTGTAACCGCAATGGGCGCCATACCTGCATCTACTTCGCTGATCAGAGGTCTATTATAACCACAGGCAGAAAGTTCTTTCATTACTGCTGGAAAATCAACCGCACCTTCAAGCAAAGGAGTCCATGTACCATTAAGAGCATTTCCCTTCCAGTCTTTCGCATGCATCATCTTAACTAAAGATCCCAGAACGTGAACCCAATGATGAGGGTACTGGAAAACAGCCATATTGCCGGGATCAAAATAGAATCCAACAGCATTGCTTCCTACTTCACGCAAAAAGTTCCTTGTCTCAAGCGGGCTGAATAGAAAACCATTCCAGACGAATTCCACCGCTATCTCTACATTCAGTTTCTCCGCAGTAGGAGCCAACGCCTTCAGTGATTCAACACCATTGTTATAAGCAACGTCATAATATAATTGTGGGCTAAGACCACCAAGCGTATGTAATGTGCAATATGCACCGAATTCAGAAGCGATCTGGAGACCAATTTTAGTTTCTTCGATAGATCTTTGTTGAGATTCTCCACTTTCAAGCAGATTTCCTGTACAATGACTGTGAGTCACAGAGTCAATTGTTAGACCAAGGTCCTCCGCCGATTTCCGAATACTCTTTAGCGTTCCGAAATTTGTTTTTGGTGTAAGCTCACCATCACGCCTGATGCAGAGTTCAACTACCTCATATCCTGCATCCGCTGATTCCTTAAAGAAAGTTTCTAGTTTTTTTCCCCCATCAATCAAATGGCTAATTCCAACTTTCATCGGATAAATCCTCCTTATTAAAAATGCGATATACAAATCAACTCGATAGGCTTAACCTATAATAACGATATAAATTAGAATTGTCAAGTATTCTTGATCTCATAAAATCTCCGCTTGACATGCCCACTTTATGTTTCTATAATAAACCGACATTATTTATTCGATAACAGAGTTAGAAAATTATAATTGGAGCTTTAAAATGACATCTAAAGATCGCGTGCTTGCTACTTTTGCTTATGAAAAAGCAGATCAAGTTCCTATTAGTTATTCTGGAAATGCAGATATAACAAAGCGTGTCATGGAGCATTTCAAACTTGCTCCTAATGACTATGAGGGATTACAAAAAGTTTTAGGAGTGGATTTCAGGCATGTAGGCGCAGCATACAAAGGTCCAAAATTACATGAAGACATACTTGAGCGAGGTGTTATTGTTGATAACTGGGGTATCCACCGTAGATGGATCCAGCATGAGACTGGTGGTTACTGGGACTATTGTGATTTTCCGCTTAAAGATGCTGATGAAGAACAGGTAGCGGTATGGTCTATGCCTTCACCTGATGATTTTAATTATTCAGGGATTAAAGATGGATGTGAACGATACAAAGAATATGCCATAAACGGCGCAGCAGGTTTTGGTGATCTGATAAATGGTAATGGGATGCTACGCACTATGGAGCAAACCCTTGTGGATTTGATCACTGATGACCCGGCGGGATTATTACTTGCAGACCGACGTTTTGCTATTCAGCTAGAGATGACAGAGCGTATTCTGGAATTGGCAAAAGGTGGAGTAGATTTTATATGGCTTGGTGAAGATCTGGGAACACAGATTGCACCATTGATCAGTATGGACATATTCCGCAAGCATATCCGTCCACGCTATCAGAAATTCTGCGACCTTGCCCATGCTTATAATATTCCTGTAATGATCCATACTTGCGGTTCAAGCAGTTGGGCTTATGAGGATTTTATCGAGATGGGCATTAATGCTGTGGATACATTACAACCAGAGGCTAAAGATATGTCTCCCAGATACCTGAAAGATAAATTTGGTGGGAGATTGGCGTTTCATGGGTGTATTTCAACTGCGGGACCACTTGCAGATGGAACGGTTCAGGATATTATTGATTACGTAAAAGAAACACTTGAGATCATGATGCCGGGTGGTGGATATTGTCTTGCACCCACACATGCCATTCAGGATAATTCCCCAACAGAGAACGTGATAGCGATGTATGAAACTGCACATAAATTTGGTGTGTATGATAATTGATATTTTTTCTAAATGATTTTCATTAAATGAATATCCTTTAATAACGTAGAGACACGGTGTATCATGTCTCTACAAATTTAAATGACTTAGAAAATATATCACTAATGTAGTTTATGATTATAGTATGTAAATCCACCTAAAGCAAAAGTTATAATAAGTCCTAAAATTGATTCTGTAAAAATACATGCCATTTGGGTTTATTTCTTTTCTGTATACCACCTTCTATGTAATCTCGAAGGTAAGCAATGTATTGGGAGATATGTCTGTAATCATAGCAATGTCTTTGTGTAATTACTCTTTAACCACAATGCTTCCATCTTACGTTGCACCATTGGATGGGGATGATGGTAACGGGCATAGTTCAGTGCTATCTTCTTCAGTAAACACAATATTAATCATGTAAAGCTCTTTTGGATGAAGGTTGAGTTATCCGAAACAGAAAAGCACTATTTACATGATAGTATACTGGATTTTTGAGTCAAAAAAAAGCTCAATTTACGACCATGCTAAGTATAATTATTTAATCTTCATTATGCGGGGGTTATTGACAGCATACCCGAATCACAAGGTCAGCATAACAGGCTTTTTAAGCACCTAGCTTTGCGAGATACTCCCCTATGCGACGGATAGTTTCAAGGTCGGCAATAGGTGGCACTAGATCGGCAGATGCCACTACTATTCGCCGTCCATTACGATACAGACGATATAAGCCATCTATCATCGTCTTAAGGTCATCCCATGTAAACGGATGGACGAACATCGCTCCCGGAAGACCACCCCAAAATACAGCATCGTAAGGTTCCATAAGTTGGGACATCTCTTCCATCGTTATGTCGCCAACAGGCATCGGAGTGAGCGACTCGATACCATCCAGCCCGGTGATCATCAGTCGTGGGATCAAAGCTTTGGTGGCTCCGTCCAGATGTGTGACGCAATATTTACCCGTAGAATGCACCTGTGCTACACGATGCTGATAGTATTCTGCACAATAACGGTCCCAATAGCCACCGATGGTTTCCGCTGACAGGTTGTCGCAGAAGTGGCATATTTTAGATTCGACGTTAGACAGTAGCTCGAAGAAGCCGTCATTGGCACGGTCAATGACTTCCAAAGTCTTCTCTACTTCGTATTGTGCATCAGTCAACATAAAGACTGTGCCTTCGATACCGATCCAGTCGGTGAAAAGCCCCGGCAGTGGTGATCGTGGCACAGGCGTGATAGGCACACCATAACTGTTTAAAGCCGTTATCGGCTCATTTGCACTAAGATTTGGCTCGTAGCGACGACGTGAAAATATCTCACGCACAATCGCCAACTGCGAGACTTCCGTCACATAATACTTTGTAATGGCATAGCAATAACTTTCTGGTAACCATCGCCAATGTTTTTCCAGTATGTGCCCGTCACATTCAACTCGGTTAATAAGGACATCACCCTTTTGTTCTGACGATTCCCTAACCCCTTCTGCGGTGCAGATTGCAGGTGAAGTACCTTCGGTGTAGTAAATACAGGCATCGAGTTCGATGTGCAGACGGCGCCTTCCATCAATGCCTTGATACTTAGTCGGCAGTGTGCCACGTTTTTCCTCTGCTGTGATCCAATAACCGAGGTCGGGCACCCAGGGCAGTTGATCTATCGGCTGTTTCTCAAATACAGTTATTAATCTTTCACGTTGGTTCATGACTCAATCCCCCAAAAACGGATTTGGATGTATGGACTTCATTCACCTCATGTTTTCAAGGATAAAGCTTACTATCGGTTGCGGATCATCCAGACTATGGGGATGATGTTCCACTCCCGGCTTGACAATCATTTTTATGTTGCCTTCGTATTCCCTGTATTTTCTTTCAAGTATTACCGAATTTTCTAGGAAAGTAATCGTTAAAAAATAGGTTTACAGTAGGGAAGAGTCATTACGGTTATGTTTTTCCTTGTCTTTAGTTGGTATGTCAGCAGGATGAACCACGATGCATTTGACTCCCAATTGAGTTAGTTTCTGATGTATCCAGAAACCGAAGTAACCAGCTTCATAGGCACACAAGTAGTTGGCTTTTGGGAAATTCTTATTGAGATAGGTAACCAGAGCTTTGGGTTCTGGATTTTGAGTAAATGTCTTGTGTTCCAAGTCTTTTGTAAGAATGGTTACTTTCCAACTCTTTTTGCCAGTATCGACACCGATGTAAATGTCTTGACCAGAGAAGTCTAGTTTGTTAATTTGTTTCATGTGAGCCATCTCCTTTCGATGTTGTGATACTTAATTTTTATATATAGTATATATAGTATACAACATCAATGGCTCACTATTTAAGCATAACGTCTGAACGGAGTGAAGAATCTCTTGATAGCTGAGAGACTACCACCTGTTTCAAGTCCGGGCGATGATCTCTGGAATAACCATGAGTGATACGAACTGCTTTTGGTTCTTCTGATAGCGTGGTACGCCCTCCAGACTGAAACTGGTGTTATCCAGGACGAACTTATGCTCTATCCCAAACACATTCAATGAATGGGTGCAAGCGAATACTTCAGTGATACCTGTTTGATAGAGCATATCCAAAGCACAAACCAAGCTGTCATCATTGAAGTCTTCCGCAGTCAGACCCTCCCGAATTAGTATGTCAACTGGTTTGTTGTTGAAGAATTCTGGTGTTCTGTTCTTCCGTTACTCGACGGAACGAGATCTGTTCTTC
>Ga0315279_10004407_pt1 | contig 18894 bp, 10 predicted proteins | sample YL17G06_20_MG_FD_203694 | JGI IMG/M metagenome (GOLD analysis project Ga0315279, IMG submission 203694) | Sediment microbial communities from Yellowstone Lake, YNP, Wyoming, USA - YL17G06_20 | ecosystem: Environmental > Aquatic > Freshwater > Lake > Sediment | place: USA: Wyoming | collected... | reverse complement strand
GAGAAACAACTCCGGCAAAGGAACAAGTGGCGGGCACGCCATTCTGGAGCCGAGTCGCCTCGGAGATAAGCGAAAACCGCCGATTCCTCACAGTGCCAATAGCAGTGAACATGGCGAGAGTTTTCGTCGCGGTTCTTCTCTACCTCGCGCATAGCAGCTCGGGAGTTCTCACCACAACTTACATGGACTGGCAGTACGCCGGGGGCCCACTGGGCGAGCCCTTTCGGATACCCGTTCCCACGGGGCACTGGTCATACCTCTTCTTCGCGTGGGACAGCATCTGGTATATCAGGATCGCCCAAGTTGGATACTTCGGGACTCGATTCGCTTTCTTCCCTACACTGCCCTTGGCGATCCGGTTCGTCTACTCGTTCACCATGGACTTCGGACTAGCAGCGGCGATAGTGTCTTTCTTCTTCGGAACACTGTGGATTCCTTTCTACCAAGCCGTTGCTGAGCAGTACATGCGAAAGGATCAAGCTTTGCTGAACACTTCCCTGTGTGCCTTCTTCCCCTTCGTGTTCCTGTTCACGTCCGTGGCCTACACAGAGTCGATATTCCTGTTCGCATGTGTTGCGTCCTGGTACTTCTACCTCAAGGGCAAGCTCCCACACTCGTTTACTATGATAGCTCTCGCAACGGTCACGAGGATCTACGGCGTATTCATGCTGATACCAGTGCTGCTTGACCTAGCCGCCAAGAAGCGATGGAGGGACATGTTGTACTCCGTCATTCCGGCCTTCGCGCTGTTCCTGTGGTGCTTCTATTGTTACATCTCAACGGGTGACTGGTTGGCCTTTAGGACCGTCCAAGTGGCATATTGGGGATCTCCGACCTTGTTCAGCGAGTTCGTAGCGAAGTTCTTCGCAGGACAAGCCATCACTTGGAACACTTCCACCGTTTTCATCTTGGCCTTCACTGCAGTCGCAGTATACCTCGCCCTCGCATCGTGGGAAGTGGACAAGAAGCTCGGATCGTTCGCGATAGTGGGCGTGATCTCCAACCTTTTCATGGGCTACATCTGGTCGTACACTAGGCACCTCACGTTCTTCTTCCCAACATGGCTTGTCGTGAAACCCTCAAACAAACACCTGGTCGCGGTTGCTTGTGTTCTCTTCCTGCTGTGCTCGGTCGTACTGTGGAACCAGTTCATAATGAGGCAGTGGATTGCCTAGGCTGACGCGGCTTCAGTCATACAGGAAGTATCTGCGCCTTTCCTTCCTGTAGTTGCTAAGAGCAGAGGTCCAAGCCTCGACTATCTCGTCGGCAGGTTCGCCCGCTTCGAGCTTGGTTCTCACATCGTCTGACCCTGCGAGCCAATCCATGTAGTACCGGTCCGGCTGGTTCCCCAGCTCAAGCCACTTGAATCTGTCCAAGTCGGCCCTCATCGTCTCTTCCAGCAAGTGAATCGTGGCCCTAACGGGCTGGAAGGCCTCCCTGTCCGTGATGTACATCCTCACGCCTTGGCATCTTTCGCCCGCGAACTTCGAGAAGCGAGGAATGGGATTCGGCGTAGGAATGAAATACGCTTCCCCGAACTTGACTCCCGGAAGCGCTAGGTCGTTCATCTTCTGGACGAGTTCCTTTGCTACGAGCCACGGGGCGCCCACTATCTCGAACGGCCTCGTGGTCCCTCTTCCCTCCGAGATGTTGCAGCCCTCGAAAAGGCAAGTGCCGGCGAACGCCAGACATGAGGTGATTGTAGGAAGATTGCACGATAGCATTGGCCACAGCATCCCTGTGTCATTGTACCACATGCTCCTCCTCCAACCTTCCATCTTGACCACGGTCAAATTGCAGTTCACACCGTGTTCCTGATTGAACATCGTGGCCAATTCCCCGTACGTCATGCCGTGTATGTTTGGAACCTGATACCACCCCACCCTTGGCCGGTATGCCTCCTCCACCTCCCCCTCAGTGATCAATCCCCCAAGAGGGTTTGGCCTGTCGAGCAATATGACTTCGATTCCTGTCTTGGCGGCGATCTCCTCGGCCGAGCAAATCACGTTCTTGTACCCGAAGTACTTTGACCCAGCGCTTTGGATGTCGAACACAATCGCGTCGACGTTGTGTTGCTCTATCTCTCTGACACCCTCATCTTTTCTCAGCAGTGCGGCTGGATAGACTGGCAGTCCAGTCTTCTTGTCGATGTGGTACCCCTCCTCTGAATCTTGGTGATCACCACGAATCCCGTGGAAGGCGCTGTACAGAAAAACAAACTCAAGATCATCCCTACTCGCAAGCACGTCATATATGGATGCCAAGTCCTGCGTCACTGCCGTGTGGTTGGCTATGGTCGCAATGCGCTTTCCCCTCAATACATCTCGCCTTGTCGTAGCCACAACATCCAGACCCGATCTCACATTGGTCTCGGTCATCGCGAGGGACCAGTTCCATCCAGTATTAAGTCTGCGTTGACAAACCGGAGGCCAGTCTCGCAACCCAATTGGACTACAGACCTACTGGGCGACTCTGACATGGACGGTAAAAACAAACGCCGAGGCCCAAAGCCGGGCCTCGACATCAATGCGCTGAGCCTGTCTTACTTGTACAGGAGATACTCCTTGCGCTTCTCCTTGAACTTCGCTAGCTTTGTCTTCCATGCACCAACGATGTCGTCAGCGGGTATGCCTGCCTCGAGTTTCGTCCTGAGATCGTCGGATCCGGAGAGTATGTCCATCGAATAGTGCTCCGCGTCCTTGGATTTCTCCCTCCACTTGAACTTCTCAGGGTCGGCTCTCATTATCGCGTCAAGCAGGTGGACAGCTGCCCTCACGGGCTGGTACGTCTTCCTGTCCGTGACGTAGAGCCTGACTCCTTGGCACTTCTCACCGGCGAACTTCGAGAAATGCTTCAGCGGATTAGGGGTCGGGATGAAGTATGCCTCACCAAACTTGATCCCCGGAAGACCCCGGCTGTTGAGTTCCTCAGCAAGCGCCTTGGCATCCAGCCAAGGTGCCCCGAATATCTCGAAAGGTCTAGTCGTTCCTCTTCCTTCGGAGATATTGCAGCCCTCAAACAGGCATGTGCCCGCATAGGTGACAACGGAGTCCACGGTAGGCAGATTCGGAGATATCACGGGCCAGAACAGTCCGGTATCCTCGTACCACATGTCGTGCTTCCATCCTTCCATCTTGACCACCGTGAGATTGCATTTGATGCTGTATTCTTCGTTGTACATCGTCGCTAGCTCCCCATGCGTCATGCCATGCACGTTCGGAATCTCGAACCAGCCTATGCCCGACTTGAATCTCAAGTCCAGGACCTCACCTTCTGGAGGGATCGGAGCTATTGGATTGGGCCTATCCAAGACTATGAGTTCTATTCCAGCCTTTGCCGCCGCGTCCATTGCGAAGCACATCACGAACTTGTGTCCATAGTACCTAGCGCCAGCCTGCTGCAGGTCGACCACGATTGCGTCGATCTTGTGTTCTCTCATTGTCTTGACGTTGTCCTCCAGCCTCAGAGAGTAGGACGGATAGACAGGAACTCCTGTCTTCTTGTCTATGTGGTATTCCTCCTCGGAGTCCTGTGCGTCGCCGCGGACTCCGTGGGGGGGACTGTACAGGTACGTTAGGCTGTAGTCCTTGCTTGCCTTGGCTATGTCATAGAACGAAACTAGATCTTTCGTCACTGCGGTATGGTTGACGATGGTGGCGATGCGTTTCCCCTTGAAGACATTCTTTCTGGTCGTTGTCGCTACATCGAGTCCAGATTTCACCGAGCCAGTCATGGGGGCACAGTCCATGTGTGCACTTATTATGGTTTTTTGCAGCCAACGGCGGAAGGCGACACAATGGTCTCCTAGCCTGAAATGTGCCGTTTCTCTAGTCGTGTAAGTTTCCTAGGCTTCTTCCCAAGTTGTCAAGGAATCCTCCCTCGACATTGAGGCCGATTTCCCTAGCTGCCACAATCACGGCACCGACCACTGGCCTGAACCTTGCACGCACCAACTTCGCACGCGGGGCCGAGTCGTGAATCGCGATCTCAAGCGGGGCCAAGACAAACTCACCGAAGTTCTCCAGAATCCCTCCCATCGTTGCTACCTCGAACTCGCCCCCCAGCATGTTCAGTTGTCTCGCCACAGCTACGGCCGCCATTCCAAGTTCCCTCCCCGCGTATTCCAGCAGATCTTTCGCTACGGCGTCACCCTCTCTTGCCGCATCAAGCACCAAGGGGGCGAGGGCCGACACTCGGTCTCGAGGCATTGCCTCAGCGTAGACTTTCCCCACCAAGCCTTCAATCGAAGACAGCCCAAGACGCACCACCAGCTTCTCAGCAAGAAGGGTTTTTTCGCCGCGCATGTCTTGAGCTCTCAGAGCAGCAATCATTGCCCTTCTCGATATGTCGTAGCCGCTGCCCTCGTCGCCGATGATGTAGCCCCACCCAGAAGCTCTGCCGAACTCGCCCCTTGAGTTCATCCCGAAACAGACCGAGCCCGTTCCTGATATGAGAACGACGCCGGGCTTGCCTGCCGTGGCACCCATGAGGGCGATGACTCCGTCGTGGACTATCACGTTCCTTTCTGAAAGCTGGAGAGAACTCAAGACTTCCTGCATCAGTCTCTTGCCCTCCGGGTTGCCCGAACCCGCCGCTCCGACACAGAGTGCGGACGCCGGTTCGCCTAGTCCCTTGCCACCTGTTGCCTCCTTGACCGCGGCTAGCAGTGACTCGTTGGTCTTCTCCTTGCCCACAACCAAGATGTTTGAGGGGCCACCCGTTCCTCTTCCCTTCACCGATCCATCATACCCCACGATCAGGCAGGTGGTCTTAGTTCCCCCACCTTCGAAACCGATGAGCAACCCGGATTTCCTGACAGCTGCCAACTTCTTGACACCAGACTTCGACAGCACAGGTTTTATTGCTTCCGCACGTCAACCGGAGCGTCCGCCTAGGGGTAGAGAAGGTACCTCCTTCTCTTGGCCTGGAACGCCTTCAGGTCCTTCGCCCAGCTCTTCTCTATTTCCTCAGGCTCTACTCCATTGAGAAGCTGTTCCCTTATTGAGGCAGTCCCAGCGAGCAGGTCGAAGCTGTAGTCATCTTCTCGCCATCCCTTCCTGAACTCTATCCTGCCCGGGAAGAGATCCATTATCGCTTTGATCATCTTGAGCCCTGTGAGGACAGACCTGAACTTCTCCCTGTCGTGAACGTGTAGCTGCACCCCCCCGCATATCTCCCCCGCGAACTTGCCGAACGTCGGTATGAAGTAGAGGCCTCGGAAACCCACGCCCGGCAACTTGAAGCTAGCGAGTTTCTCTCCGAGCTTGAAGCCATCGATCCATGGAGCACCTATTGTCTCGAAGGGCCTAGTGGTTCCTCTACCCTCTGAGATGTTGCAGCCCTCGAAAAGGCAAGTGCCGGGATAGGCCATCGCAGAGTCCAAGGTCGGCAGATTGGGTGACGGGATGACCCACGGCAATCGGGTCTCGTCGTACCACATCTTCCTCCGCCAACCTTTCGCCTTCACGACGGTCAAATCGCATCCTATGCCGTACTCTTTGTTGAACATCTGCGCAAGCTCCCCCATCGTCATGCCGTACCTTATCGGCGTCTCCCTTTCTCCCACGAAGCTCCTGTAGCGCTCTTCGAGGATGTTCCCTTCAACTGTCGTGCCATTGATCGGGTTGGGCCTGTCGAGCAGTATGAACTCTTTGTCCTGTTCAGCCGCCGCTTCCATGCTTCTGTTCATCGTTGCTATGTAGGTGTAGTAGCGTGCACCGACTTCTTGGATGTCATAGACGAAAGCGTCCATGTCTTTCATCATATCAGGAGTAGGTTTGTAGTGCTCTCCGTAAAGGCTGAAAACACGTAGCCCCGTCCTTGCGTCCGTGAAGGAGTCTATCTTGTGCGTGTCTTGCACATCGCCCCTGATGCCGTGCTCCGGTCCGAAGAGGCAAGTCAGGTTCACCTTTGGGTGCTTGTGCAGGACATCCACGGTCCACTCGAGCGAGCTGGTCACACCTGTGTGGTTCGTCACGAGGCCGATCCGTTTGTCCTTGATCAGGCCAATCTTCTCTTTCAGCAGCACGTCTATGCCAAACTGGACTTTGGGCTTCATCGCACGAGAAATCCGCGCTGGACGTATTTATGGGTTCGGCTACCACCACTGATCAAGAACCGACATGAGTGCCGCCCAAGACTTCTTGCGTTCTGGCTGGCACTCAGATCCTTCCTATGTAGGACATCTTCTCGTCTGTGGTCAGAGATCTCCACAGCAGGAACTGCTTCCTTGCTGAGTCGACGAAATCGTAGTTGGACGTCAACCAGACGCTCTTCTCTCCACTCGTCTGCACGAGTGCGAGTTCAAACTCCCACTTCTGCTCTGGGAAGGTCTCATGTCCCTGCATTGTTGCCGTCTGCAGGACGTTCGCCTCATATGGAGCCAATGCAACAGTCATCTCCAGTCTCATCGAATCTGCATCCAGTTTGAATGATCGCACTTGGAACCGCTCGCCCATCTCCACGGAATGGACCTGGGCGAACTCCTCAAGGTACTTCAGCAGACCGGCTGCTTCTTCTTGAGTCGGGAAGCTGAACGGCATCGGGATATCCCACTTGTTGTCGACGGGCTTCGTGGATATTCTCCACTTGCGCTCCAATGAGGGCGTGGCCAACCGAGAAGCGAGAATAGCCGGATAGATCGCAGACAGTAGCGCAGCTATCATCGTTATGCCTAGTGAGAGCATGATGAAGACCGACGAGAAGTTCAGCACAAATGAAGAAGGCAGGAGACGGAGAGATATCAGTATTGCGTTCGTTGCGAGTCCTCCAAGGTACCCTATGAGGGCACCCACGATCACGAGCGTGAGCACCTCGGAGATGTACAGCACACCTATCCCCCATGGAGACAACCCCAACGAACTGAATATCTTGGTCTCGTTCTCCCTTTCCCTCAGCAGACCCAACAGTGAGTTCATTATGGTCCCTCCCGCAACAACTAGTGGAAAGATCAGGAACTGGTATCCTCCCAGAACCGTTGTCAGAAGCCTAGCCACGCGGACCACCTTTCCGCCAACGCCTACGTTGACCTCAACGTTGAAAATCATCGCCAGTTCCTTCGCCATAGCCGTGGTTTTCTGTGCATCTTCTGACTTGACCGCTACACTAGACAGACTCCCGCCTAGATCCATCACGAGACCATAAGGCAAGATCAGAACCGAGTCCCAACTCAGGGGGTTGAATTGCTCTTCGCCCGCTGCGCTCTGCGATATGATGGTGGCCATCATCTTGTTCGGATCAAGAGGTGTAGCTGGCCTCTGGTCAAGTTCCACGAACTCGCGGTTCAAGCGAGTTTCGTTGACAAACCCTACCACCCTTAGAGTCAGCCCTTCCCACTGAACCGTGGATCCTACGCTGACCTGAAGAGCATCGCGGGCAGATCGACAAAGAATGGCGTCGAGATAGTCGCCTTCCTCAAACCACCTTCCTCCTGGAAGAAGCGCCTTGCTGATAGCCGGGTGAACCCCAAAGTCCTCAGGCGACATTCCGAGGACAGCGGCGATTCTGTAGTTGCCCTTGCTCGACAGGACATCAGAGAAGACTTGAGTTGCAGTCACAGATTGTGGATAGTAGGTTGCCCTGGGTGCAACAGTTGCACCATAGGCCTTGGCCTTCTCAAGGACGATCCGCAAGTCCCTGCCCAAGAAGTCGGCGGGCCTTACCAGACCCTGCTTCAGGTACAAGCCGTTGTAGGGAGCAACAGTCTCGCTCGACGTGACTTGAACTGTCGTGTACACCTCGGTCGAAGTAAGTGAGGTCAGGCCGAACACAACAATCGCTATCGTGGCCACAAGAAGGAACGTTCTCGACTTCCTCTTCCTCATGTTGCCGAGCGATAGGTCGAAGGAGAAAACCGCAGTCGAGAGCTTGCTTTCCTCGATTCTGTGCTGGCCCTCAGCCTTTATTCTGAAGTGTCTTACGGTCCTTACGGATTCGTTTGCTATCACAACAAGCACGATTCCGAGCAGGAACGACAAGGCAAGTCCCAAGAAACCGATGAACGCGTTCTGTGCAACCTTCAGTGAGGGGTTCATGAAGTAGAAGGCCAGAAACCCCAGCACGAGTAGGCCTACCAACGAGAAGATGCGCGATATGCCCTTCCTAACGAGAACCAGCCCCTCAAAGAGGAAGCAGAAGGGAGCGAGGAGGAGAAAGAACACGATACTCGTGACCGAGGATTCCATAATGAGGCTCATCGTCTCTTCATAGGCGGAGTCGGTCCAACCAAAAGCCAGAAGAGAGTTCGACTTTGCATCTGTGTACCTACAGTCCTGTAGGGCCGTGTCGGCGGCTCTGATGCTTGAGAGAGCTTGACTCAGTCCGCTCTCTACCGACGACTTTCTGACGAAAGAAGCGTTCATCATGAGATACCTGTCCAAGGTCGTGTAGTACATGTCCTTGGCCATTGCGAGTGCGACATTCCTAATGTGAAGTTGCGTGCCCTTCTCCAACATGTAGCCTGAGCCATCCGGCATCCGGGCACTGGCGTTCGTCAGTATGCCGGACATTCTCCTTTCTGGACCATATCTTGACATCAGCATGAACTTGGTGTGCGGCGGACCGAAGACAACGACTACTCTGTCCTCGGGGGCCCTGACCACCCCCCAAGAGATGAACTCGCTCAGAGTCTTAGTATCAACGACGGATAGATCCGAGGGAAGGCTCAGCCAGAACCTTGAAGTGAACCTTGGGTCGCGTATAGTAGGAGAGTTCAGGGTCTTCGGGTCCACGGCATCTACGAAGGTAGCGCTGGCGCACGAGAAAACGACGGTAAGGGCCTCGTATGGGTGGGTGTCCGCAGCAGCCCAGAAGGACAACGCCCTCTCACCGTAGTCACCTTGGTCAGGAGCGTATTCCATTGTCCCGTTGATGGGGTTCACAACGAACGCCTGTATGTAATATCCTGTAACCTTCGTTTCACCCCCTAGGGCGTAGATGAGACCGCCGAGAGCGTAGCCCATTCCCGCACCCGTGATCTCGAACCTTCCACGCCCGTCTGCAAAGGTCATGATGTCACCGAATAGGAAAGATGTGCTCTGCTCTCTGTTCGCCAAGACGAGAGCGCCTGGAACAGCACTGTACCAGCTGTTAGTCAGGTTGAACGTCATGACGGTCCCAGTTATGTGAACCAGGCCAGCCATCTCTGCGGAGCTTGTGCTTAGGAGCCTTCTCGGTTCTATGTTGCCCCAATCGATGGCGAGGGCGAGATTGTTGCCCAGCTCGTCGGCTATCGCAACAGACAGGATCAACTGAGCCTCAAGGTTATCAATGTTGTAGGTTCTATTGGTGTACGACGTGGTCCCGAAGAGAGGCCAGTATGTTCTGCTCGTTCTGAGTGTGAAACCTAGACAGTGAGCGATCGAGAAAGGTTCACTGTCCAACATGTATGGCTTCGGAGTGGCCGCCCACCACCCCTGAGACCTGAATCCATCTTCGACGATCTGGTTGTACTGAATGTGAACCTCCTCGCTGAGAGTCGGAACAACTCCACGGAATACCAACGGTTGCAGCCAAGACTGGTACTTGGTCTCTGACCCAGTGCCGACGTAGTTGTAGAAGGATCCGCCGTAGAGCAGGTCCATGTAGTTGGTCTCGGTCGTGAAGTCCAGTCCGAAGAAAGCCAAGAGCTTCTTTCTCTCTGGGTTGAGCTTCGGGACTTCAGAGGGGTGGTCTTCGAAGGCGAGGAAGTCCTCCGCGAAGGCTCTCGCCCCCGCAAGTGCTTCGTAGTGACCAGAGAATACTGTGATCCACAACGTTCTCTTCGGTGGTTGAGTCGAGAAGTACCTGGCCAACTCAAGCAATGCTGCAACGCTAGCAGCCTCAGTTGCGGTTGAGGAGAGCCCTGGAACTGGGGACCATGTGTCTAGGTGACATCCAACGACTACCACTTCGTCGTGAATTTGCGTGCCTTCGAGTTTCGCAATGATGTTCTCCGCCATGACAGTCCTGTACTCCATACCATCCACGACGACAACCCGTGAGCCCTCAAGGGCTCTCATCCTGTCCACATCCTTGTGCGGGACGCAGACTCTCGGGAAGTAGAGCGGTGCCCTGACCACCATTTCCTCCACCGCGAGCGAGTTCATCGCGCCTTCAAGATAGATCAGTGCCCTTGCGCCTAACTCCACTGCATTGAGCCAGTTATCGCCCGAATCCAGATCCATCATGACAATACTGCCGTCTATGTCCTTTCCTTCCATCTCCTTCAATGAGCCTGAACCGACGTAGACGAGAGTCCCGGACACCCCCTCAGGTGACGTCTTGGAGGTCTGGACTTGGTTCGGCCATACACCATATGCTCCGATCTCGATCTCCTGGCCATCCTTCTCCACTATGACCTTGCTGCCTGTGTCGACAGGCGTGACTACTGGGTACGGTTCGTTCTGCACGCTGTATCCCATTGACCTGAGGGAAGAGGCGACGTAGTCAAGGGCTGACGAAAGCCCGGGGTATCCAGTGGCAGTCCCAACGAATTCATCGAGCTTGGTCAGGTCTGATGATATCCGACCCGAGCGCAGGAAGGATACGATGCCCGAGTAGTCCCGGGCTAAGGTCTGAGCGAATGGTGATGATGATGCGTTGCCCGATGACACAGCCGGAGCCAAGAGCAGAAGGGACAAGAGAACAGCCAGTGAAAACTGGAGTCTTCCTACGCTGTCACTGCGGTTTCTGGTCATTTTCATCACCACGGTAACACCCAGGCAGCCTTGGATATCATGACCACAGCCACTGAGAGGCCCACCATCACGGCAAGACCTGTAAGGAAGCCAGCTACCAGCGTCGTCCTATATGACTTCCACCAAGTCTCGCCGAATTGCCTCTGTATGACGAGATTACCTACCATACCCCCTATGAGTGTGGTGATGGCGTAAGGCGGAAGCATAGTCATGCCTAGCACTAGGGCCACGGAGGAGAAAGGCAAGCCAGTCACCCTGTGCAACAGTTCACCGCCTACTGATACCGCCAGCGCAATCGCGAGGGAGCCGACGACCACTTCCATTGGCACTCCTTTGATCTCGCCCGAGATCCACATGGAGTTGGAGAGCACGTCGACTGGCCACTGGTAGGCGGTATATGGGTAGACTGTGGATGGTATGGGAGCCACAGCCCAGAAGAACGATACAAACACGAAACTCGAGAATACTGATATCGCAACAGCCAGTATGTATGCCTTGAAGAAGTCGTTGATGTCCGTGTTCGTTAATCGCGCCGACTTTATCATGTTAGTCCAACCTGGTGCCCCAGTTCTGGCGAGTGACATCGGGGTGGGCATTACGCCGCTGAACGCAGGAGCCATGAGCCAAGGGCCAGCCCCGGAGTATCCGGATGCCAGTACAACTCCCTGCCACATGTAGTTGATGGTGAGCGGATAACCAGTCTCAGCCAACGACCTTGCTCCCACGAGAGCATGGAGGAAACCTCCGACCAAGGCAGCTGCAAGAGCCAAGAGAACGGGGAAGTCAGGGACAAGCCACCAGAACACTGCTACCGACCCTAGCGTCCCCACGAGGTACATGCCAATGAGTATGGGCAGAGGAGGATACCCTTTGGCTCTGATTGAGACACCTGCCTTAGATATGCGCCGGAGGACGTCGACTACATATCTTCTTTGGGCTACCAGAGACACGACAGCAACGGTCATCGCTATGACGACAAACGGAACAACCCATACTCTGATCAATGATCGTTGGTAGACGAGCCGCAAGGACATCCCGGATGCCCATTCACTTACCCATTCTGGGAAGTAACTAGCAAGGTATGTCCTGGTCGCCCAGTTGCCGAACACCCACACCGAGATGGAGCCCACCGCAATCTGAATGGTGTATGATAGCGGGATTATGAAGCCGCTCAGAAAGTAAGACATGTCAGTGGCGATGCCGAGGGCTGCACCTGGGAGAATCCTCTCGACTCCATAGGATCCGGCTGTTAGGTCGATCCATGGTATGGGGATGAGCTGATACATGTGGCCCAAGAGACCCTGTGTGACTGTCGGTACCACATACATCACTACCGCGTAGAAAATCCCCAAGACAGCAGCGATAGAAAACACCCGCGTCCTGCTTTCTTCCCTCTCTGCAAGAGTGATGCAGACTTGAGCTTGGACTTCGGCTGTGGGGAACGGGAGATCCTGCTCCTCTACGAACAGGAGGCCGCCTATGTATCCAAGGGCTATCTCCTGCAGTAGCCACAACACAACGAACTGGAGCAGGAAGATGCCGACCGGCATCACCCATTGAGAACTCAGCAGAGTCCGTGCGTCGTATGCGGACGAACCGACGCCGGGAGCGTACCAAGAGGGGATTAGTTCAACCAACGATTTCTCACCCAAGGAGAAACCCATGAGGTAGGGTGAGTTGACGAAGTAAGCCCTGAACACGAATTCCAGGAACGGTGTGGCCAACAGAGTTGGCGACGAAGCCATGTAGATTATGAAGACTTCTTGTCTGGTCAGAGGTCTACCCGTGATGCGGGCGATCTCGGTGAACAGGACTGCTGCCACATATACAGTCGCCCCTACTATCAGAGCGCCTGAAACTAGCTGAAGATATAGCACTACCGGTAGCAGGAACACACACGTGAACACAACAGCAAGAATGGAGCGCGAGGTTAAGCCCGTTGGAGGTCGTCCCTTTGTGCTGTCATTGAGACCCATGGGTTGCAGTCCCGGACCGCTCCCAAGTGAGCAGATAAGCGTTTTGACCGGATGTGTGCAAAACCACCTTTGAGTTGCCTTCATCTAGTCCAGACCCAATCCTTTTATCCCGCCCGTCCGCACGCGGCGGGACCAACCAAATGACGGCCACAGTATCCATCGCCGGGGAAAGAAGTGCTGAAGACCTAGTGAACAAGACACTAGGACTCTTGGATCTCAGAAGCAAATTGCCGACGAATGCGAAGGTGTTCGTGAAGCCCAACCTAGTGCGAGTTCCAAGGGAGGCGAACATCAGCTATGAGGATGGTGCGTGGGAGAAGACGTTCGTTCCTGAGGGGGACATAGTGCATCGAGGTGTGATAGGTGCACTCCTAAGTGCACTCGCGGACTTGGGAGTCAAAGATGTCGCGGTGGGAGAAGCGCCAGGAGGGTGTCGCGTTGACGCAGTCTACAAAGCGCTCGACCTCTACAGCTTGGCTGAAGAGTACGGCGCCAGACTCATTGACCTGAACCAAGAGGAAGCCGACAAAGTTCCGATCAAGGGTGGTCTGTTGTTGGACTACGCGTGGGTTCCAAGGATCGTGAGGGAGGCCGACTTCAGGATTAACATTGGGGTACTCAAAGTGCATCGCGGAACTGCCGTGTGCCTGGGGCTCAAGAATTGGGGGATGGGCATTTTGCCCGGAAGATACTACGGCCTCAACAAGTCGGGGACAGTTCAGTACATGAAAGGGAGCGACAAACCTCTGCCAATACACATGGGCAGGTTTGAAACAAGGGAGACAAAGGCCGGTCAAGAGGTGGCTGTTTCCAAGCTGATCGCAGATGTCTGCTCCATCCAGAAATGCGACCTGACATTGCTGGACGGAATAGCTGTAATGCACTATGCTTCAATGGATCCCAAAGCCAAGCCCACCTTCATCAAGCCAAATCTGATGGTCGCAGGCTACGATATGGTCGCGACAGACGCTGTTGGAACTAGAATTCTCGGCATGGATCCATCAAAAATCCTTCATATTGCACTTTCCTCCCAGAGAGGAGTGGGCGAGAGTGACCTTGCCAAGATAGAGCTTCTCGGCAAGAGCATCAAAGATGTCGAGCTCAGGTGCAATCCCCTCCATTCGCAACGAGAAGTAGTCCTTCCCTAGGACTAATGCAAATCCGGGGCAGATTTGCATCCACAAACGTTATATACCTACAAATGATTTAGAATGCCGACAACCAATGGAAACTGGTCAGAAACAGAAAAAAGGACTGACGACAAGGATAGCGGTAGTACTAGTCATACTGGCACTGCTGGCAATGGTGCAAACGCTGTTTACCCAGGCCTTCACCATCTGGTGGGGATACAGAGAATGGGTGCCATTCCCGATGATAGTCTCCATACTCTTCTTCTACGTTCTCGGCAAACTGAACAAGTCATGGAAACTGTCGACTCAGGAATATGCCATTCTGTTCGTTGGGTCATTCCTCATTGCGAACACATTCACATGGGGCTACTACATGTCAGGAAGCTATGGTCCTGCTGCATTGATTGGGGTAGGACAAGTGCCTGCCATCTGGGCTGCAACTCAGGAGCCGTTCAAGTCGCACGTGGGGATGTACATCCCGTCCTGGATGGCCCCGACAAGTCAGTCGGCCCTCAACGCAGTCTGGTTCGGAGGCGCGATGGACTGGGGTGCATGGTTCCCCTCCATTGCGTTCTGGAGCGGGTTCCTGATCCTCATAACACTGTGGCAGCTCTGCTGGGGTTTCTTCTTGAGAAAGCCCCTAGTGGAGACCGAACGCTTGGCCTTCCCGGGCATAGCTGTGGGAGCCTACTTGGTGTCAGCAACGAAGGAAGAGGACGGCAAGATGGATCTCTTCAACTTCTCCAAGAGATGGACCAAGATCTTCTGGGTGGCGTTCGTGCTTGGCTTTCTGTTGACGTTCCTTGATACGTTGAGGTACTTCGTTCCCTCCGTTCCACCATCGACCTATCTAGGCGTCTGGGTAGTCGACCTCACGCCGTACACGCGTGGACTGCTGCCGGGGGCATACTTCTGGAACCAAGTCAGGATCACCGATCTCCTGATCTTCATGTTCACCCCATTGGACGTGCTGTTGACCATAGTACTCGGCTGGCTCGGATTCCATGTTCTGTACCAGACGATCGCGGTAAGAGCGGGATGGGTTACCTACAGTACCTCAATGGAGACAAGTGCCGTCGTTCTGGGCCTAAACAACGGGCCCTTCAGGTACATGTTACTCTTGGGCGTCGGCGTCCCTGTGGGCATAGGACTCTGGATGGTATGGCAGAACAGAGCTCATTTCGTGGAGATATTCAAGGCAGCATTTGGCACAACTACCGGACCAAAGGAAGAAGAGGGAGTCTCATACAAGACCGTTGGCTATGGTGCAGTCATCACATCAGTTCTCATCCTTGCGCTCATGATCTTCGTCGGCGCTCCGATTCAATCAGCCGTATTCTTCCTTCTGCTGAACCTCGTGTTCCAATTCGGCGTAGTCAGGATGATGGGAGATGTGCATGAGTACAACCCCTACGGACAATACCTCAATTGGTACCGCTACGATGCAGCGCTTTGGGGCGCGCCGTCCGTCAACTCACCGGCAGTCTTCAACACAATGTTCTTGTACACCATGACTGACAGCAACGCAACAAGGATCCAGCACCTCCCCAATATGGCTCACACGTTCAAGACGTACAAGGTCGGGCAGCTTACTGACACCAGCGCGAAGGACATGTTCAACACAGCGATAGTCCTGATAGTTCCACTAGCTATTTTCGCCTCCGCTTTCTCGATCTGGTTCTTCCACGCGTTCGGTGGCATAGGCAAACTGGCCACCGTCGCCAACGCATGGGCCCCTGCTCTCTCCACTGAGGTCAGCAGCTGGGTAACCGGGACTCCGGCGTTCCAGATGGGTGTACTCGAGAGGTACACTCTGCTCATCGGTGGTGCTTTGCTGGCGATAGTCATGTTCATCGCAAGAATGAAGTTCCCGTGGTTCTTCCTGAACCCGACCGGTCTCATCGTAGTCGGGGCAGCACCTGAGCTCAGTGTCTTCGCAGCAATCATAGCGCTTGTCATCAAGTATGTTGTCCTCAGAGTGGGAGGCTCCAAGCTGTTCGAGAACTCAGCAGTACCGTTCGTTGTCGGCTTCCTCGTCGGATACGGTGTCAACGCAGCCATAATCGGTGCTCTCGGGACATTCATGATAGGTCTGCCAAAGATACTCTAGTGTAACTCCGCGTCCTTCGCCCTTTCGGGCGAAGGCTCTCCTCTTTTTCTCTAGATTTTGTGAATCACATCTTGTCCGAGCAAGCGAACCGTATCATCCATCCCGGCAACGTCAATGGCCAGCTCGAAGACGATGTGTGTCAACCCCAGTTCTGCGAACCTGCTTACCTCATCAATGAGTTGTTCGGGAGTGCCGAACATAGACTTCTTTTGTCCTGCGGAAAAATCCGCTCTATGCCTCAGGAACTCCCCACATCCTGACTCTACCTCTGACTGCGTCCTCCTGACATATGTGACGAAGCAGGAAGCAAGAGACATCTCCTCCATGTCCCTGCCCAATCTAGTCAGCTTCTGCTTGATGTCTGCAATACCGTTCCGCAGAACTTCTTTTGTCGGGCACCAGGGCATCCAGCCATCACCTAGGCGCGCGATGACATCCAACGCGGTATCTGACGATCCACCCAACCACACTGGGATTCGCCCGTGCACCGGCTTTGGATTGACCTCCGCATTGTTGAGCACGTAGTACTTGCCCGAGAACCTAACAGGGCCATCTGATTCCCATAGCTGTTTCATCACGGTCAAACCCTCTTCCATTTTCGCCATACGGGTCCTGAATGGCTCGAAGGGGAACCCGAAGGCCTCAAATTCATCTTTGAGCCAGCCCGCGCCAGCACCCAGAATGACTCGCCCGCCAGAGAAGTAGTCCAAGGTTGACACGGTCCTCGCGAGTTCTGATGGATTCCTCATCATCATGTTTGTCACACATGTCCCTAGCTTGACCTTGTGTGTCATGGGCGCAATACATGCGAGAGTGGACCAGGCATCCACGAGTCCCTTTCTGTTCAGGTTACCTCCCACTGCGCTCGTCGCTTCATCGGGTAGGAAGAAGTGGTCGGAAACCCATACTGAGTCGAACCCGACGCTCTCTGCAAGCCCAGCAGTTCTGGTGAGAACATCCATATTCCAGCACGAGTACGTCGGCAGACATATCCCGAACTGCAGCTCTCGCTTCATCAACCAATCGACCGAATCACAATCTGCCCAGTTATTAAGCTGTGGGGGACACTTGTGTGGGCGAGCATCATGTGCTGTAAAACCCAAACCGATGGAACCGGACCTCAAGCTCTCGAACCCCGAGAATGCTTATGAGAGGGGGCGGAATGGCGGTGCCATGAAGTCTAGCGCGACGACGAAGGTTGGAGTCGACCTTTTGCTCTCAGGACATGAACTGCCGGGAAACATAAGGGACTTCGCCCTTGTGGCCAACCAGACTGCCGTAGCTCAAGGACTTCGTTGGTCTGTGTACGAGCTGTGGCGATCAATGGGATCCCGACTGAAACTGCTGTTGGCACCTGGTCATGGCCTGTACGGAGATCGTAATGGGGAAGTGGATGAGAGAATGGTGGACGTCAAGACGGGCCTGCCGGTGTTGCGACTTGGAGGATACATAAGGGACGGTCTGCCGGCCGACCTGAGGGATGTGACCTTCGACGCGATTGTGTGGGATCTCCAAGACGCCGGTGTCCGCCAGTTCATCTTCTGGGTAGAGCTGACTCGTGCGATGCAACACGTTGCCAAGGAGGGGAAGACCATTGTGGTGCTGGATAGACCCAATCCGATAGGCGGCACTAAGTTCAACGGTCCGATCACTGATCAGGCATTTCGGGACTACCTCTTCGGCGGACTCAAGGTTCCGATCCCAATAACACATGGATTGACAATGGGTGAATTCGCCCTGCTAATCAACGAAGCTCTGGGGATCCGGTGTCAACTGCATGTGATCAAGATGAAGGGTTGGAAGAGGCAAATGACATTCAGAGACACTGGTCTCTCATGGGTACCATTGACTCCGAATCTGCCTACTCCCGAGACGGTGACGGTCTACCCCGGTACTAGTCTCCTAGAGGGAACGAATGTGTCAGAAGGAAGAGGTACGACCAAGCCGTTCGAAATGGTCGGAGCTCCGTGGATCAAGGGTTATGACATGGCTGAGAAACTCAACTCAGCAAAGGTGCCAGGGGCCATCTTCCGAGAGGTACACTTCATACCGATGCAGCATCCAGAATTCCCAATGTCGACGAAACACGCCGCCAAGCGATGCGCTGGAGTGCAAGTACATGTAGTCGATCCTAGGGAGTTCGACCCCGTCAGGGCAGGGCTGGAGATTCTGTCATATCTGAAAAGAGAGTGCGAGGATCACTTCCTTTGGGACTCATCCCACTTCTTCAGGAATAAGCCCGTTCCCAAGGGAGTCTTCTTCTTTGACACTCTTGCTGGGACACCAAAGGTGAGGGAGTCCCTAGAAGCCGGGGAAGGTGCTTGTGAGATAATGGCAAGCTGGCAGGACGACCTGAGAGAATACTCACGTGTCAGGAAAAAGTACCTCCTATACTGAGCTCTTGGATGGCCAGAAGGCAAGCACCACGATAGTCGCCACGAGCATTAGCGCAGCCGAAAATAGGAATATGGTGGTCTCAGGTGCAAACAGCGCCAAGGCGCCTACCGCAAGCGCTCCGCTTGAGTGGGCAACATCCCAAACCAAAGGGAGAAAAGTGGACGCAATGGACTTGCTCTTCGCTGGAATCTCGTCCTGCGTGGCTGTCCATTCAAGCACTACCCTCACGCCCCAGGCCGCCCCCAAGATGACCATGGCCAGCCCCATCAGCCAAATGTCAGTCGATGTGGCAAGAAGCACGTAGGAGAGTATGAGTGTACCAAATGAGATCACGAAGGGCCATTTCTGTCCGAACCTGTCTGAGATGGATCCAGCAGGGGATCTGACCACCGCGTTCGCAATCCCACGCACAGCAAGCATCAGCATTGCCACAGACGGGTCCAGTCGCAACTGCGTGACCGCGTAGACCAAGAAGACCGTGTCCAAGAAGGTGATGGACACCGAGAAGAGGAAATGCAGAACGCCCGCCAATGCAACCCTTCGCCTTGACATGACAGAAAGCAGTTCCGAGAACGCTCGGGTCAGAGAGAAATCCTCGCGGCCAA
>Ga0315279_10004406_pt1 | contig 18896 bp, 19 predicted proteins | sample YL17G06_20_MG_FD_203694 | JGI IMG/M metagenome (GOLD analysis project Ga0315279, IMG submission 203694) | Sediment microbial communities from Yellowstone Lake, YNP, Wyoming, USA - YL17G06_20 | ecosystem: Environmental > Aquatic > Freshwater > Lake > Sediment | place: USA: Wyoming | collected... | reverse complement strand
GCCTCAACACCACCACCGCCGCCTTCGGCATCATGGTGCCCTATCCCGGAACGCGCGTGGCCGAGATGGCGGAGCGGGGCGAAGGGGGCTACCGGCTCCTGTCGCGCGACTGGAGCGCTTACGACAAACACCTCGGCAACGCGCTCGAGCTCGCCACGCTTTCCCGGCGGGACCTGGAGGGACTCCAAGCCCGGGCCTATCTGTGGTTCTATCTGCGCAATCTGCGGATCGGGGACCTTCTTCGCTTCTTCTGGCAAAAGCGCAAAGCCATTGCCCGACTAGCCCAAAAACTCCTGGGTAAACGAAGCGTGCCAGCTGCACAAACGGGAAATCGCCTTTGACTTCTTGCCAGATATTGTTCTATTCTGCTTACCAGTGCCATTGAGGAAATTCCCCGAAGAGACAAGAGGAATCGGCGCAATGGTGCAGAGGACAAAGAATGAGAGGCTTGGCAAGCATACCCCAGAGTCTTGAGTCTTCGAGGCTGTTTCTGAACGGACATACACGCCGGAGAGATCGTTCGGAAATGGGGCAATTCCTTACGCCGGCGCCAATTGCCTGCTTCATGGCGTCGCTGTTTCAAGAACCCTGCCAGCATGTCCGCATTCTGGACCCCGGCGCAGGCATGGGGGCCCTTTTCGCGGCTCTTGTTCAGGAGTTGACCGAGCGCAGTCAAAGACCTGAATCTATTGAGGTCGTTGGATACGAGACTGATGCGAGCCTAAAGCCGTATCTTGAAAAAACGATAGGCTTGTGCGAAAACACCTGCAGTGGGCGCAATGTGCGGTTTTCCGGGACAATCTTTTATGAAGACTTCATATCCGCCGCCATATTGGGGACAGAAAACGGGTTATTCCATGCTCAATGCCCTCTTTTCACCCATGCGATACTAAATCCTCCTTACAAAAAGATAAACGGGAATTCGGAGACTCGAAAGGCTCTCAGCGCGGCAGGGCTGGAAACCTCAAACCTTTATTCCGCATTCGTTTGGCTAACGGTGAAGTTGTTAAAGGTTGGGGGGGAGATTGCTGCAATTACGCCCCGCAGTTTCTGCAACGGCCCATACTTCCGCCGATTCCGAAAGGCATTGATTGATCTGGTCGGATTCAGGCGTTTTCACGTTTTCCAGTCCCGCAAAGAAGCGTTCAGGGACGATTCCGTGTTGCAGGAGAACGTCATCTTTCACGGTGTTCGGGGAAGTGCCCAGCCCTCAAGCCTCGCCGTCTCCGTTTCAAAGGGCGATGATTTTGCCCAATCAAAGGTTAGACAGATTCCTTTCGGAGAGGTCATTCCTTGCGATAATGCGGATTCCTTCATTCATCTAGCGGAGGAAGACAATACCCGAGACACCATCGAGAAAATGTCGCTTTTCAGGACAAGCCTTGATGAGCTCGGATTGGAAGTTTCCACCGGCCGAGTTGTCGATTTCCGAGCGCGGGCTTCTCTCTGCAGAAATCCCGAAGGGGGCACAGTTCCATTGCTTTATCCTTGCCATTTCTCGGAAGGATTTACTCGATGGCCTTTGACCGGCGGAAGGAAACCGAATGCTATTGCCGTCGCGGATGAGACGCGGGATTTGCTGGTAGCCTCTGGCTTCTATGTCCTCACAAAACGCTTCTCAGCGAAAGAAGAGCATCGCCGAGTTGTTGCCGCGGTATGCGACCCGAGGCGGTTTCAATCGCAGTGGCTTGGGTTCGAGAATCATCTCAATTACTTCCATTCCCGCGGCGAAGGTTTGCCGCCTAACTTGGCGAAGGGCCTGGCATTATTCCTCAACTCCACTCTGCTTGACCGGCACTTTCGCCTGTTCAGTGGGCATACCCAAGTCAATGCAACGGACCTGCGGAAGATGCGTTATCCGACACATGGCCAGCTCTTGCGAATGGGAAACCATGTGAAAGACAAAATGCCGGATCAGGAGGCAATTGACAGGATACTGGAGGAGGAATGCGGCGCCAATGACTAAAGAAGTAAAAGGGAACAGATCCGGAAGGAAGATAAAGGAGGCTCTTGGGGTTTTGGATGCGCTTGGATTTCCACGCCAACAGATCAATGAGCGCTCTGCCCTGACCCTTTTGGCATTGTTGGACCTGAAGCCTGGCGACCCATGGCCAGAGGCGAGTGATCCATTGATGGGGATCACCCCGATGATGGAATTCTTCGCTCAACACTATGGAAAGCGGTATGCGCCAAACACCCGCGAGACTGTTCGCCGTCAAACTGTACACCAATTCATTCAAGCCGCACTTGTCATTCCAAATCCCGATAAGCCTTCGAGGCCGACAAACAGTCCTAAGGCCGTCTATCAGATAGAGCCAGGCGCATTGAAACTGCTGCGCGAATATGGCAAGGCTTCTTGGCAGAAGCGCTTGGCCCAGCATCTGGATTCCGTCAAAACCCTCAAGAGCCTATACGGCCGTGAAAGGGAAATCAGGCGCATACCCGTTCGCATTCAAAACGGGGAGGAAATCCAGTTGTCGCCTGGTGGGCAGAACGTGTTGGTCAAGAGGATCATTGACGACTTTTGCCCAATGTATACGCCTGGCGCAAAGATCATCTATGTCGGCGATACCCAGAGGAAATGGGCATACTTCGATTCCTGCTCACTTAGGGCCCTGGGCGTTGAGGTCGAGGAACACGGCAAGATGCCGGACGTTGTTGTTCACCATACGGAGAAGAACTGGCTCGTTCTCGTCGAGGCGGTAACAAGCCACGGTCCCGTCAATCCCAAGCGAAGACAGGAGTTGAAGGACTTGTTCGCGAAGTCATCGGCGGGAATCGTGTATGTCACCGCCTTCATGGACAGGCGCACCATGATGAAGTATCTCGATGAGATCTCCTGGGAAACCGAAGTCTGGATTGCAGAAGAGCCCACCCATCTCATTCATTTCAACGGTGAGCGCTTTCTTGGGCCGTATGATGAATAATGGCCGTCACCGATCGAAGCCGCTCATGAAGGCGCCGAGCGTCAAGGCAAAGGAAGGGTGGAACAATGACTTACATACCTCCGAAAGCGCTTTCAAAGAAGTTCACCTGTCCCCATTGTGGTGCTATTGCTCATCAACGATGGTATGAGGGCACATGGGACTTTCAGTCAACCAAATCTCGCCCCGCCCCACGACCAATCAGGAGTGCATATTGTGCGAATTGTGAGAAATACTCACTGTGGTTAAATGACACAATGCTGTACCCCGATACCGGCCGGGCGCCCCAGCCGAATCCTGACTTGCCGGATTCCGTGGAAAGAATCTATCTCGAAGCGGCTTCCATTTCATCCAAGTCTCCCCGTGGAGCCGCAGCGCTTCTTCGTCTGGCTATTCAGATACTATGCAAAGAACTCGGCGAGAAGGGCGAGAATCCAAATGAGGACATAGCTAGTCTTGTTAGGAAGGGCCTGCCTGAACGCGTTCAACAATCTCTGGACATTGTTCGAGTCACAGGAAACCACTCCGTACATCCCGGACAGATTGATGTGGACGATCCTGGCGTCGTGGCGAAGTTGTTTGAACTTGCGAACATAATTACCGAGTACACGATCTCGATGCCAAATAGAGTAGGAGCGATCTATTCATCCTTGCCGGATTCAGCGAAAGAACAGATTGAGAAAAGAGACAAGAAGCCCTGAAGGAACAAAAGCCATGAACAATGAGATTCAAAAAAGCGGTGGCGGACAGGGCGAAAACGGGCACGTCTCGCCCTTCGAGCGGATCAAGCGAACGAACGAGGCGGGGGTGGAGTTCTGGTCGAGCCGCGATTTTGCCGGGGTGCTGGACTACGGCGATTACCGCAATTTCGAGGGGGTTGTCGAGAAGGCTAAGTTGTCTTGTTTCAATAGCGGACAGCGTGTTGAGGACCATTTCGTTGACGTCACCGAAATGGTCCCCATCGGAAGCGGAGCGGAACGGTCTGTAAAGACCATTTTCATGTCGCGCTACGCTTGTCACCTCGCCATCCAATTCTGACGGTCTGAAGCCCGCACTACAAACCTCTGTCTCGATTTTTCTCTTTTTCTCCGCTTCTCTGTGTTATCTTTCCCCGCATGATCAGCCTGAGCAACATCGAACTCACCCTGGGCCGCCGCGCCGTTCTCAACGGCGTGAGCCTCAACGTCCGCGACAACGAGTGCATCGCCGTGGTCGGCCCCAACGGCTGCGGCAAGTCCACCCTCCTGCGCGTGATCGCGGGCCTCGAGCGGCCCGACGCCGGAATCATCAACATGCCCAACCGCACCACACTGGGCTATCTGCCACAGGAGGCCGACCTCGACGTCGAGCACTCTCTGCGCGAGGAACTGCTCGGCGCCTTCGCCGAGGTGCGCGCCGCACTGGCCGAGATGGCCGAACTCGAGCACCGCATGGGCGAAACGGACCCCGACTCGCCCGAGCACGAGCGCGTTCTGCGCCGCTACACCGACTGCGCGCACGTCGTCGAGCACCAGGACGGCTACCACCTCGATTCGCTGGTGGGGCGCGTGGCGGGGGGGCTCGGGTTCAGCAACGCGGATCTGGACCGCTCGTGCCGCGAGTTCTCGGGCGGGTGGCAGATGCGCATCCTGCTCGGGAAACTCCTCTTGCGGAAGCCGGACGTTCTCTTGCTCGATGAGCCCACCAACCACCTCGACCTCGAAACGACGCTCTGGCTCGAAAACTGGATCAAGACCTGCAACCGGACCGTGGTGATGGTCTCGCACGAGCGCGCGACGATGGACCGGCTGGCGCAGCGGATCGTGTGCATGGAGTACGGCAAGGCGGACGTTTATACAGGCGGCTACTCGAAGTACCTGGAGCAAAGCGCGGCGAAACGCGAGGCGCTGTGGGACGCCTACGACCGCCAGAAGAAGGAAATCGAGGCGATGGAGGGCTTTATCCGGCGGTTTCGCTACACGGCGAGCCGCGCCGCGCTTGTCCAGAGCCGCATCAAGATGCTCGACAAGATCGAACGGATCGAGCCGCCCTTTCACCCCACCGCGATCCATTTCGATTTTCCCGCCGCGCCGCCCAGCTACCGCGACGTGCTCACGCTGCGCAACCTGGGCCACCGCTACGGCGATCTCAGGGTTTTCTCGGGACTCGAACTGACGATCCAGCGCGGGGAGAAAATCGGCCTGGTGGGCGTCAACGGCGCGGGAAAGTCCACGCTCCTGCGCCTCCTGGCCGGCCGCGAGCCGCCCACGGAAGGCTCGTGCGAATACGGCGGCAAGGTCCGGATGGCCTACTTCGCGCAATACGACACCGCCACTCTGAACTCGGACGAGACGCTCCTGCAGGCCATCGAGGCGGAGGCGCCGACACAAGAGGCGCACCGTTCGCGCGACCTGCTGGGCGCGTTCCTCTTCAGCGGCGAGGACGTCCAGAAACCGCTGCGGGCGCTGTCGGGCGGCGAGCGAACGCGTTTTCGCCTCGCGCGGATGCTATTCAGCCCGGCCAATATCCTCCTGCTGGACGAGCCCACCAACCACCTCGACGTCACCTCGCGCGCCACCGTGGAGAAGGCACTGCACTCCTACACCGGCACGCTGATCGTGGTCTCGCACGACCGCGTGTTCATGGACCGCGTCACGGAGAAGATCATCGAGATCGAGGACGGCAAGCTGAAGGTGTATCCCGGCAAGTACAACGATTACCTGGCCTACAAGGAGCGGTTGTTGGCGGAGCAGGCGGGAGCGGACGAGGAGGAAGGCGGGGGCGCGAAGACGCAAGCATCAGCGCCGACCCTCTCCCGATCCCCGCAGGCCGGGCCGTCCCGTTCCACGCCGGCGGCCGCGGTGCCGCCCAGGATGGACAAAGAGCAGCGCATCCTGGACCGCGAAGCACGCAAGGCCCTCTCGCGCCAAAAGCAGTCCCTCGAAAAAAAGATCAAGGCCGTCGAGAAGGGCATCGAGAAGGAGGAGGCGCGGCTGGCGGAGATTGACCGCCAGCTGGCCAGTCCCGCCGTTGCCTCGGACTACAGCCGTCTGGCGCCGCTGACCGAGGAGCGGCGGCAATGCGTGGCCCGCCACGAGGAGCTCCTGCGCGAGTGGGCCGCGCTGCATGAGGAAATGGAGAAACTGGAGACGAGCGGATAGAGTTCGCCAGTTCACCAGTTCGTAGTGCAGGCTTTAGCCTGTTACAGAAACTGGCGAACCGGCCAACTGGTGAACCGGCGAACTCTTTAACGCTTGCGTTCTCCGCGTTCCGTGCGCAAGAATGTCCGCGAGGTCAAGCCCTCTCACGGATGGTGCGTTCGACAATGATAGCACACTTCTTCACCCCGTTCCCCGCCGTCAGCCTCGTGATCCCGGTTCACAATGAGAGCGGCGCGATCGCCGCGACCCTGCGCGAAGCGGACCGCGTCCTGCGCGAGTGGGGCGGCGACTTCGAGATCATCGTGGTGGACGACGGCTCGACCGACGGCAGCGCCGAGGCCGCCGCCGAATCCGGCGCGGGCGCGCGCCTGATCCGTCACGACACCAACCGGGGCTACGGCGCCGCGCTCAAAACCGGGTTCGCAGCGGCGCGGCACGACTGGCTGGCCTTTGTGGACGCCGACGGCAGCTACCCCATTGCCGAGCTCCCCCGCCTGTTCGCCGCCGCCGCCAACGCCGACATGGCGGTGGCCCAGCGCACCCAATACCACGAGCACGCCTCTCTGGGCCGCCGGCTCGGAAAGGCGATCCTCCATCCGCTGGCCAACTACCTCGCCGAGCGTAAGATTCCCGATCTCAACAGCGGGATGCGCGTGGTCCGCCGCGGCCTGGTCGAGCGTTATTGGCCGCTCCTGCCCGACGGCTTTTCCCTCACCACCACTCTCACCATGGCCTTCTTGAGCGCCGGGTGGAAAGTCGAGTGGGTCCCCATCCCGTTCTCGAAACGCGAAGGGCGCTCGAAAATCCGGCCCCTGCGCGACATGCGCAACTTTCTCCTCTTGATCCTGCGCACCGTCACCTATTTCCGGCCGCTCAAGGTGTACCTCCCGGCCAGCGCGCTCCTCGTTGGCGCCAGCATCGCCACCGTCCTGATCTCCAAATATGTCTTTGGCCGCCTCATGGACCTGACTTCGCTCTTCCTCTTTATCGCGGGCCTCCAACTCCTCCTCATCGGCGTTCTCGCCGACCTCATCCTCAAGGTGCTGGGAACGCGGAAATAGCCCGATGCGGGCCATTTGGGTAGCGACGCAACGGGGCCGAGGCATCAGCGGAACCGGTTCAGGGTAATCCCCTCTTTCATCTTCAGGAGATCTTCTGCCTACCACGCCGCGGGCCTGGAGAAATCGGCGGGGACCGGGTTGGACAAGCGGACGGACCTGAGGGCGATATCCCCGCGTGGCGAGGCGGCCCGCCAGGCGTAGCCGGTCGCGTTGAGGTCCTTGCGCAGGCTGAAGTGAACCGCGTTGAGCCCGCGAAAGAGACTGCCGCGCGGGACTTGAAACACGATCGGCTTGGAGAGATCGCCCGGTCCCGCCCTCCGGCAACCCAGCAGTTCCCCGTTCAGGTACACGGCCAGGAGAAAAGGCTCCGGCGGACGAGCCGGGTCCGCGGCTTCCAGGCGGATCTCCATCTCGCGCCATTTCAGGCTGCCCGCCGGCACGGCCGCCTCCGCTTCATCCCTCGCGAATAGGCGCCGCCCCTTCGTTCCTTTGCCCTCCGCCGCTCCCCATCCGCTGCACCACAACCCATCGGTCCGTTTGGACGCGCCGCCCGCCAACTCTCCATCGGTGGAGTGTTTCGCGATTCCGCGGACGTCCCGCGCGCAGAATGTCGCGGTCAGCGCGAGAGGAACCGCGAGGGCGATCAGGAACGGCGCGAGGCCGGCGCGTTTCGTGGCAGGCGCGTCGAGCGGCTTCCGATCCGGCCAGGCCGCAAAGAACAGAAGATGGAGCGGGGCAAAATAGACGTAGAACCAGGGAATAATGGAGAACATCAAGAAGAGCGTCATGGCCACGCCGGCATGGCAGAAAAGGTCATTGGCCGTGCGGAGCCTGAAGCCGGACCACACGAGAATGGCCGCCACGAGGATCCCGGCGGCGGGCATTTTCCAGGCATAGAGTCCCGCGTGCCACAGAAGCCCCGTCCATCCGATCCCCAGCGTGTGGGCAGGATCGCTGGAGATCAAGTAATCGGAGCCGATCTTGTACCATTCGTTCACACCGTAGCAGAAGGCGCGGGGATCGTGCAGAAAGAAGAAGAAGCCGATCACGAATCCCGTGAGGCCGAACGCGAGAACCATCGGGATAAGTGGAACCTGGCGCCGGTTCCGCCAGAGAAACAGAAGCCAGAACGGAAAAACGACGGCGAAGGGCGGCCGCGCAACGAAAGCCAAACCAAAGAACACCGCCGAGAGAATCCAGTGCCCGCGCCGTGTGGTCCAGGCCCACAGAACGACCGCCAGCCAGTAAGGCGCCACGTGCAGAACCGCGTGCAGACTATCGAAGGGCGGCATTACATAGAACCAGAAGATCACCGCCGCGGCCGGCAAGAGCGCGAGCGGCGCGAACCGCCCCCGCCCGCGCCCCGCCCATGCGGTAAACAGCTGGGCCGCACTGACCACCCCCAGACAGAAGGCCGACACGTAACGAATGTCCACCTTGAGCAGATAAGCGGGAGAGAACGCGAGCCAGTGCCCGGGAGGATACGTGAGCGGGGTTTGCCAGTTTCCCGTCTGATGGAAGTGATAGGGATAGAGCCCGTCCCTCCAGAAATCCCGGAGAGCGGAGAGGATCAGCGGGAGCATGTCGGCCCGGTACGGCGTGATCGGGACGCGCCAATAGATTCGGCAGACGTGGCGCAAGAGAACGGCGAGCAGGATCGCGCCGCCCCCAAGGAAAAGCGCCCCGCCGGCATACGCGCCAATCCCCTCGGCCCGCCGCGGAGACATGTCTTCCTCATCCTCCGCCCTGGGATGACGCACCGCGAGAAAGCAGATCGCGAGAAGGGCCGTGAGCGCGGCAGTCACGGCAACGGACCACGTCAGGCTCAACGCGCCATGCTGCTGAAGCCGCGTTTGCCAGCCGATGCACGCAAGAAAAGCCAGGATGGCGCCCAGCCTGGAGAGCGTGGGAGAGATCCCGGTGAGATCTGAAACCCATCTTGGGCGGGCATGTCTAAGAGTCATGCGCGGGCAAGCCTCCGCGTTCGGATGTCATTCCAGCAGATGAGTTCATGGCATGAAGTACGGCGCCGCCCCAAACGCGGTCCTTGAACACGGCCCGGTATCCCGTTCCGCCGCCAATTGCGGAAGTCGTGTTCATATCGCGCAAAGCGATTGAATTCTTACTCTTCCTCTTCCGGCGGGTTATCAGCTCCCATAGCCTCAATCTGCCTTATCAGTGGAGGCAGCCTATTCGTGCACACGCTCCAAAGGCTCTCATAGAGGATTTCTCCGTATTCGTGGGCAATGATGTTTCGGAGAGCAATGATGGACTTCCACGGGATATCCGGGTGACCGTCGCGGGTTTGCTGGGATACCCGCCGCGCTGCTTCGCCAATGATCTCCAGGTTTCGCTCAACAGCGTTTCGAGTCTTCCGGTCCTTCAGAAACTCCTCGAACCGCAAGCTTTGCGTAAACTCGACGGCCGTTCGCGCCGCGTCCAGAATGTCCCACAGGCGAGCCATGTCCTTTTCGTCAGGCCGCATAAATCACCTCGCGCGTTCTCAGAATCTCGCGTTTTCTCCAGGGATTCCGCAAAGCTTCCTTTTCCACAAGATCCACCGGCCGCCCATAGTGCGCTTCCAGTTCCTCTTTCATCTCCGCCAAATCGAATAGATCCAACGCCGCTTCAGGCTCGAAACTCACCAGGAAATCCAGGTCGCTATCGGGTCCGAAATCGTCTCGGAGCGCCGAACCGAACAGGGATAGTTCCCGAATCCGCCATTTTCGGCAAAATGCCTCCAGCGCATCGTGGTCCAGTTGCACCTGCCGGTTCATCGTCTTATCTCCTCCGCGCTTATGCTATTCCACCGCGGTCTCCGCCGTAATTACCGTCCAGCGAAGTCAGGAACTCGATGTATTTGTACGGCTCCACCCTCGACCCCGGCATCCCGTCCCGCCGCCAGCCGCGGAAAATGTCCTCGTATTGCGCAAAGCGGTTGAACATGACTCACGACTCACTGCCTGGATGGCTGGCAAGAATCGCCTCTATGCGTCGTCACGCCGCGTCATAGAGCGCCTCCGCCTCGCGCAGCACCTCGTCCCGGAAGTATCTGCTGAGGAACCCGGGCGTGTTGAGGTCTACCTTGCGGCCGAGCATTGCGGCCAGCTCTTCCTGTATCCCGAAGAACCCGAAGCCGGGCGTCGCACCGGGCTCGAACTCCACTAGGACGTCCACGTCGCTATCCGATGCGAAATCATCGCGCAAAATCGAGCCGAACAGGGACAGCCGGCGAATGTGGTGGCACCGGCAAAACTCCACAATGGTTTGCCCCGGAATCTCGATTCCATGATATGGCATCGGCGCACATTCCCCTCTCCTCGACTGTAACTCACCTCAATCCCCGCCGTCTACAGGCCTTCCACCGGACGAATTCACGGCATGAAGTACAACACTCCGTGGAGACAGAGACAGGCGTAAACCCCGGCCACCAGGTCGTCAATCACAACCCCCACTCCTCCCCTCAGTTCCTGCAGTTTTCTTGCGGGGGGCGGCTTGAGGACGTCGAAGATGCGGAACAGGACGAACCCGAGCGCCACGGCCTTCCAGGTGTGGGGAGCGAAGAGCATCGTCACCAGGAAGCCCACCACCTCGTCAATCACGATGCGGCCGTCATCTTTCCTGCGGTAGATTCCCTCCGCCACCGATGACACCAGCACGGCCATCCAGATGAACACGAGCGAGGCGAGGATATAGGCGCGCCAGGAGCTATAGGGAGGGGCCATGAACCAGAATAGCGCCACTCCGGCCAGAGTCCCCACCGTCCCGGAGGCAACGGGAGAAAACCCCGTTCCCAGACCGGTGGCCAAGGCGAGCATCAGCCAACGCATGAAGCGGTTGAGCCGGAGAGGATCCGGCAACGCTCCCGGGCGCTCCTCCATCTTTTCCTCCGGGATCTCAAAGCCGTTCCTGGCCCACTCCTGTTTCGAAGAAAGCCGGCGCTTCTTTCGTGCCTTCATTCGCAACCGTTCCTTTTCTCTCCGCCACTCACGGCGCGCGGCCCGCGGCGGCCTATCCCGCTCGCCGGAGTCTGGATCAATCCAGGAGATTCTCCAAGGTTTCCTGAAGAATGGCCCGCGTGACCGGCCCCTCCCGAAGAATCCGGAAAGGGGTTTCCAGCAGGGACAACACGGTGGAGTCGCCGGTTTCCGGGGCAGGTCCCGCGTCCAGGATCAGGTCCAACTGATCGCCGAAGCGCTCGGCGATTTCCTGCGCGGTGCGCGCCGGGGCCTGGCCCGCGAGGTTCGCGCTCGTCGCGGCCACGGGACGTCCCAGCATGCTGATCAGTCCCAGGGCAACTACACTGTCAGGCATCCTGAGCCCCAGCGACACGTCCCGCGAAATCGCCTGAAGGGCCGCCTTGCGCTTGCGGGCCACCAGGGTCAACGGACCCGGCCAGTGCCGCTCCAGAAGGGCTTCGACGCCTTGAGGCAGCTCGGTCACCAGGGTCCGGAACATCCGGGTCGAGTCTATCAGGACCGCCAGCGGTTTGTCCGCCGAACGTTTCTTGATCTCGTAGAGCTTTGCGACGGCGACGGGGTTGGTGGCATCCGCCGCCAGGCCGTACACCGTGTCGGTGGGCAGGGCGATTACGCCTCCGTCCAGCAACACGTCCACCGCTTCCTCGATCACCGCTACGTCGGGCATATCCGCTTGGACGGGCCGGATCTTGCCGGTCTTCCCCGTGCGCGCCGGCACGGCCACGGCCGGAGAGGAAGGAGCCGCCGCGGTTTGCGCGGAGGACGCGGGGACCGCGGGGGGCTTGGTGGGGGCGGGACTCACGGCGGTCGCCGGCGGCGCGGGCGCCGCCGGCCTCTCTCTTGCGGAATCGGAGGGCGCGGCGTAGCCCGGGCTAGCGTGCGGGATGTCCGCGTAGAGTTTCTTGTTCTGCTCCTCGATTTTCGCGTGCCACTTCGCGCGGAAAACCCGCAGTTTCTCCCGGATTTCCGGGTCGGAAATCCCGAGAATGTGCAGGGCCAGGAGCGCCGCGTTCTCCGAACTGTCCACCCCCACCGTGGCGACGGGGATGCCGGGCGGCATCTGCACGATCGAATAGAGCGCGTCCACGCCGCCGAGCGGCGAAGAGTTGAAAGGGACGCCGATCACCGGAAGGAGTGTCTTGGAAGCGACCACACCCGGCAGGTGAGCGGAGGCGCCCGCTCCGGCGATCACCACGCGCACACCGCGTTCCTGGGCGCCCCTGAGCCACTGCGCCAGCCGGTCCGGGGTTCTGTGCGCCGATGCGATGCACATCTCGAAGGGCACTCCCATGGCGGTCAGCCGGTCCACGGCGGCCTGCATCCGCTTCACGTCGTTGTAACTTCCCAGGACAATGCCAATGAGGGGTTGCATAATGTGCTTCCCTTTTCCTTGGTATTCGAGGTGGACACAATGGAGCCGCCTGCCGCCAAGTGTCTCCTATATGCCCGATTCTTGCATCTTTCCCGCAAAAAGGCAAGGGGGGCGTTGGTACTTTTCAGACCGGGGGGCGGAAGGACGAAGTATGAATGACGAATGATGAATGATGAATGGCGAATCACGAATGATGAATGATGAACGCAAGAATGGGAAAAACGAGAGTATGGAAGCGGAATAAGAAAGACTGTTCGGCAATCTCTGTCTGAAAAACCTGTCGGGGTCCATCTCATCTGTTCATCATTCATCATTCATCATTCGTCATTCGTCATTCCTCCTTCCTCCTTCCACCTTCCACCTTCCACCTTGTAGTGCTTTCCACCGCACTCGCGGAGGCGGGCGGCGGCCTGCTCGGCCGTGATGTCGCGCTGCGGTTCCGCGCTCATCTCGTAGCCCACCTGGAACTTCTTGACCACGGCGCTGCGCAAGAGGGGCGGATAGAAGGACTGGTGCATCACCAGGCCCGGATACTCCCCGCCGTCGGTGGGCAGCTGGTTGATGCCCATCGAGTAGGGGAAGGAGGTCTGGAACACGTTGTCATAGCGCACGGTGAGATCGCGCAGAATCCCGGCCCAGGCGGATCGTTCGGCGTCCGCCAGGTCCGTGATGCGGGGCACGGGGCGCTTGGGGACGATCATGGTCTCGAACGGCCAGACGGCCCAGAACGGCACGAGCGCCACAAAGGCCTCGTTTTCCGCGACGATCCGCTGTCCCTGCCCGCGCTCCCATTCGAGGTAGTCCATCAGCATAGGCCGGCCGTGCGCTTGGTGGTAGTGGAGCTGCGACGCGATCTTGCGCGCGGGGAACGACGGGATGGTTTCGTTGGCCCAGATCTGCCCGTGGGGGTGCGGGTTCGAGCAACCCATCATCTCGCCCTTGTTCTCGAAGATCAGGACGTGGGAGATGTAGTTCTTGGAACCGAGGTCTTCGTACTGCCCGGCCCACACGTCCACGACCTTGCGGATGGCGCCGGCCTCCATTTCGGCCAGGGTGAGGTCGTGACGCGGCGAGAAGCAGATCACACGGCACACGCCGCGTTCCCGCACGGCGCGCGCCAGCCCGTGGCAGGCCTCGTGGAAGGCGGCCGGGTCGAGCGGGATGGACTCGCCGTTGTGCAGCAGCGAGGGGAAGTCGTTCTCGAACACGTATGTTTCGGTGTAGTCGGGGTTGGTATGGCCCGAGGCGCGCGTGTTGCGCGGGCAGAGATAGCAGCCGGGATCGTATGCGGGCCGCCGGGAATCGGGGGCTTTTTCAACCTTGCCGCTCCAGGGACGCTTGGCGCGATGGGGCGCCACCAGGACCCATTCGTCCAGGAGGGGGTTGTAGCGGCGGTGTGGCGAGTCTTCGAAAACCGGGTCCAGCGGCATGAGAGAGCCTCCATCCTTTTGGCGGCGCGGGACCGATCCCGCGGTCTGGCCGCGTTGGGGAGCCTCGGACGATCCTCGTCCAACGCAAACAGGGCCGACCGCATGATGCCACGCGGCCCGGGGCATTTCAAGGGCAACTGCTTGATCCACAAAGAGATATGGAAACACTTTATTTTACAAAAAAAACATTGACGATTCGGAAGCCGTGGTATAACCTATACCACAGAGGTGAGAGAGTAGAGAGAATAGAGAGACGAATAGAAAGGCATAGACAATGAACGACGACCATAAACTAGAGCGATTTGGGGATTTCCTGCGGAAACGCCGATTGTCTCTTGGTTCATCCTTGAGGGCGTTCTGCCAGAAGTTCGGAGAGGACCCAAGCAATTGGAGCAAGATGGAACGCGGGTTGCTTAAGCCGCCGTCTTCTGTGTCACGATTGTGCGAAATGGCAAAGCGACTTGGCATTGAGGAAATCGAGGAGAAACAGCGGTTTCTCGATCTTGCCGACGCGGAACGCGGGCGAATCCCGGAGGATATTCAAAAAAACAAGAGATGGGTCTCACATTTGCCAGTGTTCTTCCGGACAATCCGAGGAGAGGTGCCGACAGAAGAGGAACTGCTGAAGTTGGCGGATATGATCAGAGAGGACATGACCCCGCGAGATGAAGAAGCCAAATGATGCGCCAGACTTGAGAGTTCTCGGACTTGAGGATATTCGCAAAGAAGCAGAGCGTTTCAGAATGCTCCACTGTGGTGAGGGTTTACCGGTGGACATTGATCTTGCTGTGGAAAAGATGGGAATACAGGTTGTTCCCTTGGCTCATATGAGAGAGAGGTGCAGGAAAGATGCGTGCGTCTCTCCCTACGGAGACATCATCTGGGTAACCTACGATCCGCACACAGACTCGTTTTTTGATTTGCGAACTCGATTCTCCATGGCACATGAGGTCGCGCATCTCATTCTGCACCGACCCTTCTTTGAGTGGATGCGGGGCCGGTATGACGATAACCCGCTGGATTGGGTGCGCGAAATCAGACTGCAGAGCGAGCAGTATTATGCCTCTCAATTGGAGCGGGAGGCGGATGAATTCGCCGGAAGGCTCCTCGTTCCCGTCATTTGCCTGCGCGAGCAGTTCAACGCTGTGCTTGCGGAGGTTGGATCTACGGCCCAAGATTTACGGCGCTACAACGACGACGATGTGCGCAACAGGATTGCCCTGAGAATTCACAAGAGATTTGAGGTGAGTGTTCAGTGCCTTGAAACAAGACTGCGTTTGGAGGGTGTTTATCCCCCGCTTCCGGACTCAAGTGGCGAAAAGGGATAGGGCGGCGATCTCAACGGCCTACTCGTGCCGCAGCGCCTCGATGGGGTCCATCATGGCGGCGCGGCGCGCCGGGTAGATGCCGAAGATCAAGCCAACCGCCACGGACACGCTGAACGCCACCACGAATGACAGCGGCGTGAGAACGGTCTTCACGTGGGTGAGAGCCGTGATCAGGAGCGGGACCGCCGCGCCGCCTATCAGTCCGATCACGCCTCCCGTGATCGAGAGGATCAGCGTTTCCACGAGGAATTGCACGACGATGTCGCGGCGCGTGGCCCCGAGCGCCCGCCGGATTCCGATCTCGCGCGTGCGCTCGCTCACCGTGGCCAGCATGATGTTCATGATCCCGATCCCGCCCACAATGAGCGAGATGGCGGCGATCGAGCCGAGCACGATGTTGAAGAGACGCCGGGTTTCCTGGGTTTGGCGGATCAGCTGGAGAGGCACCACGATCTCATAGTCCGCCCGGCGGTGGCCGTTGGCGAGGATTTCGCGGACCGCCTCCGCCGCCGGCATCACGAAATCCTGATCGGTGATGGCCAGGATCATCTGGTGAAGCTCCACCTTTTCAAACGTGGCCGACCCGCCGCCCCACTTGAAGAAGGTATCCCCCCGCCGCTGGCGATAGGTGACGATGGGGAGATACACGTTTTGGTTCTCCCCGACGAACCAGAGCGGCTTGTTCTCGAACTCCTTGGTGCTGTACACATCCCCGACGACTCCCACCACCCTATAAACGTCGGTGCCTACGCGGAGGTTTTCCCCGATCGGGTCCGTGGCGGCAAAGAGCGTGCGCGCGAGGCTCGCGCCAATGACACACACGGGCGCACCCGTCTCCATGTCCGCCGAAGTTATGAACCGCCCCGCCAGCATCCGGTGGTTGGTGATCGAGGGATACCACGGAACGGTCGCCACCACCTCCGTTTCCGTTTTCTTGTCCGCGTAGCGCACGTCCTCCTGGATGATCTTGAGAGGGGTGATGGACTTGAGGTGCGGGACGTACTGGGAGAAGCGCCGCTCGTCCGTCCAGGTCAGGCCGTAGACGGCCATGTCTCCTTCGGAGCTCTGGCCGCCGGAGAACTGCTCTTCGGGAAGCTTCACGCTCCTGAGCAGGATATTGTCGCTTCCCAAGCGCCTGAGCTGATCCTGAATCTCGCGGTTGGCGCCCTCGCCCACGCTCAGCATCGCGACCACGGACAGCACCCCGAAGATGATGCCTAGAATGGTCAGGCCGGCGCGCATCTTGTACTGCCAGAGATTCTTCAGGCCCATGCGGATAATGCGGTGGATTCGGACAAATCTCATCGCGCCGCTTCCTCCCGGCCCGGCCGCCCCGCCCCCAGGGACGGCCTCGAACCGTTCCATTCGTTCGTGACAACGCGACCGTCCTTGAGGCGGATGATGCGGTGGGCGTGATGGGCGATGGCCTCATCGTGCGTCACCACGATGATGGTCTTGCCACTGGCGTTGAGCTCCTCGAGGACGTCCAGGATCTCGGCGCCGGTCTTCGAATCCAGGTTGCCGGTGGGCTCGTCGCCCAGCAGGAGCACCGGGTTGGTCACGAGGGCGCGGGCGATGGCCACACGCTGCTGCTGCCCTCCGGAGAGCTCGGAGGGTTTGTGTTCGAGGCGGTCCCCCAGACCCAGGCGGATGGCTTGTTCCGTGGCGCGCCGCCGCGCTTCGTGTTCGTGGACGTCCTGATAGTAGAGCGGTATCTCGATGTTCTCGAGAACGTCGAGTTGGGCAATCAGGTTGTAGGACTGGAAAATGAAGCCGAGCTTGCGCGAACGCACGCCGGAGAGCGCGTGATCGCCGAAGAGCGATATGTCTTCACCATCCAGCAGAAAACGCCCCCCGCTGACCCGGTCCAGACAGCCCAGCAGGTTCAGCAGCGTGGACTTGCCGGATCCCGAGGGACCCATGATTACCACATATTCCCCCCGCTGAATGCTCACGTCCACTTCCCGCAGGGCGCTCACTTCCAGGCTGCCCTGCGCATAGACCTTGGAGACATTCCGCAGTTCCACAAGGGGAGGATTCGCTGTAGTGCTCACTCCCGGCCTCCGGTGGCCCCGTTCTTCTCCTGCTCCCTGCGTTTGTCGAGCGGACGATCCTGAATGCCGGTGCGTTTCTCAGCGATGGGCGGAGCGTACAGGAGCAGTTCCTGTCCCTCCTTGAGTCCCGACAGAATCTGGATGTACTCATCGTTGTTCTGGCCGGCGACCACCTGGACTTTCTTAAAGGAGTTCTGGCCGGTGATGAGATACACGATTTGCTTGCCGGCCTCGCCCGTGACGGCCTGAATGGGCGCGTACAAGGTGTCATGCAGCTCGGTCGTGATGATCTCGACCATCGCGGACATGCCTGGTTTGAGTTTGGCCGTGGGCGTTGTGGGAATGTCGAGGTCCACCTGATAGCTTTTTCCGGTGCTTTCCCAGCGGCTCCGGTCCGGAGCCAGCGCGATTTTCTGGACAACCGCGTCAATCAGAGTCCCTGGCAGGGCGTCTATGCTGACGATGGCCTTCTGGCCGGGCCGGACGCGCTCGATAATGGACTCCGGAACGGAGGTCTTGATGTTCCAGGACGACAAGTCTGGGAATTGGAGCAGTGTCTGCCGCGGGTACACGGAAGCGCCTTTCTCGATCATCACCCGGTCGTGGCGGTCCGGAATAGGATAGAAGACCAGGCCTTCGAAGTCCGCATAGATCTTGCTCTTGGCGATCATCAGTTCGATCTGCTTGAGACGGAGACGGGACGCTTCGAGTTTGGATTTGGAGGCCTCGAGGTTCGCCAGGTCGCGCGCGTGCTGTGCCGCGTAGATTTCCTGCAAGCCGCTCAGTGTTGTCTCTGCCTGGGTGAGCTTGTTCTTGAGGGTGCTGGATTCCTTGAGATACGTGTACTCCTTGAGGATTTTCAGGTCCGCCTGGCTATTCTTCAGGTCAATATCGCGGCGATCCACCTCGAGCTTGTTCGCATCCAATTCCTGACGGCTCGCATACCCTTTTTCCACCAGTTTCACGGACCATCTGTATTTCTCCTCGGCCTGCTTCAGCTCCTTCTCCGCCAGCATGATGGCCTGTTCGGCTTTCTTCCCGATCTGGTTGTATTCCGCTTCCATGTACTTCTGCAGCTCCAGCTTGGCGATTTGCACTTCCAGTTCGGCCGTCTGCTTGTCCGTGCTGAACTTCTGATCCGCGATCTCCACTTCCTTTTGGCTGCGCAGAAGCTCGGCTTGCTGCTGCGAAAAGTCCGCCTTCGCGGTGAGAAGATTGTCCTGGAGATCCCGCGAATCGAGCTCGATCAGAAGGTCCCCCTTGCGCACCATGCCGCCGTCTTCCACGATGTTGATGATCTTCGTCTCGCGTTCCATGTCGTTCCGCATGATCACGTTGCGCTTGGCCTCGAGCTCTCCCGCTTGCAGGACGCTGACGACCAGATCGCCCCGCTGAACCCGGCAGCGCGGGGAGTTCCGCAGGTCAATGGCTGGGGCGCTCCATTTCTGCCAGAGAGAGAAGCCTCCGCAGGCCACCGCGCCAAACAAGATGAGCGCGATGATCCATTTCGCGCCCGCAAAGCCCTTCGATGTCTGTTTCATGGTGGAACCTCTCCCGCGGCGCGGGCTTTACTCGTACCACATCCCTTTGGGGTCTATCTGGAGCCG
>Ga0315279_10004404_pt1 | contig 18903 bp, 9 predicted proteins | sample YL17G06_20_MG_FD_203694 | JGI IMG/M metagenome (GOLD analysis project Ga0315279, IMG submission 203694) | Sediment microbial communities from Yellowstone Lake, YNP, Wyoming, USA - YL17G06_20 | ecosystem: Environmental > Aquatic > Freshwater > Lake > Sediment | place: USA: Wyoming | collected... | reverse complement strand
TTCTGCAAGCTTTGTTAGAACCAGCATTATCACAAAGAATAAAAGATGGTGATTTTGTCAAAATGTTTGACCATTTTAATCTACTACACACTGTTATAAATTGAGCGAAAATTCATTACCAAATGGGAGATGGAACAACGATACCTTCCATAGCAACCTTTTACCCGGTAAAACTGAGTGATGAAAATGATAACATTCACATTATTATGCCGATGATGGTATAATAGAATCTTCAAATAAAGTGCATCCAAATATGTTATAATAAATAGATTGTTTGTCAATTACCAAATCTTACATCAGAGAGGAGAGCGAAATGTCGAAGATAATGTTTTCCATCACCATACTGGTCATAATCTTCTGCTTTATCTCGCAGGCTATGGGGCAGACAGTACAGATCAAATCTATCTCGGCAGTTAGAGCTACAAATCCCCCGCAGATTGATGGAAAACTTGATGATCTATGCTGGCAGGAAGCACCAAAAGCCACTGGCTTCGTTGATCAGTTCTTTGACAAAATCGTTAAGGATCAGACCATAGCATACATCCTCTATGATGACGAAAACATATACGTCGCCTTCCATTGTTATGACTCCCAACCGGATAAGATCGTAGCTCATGAGACCAAGCGAGACAGTGGCATGGGTAATGACGACTTTGTAGCTTTTTGCATTGATCCCTTCCATGCGCACCAATTTGAATACAGATCATTTTTCGTAGTAAACGCCATCGGAACGCAAACCTCAAGGATTGCTGGAGGAAGGGCAAGTAAAACTGAATGGAAGGGCGATTGGAAATCCGCGGTATCAAAAACAAGTGATGGCTGGTCTGCGGAAATGGCGATACCATTCGCCATCATAAATTATCCATCCACAGGTAAGCCTGTAACAGTTGGAGCAAACTTCGACCGTATGCAACAGCGAACAGGGATACACTCATTCTGGTCAAACATCGGGTCTCCAGAGCAAACAGAGAAGGACGGGCATCTTGCTGGAATCGAGTTTCCGAAAAAGAGCTTCAAACATCGCTTATCTGCAATGACTTATGCTTTTGCTGGTATTGAATCTGAGGAGAATAAAACCTTACGTGCCGGGTTGGATGCTAAATATGCAATTACACCAGAGATGACCGCAGTAGCAAGCATCAATCCTGATTTTTCAAACGTTGAGCAGGACGTTGAGTCTATTGATTTCTCATATCGTGAACAATACTATGCAGATAGGCGCCCGTTTTTTCAGGAGGGAAGCGACATAATCGGAGGTGGTTCATGGAGTTTTTACAGCCGACGTATACCACAGTTTGATTTAGGAATGAAAGCTTACGGAAAAACAGGAAAAATTAGTATAGGCGCATTGGATTGTATTGATTTTTCTAATATTTCCGAGATCAAAGATGATCTAATCAACAGGAATGATGTGGTTATCTCAACCAAATATGATATTGGCAAATCATCAGCAATACCATTTAAATTCGTGAGAATGGATGATTCAAAAACGTGGAATCATGCCTTTATACTCGATCCGAGTTTTAGATGGGGTAATTTCTCTGTTGGTAGCGCTTATGAATACAGTCAGACGAAAGGTGGCAAAGATGGTGCTGATTATTTTGCATATTGTAATTGGAACAGCAAGCACTTTTATTCATCAGTATTTGGTTCTTATGTCACCCCCAATTTTGAGATATTTGACGCACTTATACCATATAATGACGTTAAAAGCTGTGGATTTGAGATGGGTTATAACACAATATGGCGAACAGGAAAATTTAAAAGTCTTAATGTTGGTATGGAAACAAGTCGAACAGATAACACTCTGGATGGCTCTATTTACGAAAGCAACATAGGGGGGTATGGAGTAGTTCACTTCAGAAGTGAACACATAGTGCAATTAAGTCTTAGTAAAAGCAGATATGAAAAATACAGAGATTGGACTGTAAAGACAGGTTTTATGGGTAATGCCAGCAACAAATACCAGAATTATGGTGTAAACATTTTCTATGGCAGACGTGAAGATGCTGATTACAGATTCTTATCCCCTTATATCAATTTCAAATTCACGAATAAGTTATCATTAGGTTTGAGTTCGCAGTTTCTATGGCACAAGAAAGATAGAATACAGCACGTTTTAATTATTAATTATGACATCACAACAGAAAGAGGGTTAGGCACAAGAATTGTCTATCGAGATGGCAATTATAATGCCTTTGTAACTTACAGGCAAAGCGTTCGCAAAGGCATTGATGTGTTTATAATTATCGGTGATCCCAACGCTGATAAGATGCAACGGCGTGCTTTGGTAAAAGTAATTATTCCAATCTAATCTTTTCACCAGATTGGAAGATAAGATGGATGTTTATTTATAATTGACAGAACTATCAATGTAATATAACATATATTAAGTCATAAATACATACTGTTGTCGAAATTATATGGGGTGAATTATGGAAGTCCTTAAAATAATTAGCAAAATTGACCCTACGGACATTTAAGACTTGATCTAACGACTGACTTACCAGAAGGTAAAGTTAATCTTGTTTTAGTTATCAATTCAATGCCTAAACACATTAATAGAGAAAAATATAATTTCTCTGATTTATCAGGTAAACTATTCTGGCGTGGAGATGCGGTTGCTATCCAGAAAGAAATACGAAATGAATGGTAATGCCTATTTTCTCGATACTAATGCTATAATCACCTTATTACAGGGAAATAAGCAATTACTACAACATTTGCACGATGCTCAATGGGTTGGTATTTCTGTTATTAGTTTTACTCAACAGTAAGGAATTGCCTACAAATCATGGCACTAATGCCCATCAATAAAGGAAGCGGTACATAAGTCTATCAATCGATACACCGATTATGCTCCATATACTGCCGATAATAAACTCACCAAGTATAAGTCCCAAGAAGAATGGGATAGCCTGACGATGTAGCTTAATTCCACCGGTCTTGAGGATAATCCACTTAATAACAAAACTCATCAATATTGAGAACCAGAATACGTTCATAGACCAACTGCTTGAGACAGCGTACCCCGCAGGATGGAAGGGCCACCAGAAGAATTTGATTCTCATGAATATCAAAATAAGAGTCGTTACAAATCCGACAACAGAGGCAATGCTGGAACCATAATCAGGCGCCTGTGGTGACGATAATTGCCTTTGTAAGCGATTGAAAGGCTCCCACGCAAACCAGAGTTATCATAGGAGTGTAAAGACGTTCTCGATATTTCATTTGTTCGTCTTTAAGTGCCTGTTGTATAATAGTTTCAGTCAGTATGTCTGAAAGAGGAAATCCAATGCTGTTAGAGAGTTTCTCTTTAAGAATGGTAACATATTTGTTAAAATTCATCATTAGCCTCCTGATGTTGTGGTGATTGTTTTGTTTTTTTTATTTATATCACCTTCAGGAGGCTTTTGAAAGCATTTTTTTTCTTATGTCAGTGCCATTCGGGTTAGGGGGATTTAAAATCTTTCAGTTTGTATATATTTCCACACTCAACACGGAAGAACCAAAAAAGTTACCAAAAATATCAATCACACTCTTTTGTCTAAATCCGATAAAAAAGATTGCAAAAATTAAGGTTTTTTGCTATCCTATACAAAGATGATTAATATGGCAAATATGCCTAGATTTTGAAGATTATTAAGGCTTAAATTGCAGTAGTGATAATTTTGCACAAATGACCCGTTACTTACAATAACATCGAAGGAGGAGTTACTAAATGGCTAAGAAAAAAATCAATGTAGGCTTGGTTGGCTACAAGTTTATGGGTAAGGCTCACAGTCATGCTTACCATGATGTAGCAATGTTCTTTGATATGGATGCAGAGCTAGTGATGAAGGCTATCTGCGGACGTGATGAAAAAGGTGTAAAAGAAGCGGCGAAAAAGTTTGGTTGGAAAAGCTATGAGACAGATTGGGAAAAAATGGTTCAGCGAGATGATATTGATCTTGTGGATATAACCGCGTATCCGAATGTTCACAAAGAAATAGCTATTGGCGCAGCAAAGGCTGGGAAGCACGTATTTTGTGAAAAACCATTGGCATTAAACGTCGCTGATGCCCGTGAAATAATCAAAGTCGTAGAAAAAGCTGGCGTGAAACACATGATCAACTTCAATTATCGTAAAGTACCAGCAATCGCACTAGCGAAAAAGATGATTGATGAAGGTGTAATTGGTAAGATTTATCATTTCCGTGGTGTTTATCTGCAAGATTGGATCATTAGTCCCGATTTCCCAATTGTGTGGCGGTTGGATAAAAAAGTTGCCGGTTCAGGCTCACATGGTGATCTTAATGCACACATAATTGATATTGCCAGATACCTTGTTGGTGATTTTGATAGTGTAGTTGGTATGGAAGAAACTTTTATTAAGGAACGACCACTTACTGAAATAGGAACAACTGGCGGACTAGCCGCAAAGGCAACTGGCGGTAAAGGTAAGGTTACAGTTGATGATGCTACACTATTTCTTGCAAGATTCGTAAATGGTGCTGTGGCGACTTTTGAAGCAACTCGTTTCGCCGCTGGAAGAAAGAATCATAACAGATTCGAGATAAACGGCAGTAAAGGTAGTATCGTATTCAATCTCGAAAGAATGAATGAACTGGAATATTACAATGTTGATGATCCTGAAGGTTTGCAAGGATTCAGATTAATTCAGGCAACGGATTCATCACATCCATATATGTTCGCATGGTGGCCTCCTGCCCACATCATCGGATATGAGCATACCTTTATACATCAGGTATACGATTTGGCACAGGCTATTGCACACGACAAAATGCCATCTCCAAATTTTGTTGATGGTTTGAAATGTCAAGAAGTGCTTGACGCTGTTGTAAAATCCATTCATGAGAAAAGATGGGTCAATATTAGCGAAATGTAATCGTTAAAATAGCACACAGATTTTTACGGATTAGACGGATTTGATCAGTGAAAATCCGTAAAAATCAGTGTTAATCCGCGTGCTATTTTTATTTTATGTTCTAGGTTCTTCCGACTTGAGTGTGGAAATATAAGATTTTAAATCCCCCTAACCCCCTTTTTCAAAGGGGGAATGGCTCTAACTCCCCCTTTAGCAAAGGGGGGAAGGGGGGATTTGAGTCCTACGCAAAAATTATTCCCACACTTTAGTCTGAAGAACCTTACCTTTAATCTTCATCTTCTAATCAATTTTCATCCCTCATCCTTCATCTTTCATCCTTTTCTATATATCTCTTCAAGTTTTAATGCAATGGATTTCCAATCATATTTTTCCTGCACCAGAATCCTGCCATTTTCGCCAAGTTTACGACGTAGTTGCTTGTCTCTTGACAATCGAATCACGTTATTTGCAAACTCGTCGGGAGTATCAGATATAATAAGATGCTCCTCATTCGTCAAACCAAGTCCCTCACAACCGACACTCGTTGAAACAACAGCTTTTTTCATAGAAAAAGCCTGTAATATCTTGAGTCGTGTCCCTCCACCTATCCTGAGCGGAACAACATAAATAGCCGATTCTGCCACGTACGTTCTGACGTCATCTACAAGACCAGTAACAATGACTCCATCTATAGACCCTAGTTTTAGAACACGCTCAGTAGGTTTACTGCCGACTATATAAAACTTAAAATCAGGTATTTCAGATTTTACCAGAGGAAGTATACTTTCGCAAAAATACAAAACAGCATCTTCGTTAGGTTGCCAATCCATGCTTCCAACGAAAACAATGCTGGATTCGTTCTCTTCGGTTTTTATCGGACTAAAATAATCTATGTCAACGCCATTAGGAACAACCTCTATATTCGCTTTTGGACTTATAGAAGCCAGCCTTTCAACATCCTCCTTTGATACGCACAAGCATTTATTGAACATGGGACATATTCTGTTTTCAAAACGTAAAAAAGCCCTGTATTGCCAGTAATACAAAAACTTGTTAAAAAGATTACGCTCTGTTGTAACCAGTCTTTGCCAGATGCAGGAGTCAATATTCTGCTGATCCAGCATACTCTTTGTTGTATTATCATAAGAAAGCTGGAAAAGATACTGACCAGTGTGTAGCATCTCAAAATGCAAAACGTCGAATCTGCGATTCTTTAGCAGATTTTTAAGTTCCTTTGCCATTGCAGGAGAGTAATATTTTGCAACGGTTAAAGGTTTCCCTTTTATAATTTGTTTCAATACAGATGGCAGAGAAGATAAAATATTGTCATAATCCCATTTTACTTCTATCACCTCGATACCCATATCCTTGAGGTATTGGACACCATTTATATCCTCTTGAGACTTAACAAAGGTCAAAAATGTAACCTTGTTTGACTTGCAAAGGTTGCTCACAAGGCTTAGAACTCTTATCCTTCCACCGTCAATCGCTGGATAAGGAATAGTAGCAGAAACAAACAGAATATTAAGTGGTTGTATGTTTTCTTCCATATTATAGTATTTACTGAACCCCGGAGGGGTGAAATATTTATGGAAATGGCAATCCCAAAAACACAAAGCCCATCGGAGCGACATATAAAAAACACTGTATTTAAGACAAATAATTAATCTGGTTGACCAATAGTATTCAGACACATTGAATTTTATGGTATCTCTGGATTCCAGCTTTCGCTGGAATGACATTATAAATGTTGGCAAGATAATACTTTCTAACATTTGGCGTGGCTTTGTCATTCCTGCGCAAGCAGGAATCCATAAAAAAAATAACGTGTCTAAGTAATAGTCAAAATATTTCCAGAATATCTGATACATCCTTTAATATCAGATCGGGTGCGACTAATTGGAAATCCTCTCTGGTTTTCAATGTCAGAACAGCCGCAGTTTTCATTCCAGCCCTTTTTCCTGCAACTACGTCAATAGGGTGATCTCCCACCATGATTGAATTTTCAGGCTCGCTATCCAGCAGATTCAATGCGTCCCACAGGTGTTGAGGGTCTGGTTTAACTTTTTTAACGTCATCTCTCGTCAGCAGTATATCGTAGACAAAACCTGACTTTTCAGATGATTTCAATACAGCAGGACGGCAGTTCCTCGTTACTATCCCCACCTTGATCCCTCTGTCTTTGAGTTGTTTAAGCGTTTCATCAACCTTATTGAAAGCCTTTGCGGTTGGAACAGCATCCATCTCTATATCCACAAGAATCTGTTTAGCCTGATCTCTGAAACGCTCTGCTAAGGAAACATCTCCCTGCGAAAGCTGATTGAAAATATCGTCTATGGATTCAAGTACGTAAAGTTCAGGATTCGGAGAAATGCCATATTTAATTCCTAAAGATAACACGTCTTGCTTCATTTTAGCGAAGTCTATACTTATATCTAGCAGTGTTCCATCAAAATCAAAAAGTACTGTATCTAATATCATTTTTTTATTTACTTATCATAATTGCAGGATCAAACCTACCAGCAACAGTGGGACATTGAACGTTTTTTGTTTCTCTACGAACTTGCTCGGAAAGATAAGGTATCAATGGTTATTCTGTTTTGTCCCATTCTGCTATAACCTCGTCAATCAATTCCGATGGTATAGGTCCGCCACCCTTGAAAATTCCTTGTAGAGATTCGGTTTGCTTTGCTTCTTCCTGCTTATCATCTGTTTTTAGTGAATTAACCTTGACAAAATACTCAAGACTATCTTCAGCAATTCTAACAGATCCACTTACCTTTATAGCTTTAAGTTTACCTGATTTTATAAGCCTATTGACAGTTACCCTATGTATAGTCAGAGTATCATCTACCTGATCAATAGTCATGAACTTTTGCATTTATATCGCCACCTTGTAATGACAGTATAACACAAAAATATTATGCTGTAAATAGCTTACCTGAATATTGCCAGATGACTTGTTTTGCTTATCTTATCGCTGTCAGTCTCAACGGTAATGACCACAAAATAGCGGCCATTCTTTACGATCTTTCCTGATTCGTCAGTTCCATCCCATTGCTCTGAATTCCAACTCGGTAACTTTGGTATTTTGTTGACCAGTTCCCTGACAAGGCTGCCCCTAATATCATAGATACTGATTGTGACGTTGACTACTTCACGGTTTTTCCAACCGATATTGTAATTGATTGTAAGACGATTAACCTCTGGCGCAAAATAGGTATTTGGGGTTAAACGTACATCAAGATGATTTGAATTTTTTATCTCTATTTCAGTCTCTTCCTGCATTATGGTGAATTGCGATAAGAAATTGACATTGACTGTAACTGTTTTCTGCACACTATCCACGTACCCGCCAGCCCTGATCCATTTTTTCTGAAACTTATTCCAGAAGTAAATGCTCAATTTTGTATCATCAACTGCTGTACTGACGTATTTATAAGACAACGTAAGTTTGGCAGGTATCGAAAGGATAACACCTTCAGGCTCAAATTTATATACGTATCCGATCCTCTTTGTATTTTGAACTGCCCCGGACGATTGGTAAAGAGAAACAGATATAGTTTCGTCATTCCTAAATGCTCTTGGAGAAATATCAATCTCCGCATCAAACGGACCCTGGATTATTAAGCCTTTATTTGAATTTACTTTCTGTGTATATGGGATAACGTTTATACTGGAACTGACTGAAACTTTACCGATAATTGCTGATACTTCACCAGAACCGATAAACAAAGTGGTAAGGGTTGTTTTATCTTGAGAAGGGATTATCACGCCTTTATCCTCAGTGATCTTCCAGCTAACTTCCTTTAACTGTGAAATTTCGTTACCATGAGAATCAAATCCGTGAAGATAAAGCGAATACTGATTACCAGAGATTAGATTATAAGGTGGATTCAAATTTGCCCCATTATATTCTATGATTATATCAGCGGATGCAATGGCGCCGGGGATAACGGTAATATTGGATTCAACAAATATTAATTTATTGTAAGTGACTCTTATTGATCCTTTTCCTGCTTTTGTCGCAGAGAAAGTACCATCATTTATTGTACCTATGTCACCTATCACTTGCCAGCTTAATTCTGGATCAGCTATTGCATTTCCGTAATGGTCTTTGGCAATGACAGTGAATTTAAGAGACGCACCAGATTCTATAACCAAAAATTCGGGTTGAATGGTCAGTGTTTCAATTTTACCCGCTATAACCTTAATTTCGGATTTACCTTCGTGTCCCTGTGAACTGATGATCAATTGCCCATTGCCTGCGTTAATAGCAGAAAAAACACACTCCTGCTGACTTTCAGTGTTTACTTTCCCGATATTACCTAATACTGTCCATTTTGGGTCCGAAAGCTCTAATACATTATTATAAGCATCATAGCCATAAGCAATGAAACTAAGGTCTTCTCCTGCTGAAATGCTGGTATTTGCAGGATCAATTATAATCCTGTCAAGAGGTGCAGGAATCAGCGAAAATGATGCGCTAGCTGATAAAACCTTACCATTGCTATCTGCTGTTACGTTTAATACTCCCTTCCTTTCATTCGGGTCTGGTGATAATCTTTCTATTGCACGGAAAGTCCACGTATTGGGTGTATCTGATGGTGTTAGCGAACCAAGCTTTGAAGATACATCTCTCGTTCCGCCGAGTAACGGAAGAATAGAAAGTCTTATTGTATCTGGAAGTTTTCCTATCGGGTTTCCAGATTCATCAAAGCCTTTCACTGCGCAAATTGCTTTTCCACCAGCCGACACAATGGATGGTTCAATCGTTATTACTAATTTTGATAATTCTCCAAGAACAGTTACCACTGTTACTGTTGCACTGCCTTCTATACCGTTTTGTGAAGCGATAACCGTACCGGATATGGCATTCGTTCCAATTGGCAGGACAACCGTTGTTAATACACCATTTCCATCAATATTCCCTATTCCGCCAATAATTTTCCACGCAGGTTGAATATCAGGAATTTGATTTCCATATTGATCATAACCTGAAGCAGCAAATTTCTGCTCTTTATCTTTACCAGACGTAAGTGATATTGATGATGGCGATATTTTTATAGTTGCTAAATCACCGTGAATCACCTTGAAGTAAAAACTGGAAGTCACTGAACCGACTTTTGCCTCGATACTGCCATTGCCAGATTCTCTTGCAATAAAATTACCATCTACTGAGACTGATCCAAGATTTGTTCCTTTCAGAGACCATTCAGGCGATATATTAATCGTATTCACTGGCTTCAAGCGACCAAGCTCATCAGTATCTGAATCGTATCCGACAGATTTGAAGTTGATATTTGAGCCTGATTTAATGATTAAAGGATTTTCTTCTGTGCTTCCGTTACTCGGCGGAACGAGAATTGTTGATCCAATACTTTCATCGGAGTGTTCAGTGAATATGCGTATTCCTGACAACTGACCATGAATAACAGTAATATGAACTTTGCCTTCTATTCCGCTTAATTCTGCGACTACTTCTCCCGATCCAGCCAATCCTGCGATAAACACCGCTTTTCTCGTTCCGCCGAGTAACGGAAGAACAGAATTCTTTGATCCTGTGATCGTGCCTATCTGTCCGACCACCTTCCAATTGGGCAATACGTCATCTGTTCTTCCGTTACTCGGTGGAACGAGATCTGTTCTTCCGTTACTCGGCGGAACGAGAATTGCGTTCTGGAACTTGTCATATCCAGTCGCAGTTAAATCAATAATTTTTCCAGATTCGATTGGCTCATTACACTCTTTGCATGCTATCTCTATTGATTGCAAAGGACCCGCAATGATACTGACGGCAGTTTCTCCTTGAATTACTTTACCATCGCTATTTGATGAAGATGCGATCACTTTCCAATTTGATCCGACTTTCATATCATCTGTTCTTCCGTTACTCGGCGGAACGAGGACAGTTGAACTAAAAACCCCATCAGCCGATATTGCTCCCTTTATTTCAGTTTCATCACTGCCGACGACACGCCATTGAGGTTTAACTTCCATTTCAAGACCATCGCTGTTTTTGCCAGTGACAGAAAATCTCTGGACATCACCCTTGATAACTGAGACAGGATTAGGTGTAATGGTTATGGATGCAAGAGGTTTTGGAACAGGTTGAAGCACAATAATTGCGTTACCATAGATCGTTCTCTCTTTAGCTGTACCTTGATTGAAAATAACGGTGACATTGACGTAACCAGTTCGTGGTTCATCAAGATTTCTATTTATAAAAACACCTGTTGTATCTATAATTCCAAGTTCTTCAGTGACACTCCACAGTATTTTTACATCAGATAAGTTACTCACAACATTGCCCCGCATATCCTTAAAAACTGCATTGAATTGTCTTTTTTCGGTTGACTGTGAAGATATAGAAATTAGTGATGGCTCAACTATAACAAATGACGGAATTCCCGCTATCACCTCAACACTCACGAATGCTAACTTATCGCCTAATCTAGCGATGACTTTTCCATTTCCAACCTTGTCAGCAATGAACAGTCCATCTGTGCTGATCGTCCCGATCTCAGAAGTCTCCCATATAGGATTGATCGGGATCAGATTATCGCTTGCATCCATACCGATTGCAGAAAATCTGATGAAACTACCTGAAGCCATCTTTTGATTATCTGGGATAATCTCTATAGATTCAATATTATCTGGTATGACTTGTATATCTGCCTTTCCGAGCAACGCTGATCCTGACTTTGAGACCAAAACGTATCCAGCACCAGCCTTTTGTGCAGAGAAAACACCACTCTGATCAATCACGCCAATTTTATTCAATATTAGGAATGAATACTCTGTTCTTCCGTTACTCGGCGGAACGAGATCTGTTCTTCCGTTACTCGGCGGAACGAGAAAAGCGGGATCAATAATTTCTGTATTTCCTACACTATCTTTGCTTACGATTCTGAGTTTCTGCTGTTCCCCTGATTTTATAGAAAATGTTCCGGGCTGTATCTCAATATTTGTAAGCGTTCCAATCGAGGTAGTAACCTCACATTTGGATGATAAACCAGCAATAGAAGCCTCTATCGTACCATCACCAACAATGGTCGCTGTAAATCTCCCTGAGCTATCAACAATACCGTTATTGCCAATAACTCTCCATGCGGGTACGCCTGCTGATGGGACATAGATTACACCTTTATTGTTGAAAGATTTTATAAGAGCGATGCACTTTTGGGTTTCTCCCGCCAATACAGCAACTTTTGAGGGAATAACGATTAAATCAGACGGCTTGATCATAACAGGCGAGACAGTCACAAATGCGCTTCCGAATACCTTTCCATCTGTAACTATAATCCTTCCAGTATGCAGGTCATTTGTGGCAGAGAATAACCCTGAACCGTCAATCTCACCTATACCCGACGTGACGATCCACGTTAATGTACCTGTACTAATTTCATTGCCGAGAACGTCAATTGCTCTGGCTGTAAATTGATGTTTTGTGCCAGTTATAACGCTGATAAGATCGGGAGTAATCTCAAGGTAGTAGGGAATCGTTTTTGTTCTTCCGTTACTCGGCGGAACGAGATTTGCCTGTTCCACAGTCGAATTATTTACTATTTCGGCACTGGAAACAGATACGAATACGTTGGTAAAAGCAACAAGGTCTCCGTATTTTGCAGAGATAGTATTTATATTTTCTTTTGGTTTCAGATCAACCTCCATCGAGCAAGAATTTCCTTTCGTTTCTATAAGTACGGAACTTCCGCTAACAGACCATTGAACGTCATCAAGCGGAACAACGTTTTCATAAGAATCGTATCCAACAACAGAGACTAATGACTTCATACCGGGATTAAGGAACATAATCTCAGGTTTGATCTTTATGGATTTAAGAGAGCCGGGCGTCACATTGATTTCTATTTGACTGCTGAACCCGCCTGACGTAGCGATAACTGTACCAGAACCGGGCTTCGTGGCTGTAAAGAGACCATTCACGTCCATGTTACCTATACCACCAGAGACAGACCATAAGGCATTTATGGATATGCTCCGTGATTCGGAATCACTGCCAACTGCTTCAAATTGCACTGAATCTCCTGCTGTAATATTCACATCAGGAATACTTCCACTGGTTCCTTGAACTAAAACTTTGATTGAAGTTAGACGATTGGGTGTTGATTTCTGCACTACCACGTAGCCTGTACCATTCGCACTATTACCTGACACAGAAACTCCGTTTGCGTATATTGTGCCATTTGCTACTACCTCTCCGATACGTACACCTGTATCAATCGTAGCAGTAAAAAGACCCGAAGCCGAGATCGTGCCTGCCATAGCATCAGTACTCCACGAAACAGATTTCATCCGCACAGGATTTCCAGCAATATCCTTTCCAATTGCCATAAACTGATGCCTTGACTGATATTTATCTGTTGATATTGGGAGATAAGCAGTATAAGGGCTTACAGAAATAGTATACAGATTGCCCGTTATAACTTCAACGTCAACCGTAGATGATACATCATTGAGTGTCGCCACTATTTGTCCATTACCAACGATTCCTCCGGTAAAGATTCCATCTGATCGAATACTTCCAATATTGCCACAAACCGACCATACAGGTATTATGTTTTCTGTTCTTCCGCTACTCGGCGGAACGAGATCTGTTCTTCCGTTACTCGGTGGAACGAGAATGGCGTTGTTATAAGTATCAAACCCCGTTGCTGTGAATTGGAGATTAGTGCCGGCAGGAACAACAAAAGGTGCTTTAGTTTTGTTGGTTGTATCAATCACAATGCGCTTTAGATCACCGGGAACAACAGTTATGTCGCTGACTGCGTTGAGCCCACCAGATTCTGCAATCAACTTGCCTTTACCTGCTTTAGTGAGTTGTATAACTACGGATTGTCCAATTATTTCCATCGTTCCAATATTGTCTTTTGAATCCAGGCTCCATTTTATATCAGATTCTACCGGATTGGAGTATAAGTCTTTCGCTGTTGCAAAGAACCTGTGTTGATTACCGGCTGGAATGATGATTGAACCCGGATTCAGTGCTATTAAAGCAGGAGTATCCGACACGAGTTGAACCCATGTCTCCGCCATGATGGGTGTCACATTTACAGCAACTGCTATAACTTTGCCTTTTCCATTTCCAATGATACACCCTGAAGATAAAAATGATCCATCCTGATCAATGTGTCCTATCCCATCAGTTGTCAACCATATAACGTCAACAGGCATTGGATCATTGGCTTCAGTGCGCCCTATGACTGAGAATTTTAAGCTCTCACCAACCTTGACTTTTAATGGATTGTCTTGCGACGCTGAAGGTGTAATATCCAGACTTGCAATGACTTCCTGAGAGATGGAAACGACTTTAATAGTATAATCGCCAGTGACAGGACTTGTGCTTGAAAAATTTGCATCTTTTGCTAATATATGATATTTTATAATTCCAATTACATCTGTTCTTCCGTTACTCGGCGGAACGAAAACAGCGGATGATGGTATTTCACCAACAAAGATTCCTGCTTGTTTATTCATTTTGACCGACTGATAATCCTGATCAAGATTGTTTTTGTAGAACAAAGTTGCATCAACTACTCCACTGTTATCTGTTATAATTGCCTCGATATTCACAGGAGCATCAGTCTTTACGATCTGCACGGACGTATGAGATATGATCGGCGGGGTTGTATCCTCAACTGAAATGTGGGCAAATTTTGGCGAGTCAGCTTCCGATGGAACAAAAGCCACATTTCCAGAGATATCAACAGCACTGATGTAATAGTTTAACCCATCGAGTGTAATCTCCGAACCATCTATGGAAGCCGAATAGGTAACCTCTGCTCTTCCGTTGCTCGGTGGAACGAGAACAGTCTTAGACATTTTTACTGATTTATTAGTGCCATCAGGAAGGATATAGAGAAGATTAACCTCTTTTACTTCAACATTATCACTCACATCTGCCTCTAAAGTCAGTTTAACGCCAAGTTCAGCCTTTGAAATAACTTTGTGAGTAATAACAGGCGGTCTAGTATCAACAACTCTGGTTGTGCCAGAACGAATACCATTATTGCCAGACGTATCTTGAGCAGTGATCTGCCAGCTTAAATTACCGATAGTGATCATGTTGGATGGTACAGAAACCGTATACAAATCCTCCTGTGATAATGACATCTGTATTTCAGTCCACGATATACCAGAATCTTTGGAAATTCTTATCAATGGTTTTCCGCTAATAGAACCAGAGTTATCGCTGACATTTGCTGTAACTTTGAGTTCAACACCAGCCTCGATCTGATCTGGAATATCTACGGAATCAATCACCGGTGATTCATTATCAGCAACAGGTTGTACGTAGAAGCGAAAAGTATCAGTGATATTACCATACAAACCTGCGTCAAGGCTTATTTCTGCTCTATATTCTCCCGTTACAGCAGATTTTGAAAGAGTAAACTCAAAGCCTGAGAAATCGGGACTGTTGAAGTTATTTGCTATTGGGGTGTTATTTGGGTCTCTGATAGTCACCAGCGGATATAACAATCTTGCACCCGTAATATTGAGTATTCGGCTTAAAGTGTTCCCTTGATTATCAATAAAGCGATATAAAAGCCCAACTTTTTCTCCCTGATGATAAACGGGGTCTTTGTCTCCATGATCTGATCCAATACGCAGGCTAAATTTATCGTTCTCGGTGATACCGACAGGATGAACACCGGGTGTGACTTGATGAAGATAAGGGCGTATCTCATAAGCATAGATCGTGCCTTTGCCAAAGGTCACGCCCAAACTCATGCTAAAATTGTAGTCTACGTTTGCAGATACGGTGAATGGCTGTTCTGCACTGATAAATGGATAGAAATCGGTATAAGCGGCGTCGTAGCCAACTTCAGGCTCAACACCTTCGGTATATTCGCTGGTATAAGTGCTGTCCAAAATCTCAAATATAGCAAGGGCTGTAGTTTTAGAAAGTACGAAATTTAATGTTGCAGTAGGTATCTCTGATACATTAAGTGAAACTTTAGCTTCAGGTTTCGATATCACGTAATGAGGTAATACAAGGTAGTGTTGTCCCTGTCCAGTCGCAGACCGTAGGACGATATTATACTCACCTTCGGAGATGTAAGCCTTTATTTGTCCGTTTTTATCGCCATAACCTACGCTTGCCTTTACCCTTTTCGTCGGACGGAAAAAGACTTCAGGGGTAGATATAGGAGTACCATCTTTGGCAAGACAGCTTATCGTTACAGGTACAGTATCAACAGCATTTATAACTACAGAATCGGGAACGGATACCTGCCTGACAAAGACATAATGCTTTAATTGAGAAAATCCGACGATAGTGTATGAACCTACGGGGAGATCGAGTTGGAGTTTACCATCTGCACCAGTAGCATATCCGACAATATTCTCGCCTACTTCGTCTATTTGTCCATCGCCGTCATTATCTCTTTTGTCTGATGCCGGGGGATTTCCAATCTGAATCGGAGGGATGTTAGCGTCAATATCAGGATTTTCGGAAAATATCTGAAAAACCACTCCACTCGCAGGATTGCCGTTGACATCCTTTACATTTATATTTAATGTTGCGCCTTCGGCAGATAGTGTAAAAGCGATAAATATCAGAAGTATAGATATAATCTCCCCCTTGAAAAGGGGGAAAGGGGGGATTTTATAGCATTTCATAATACCTTTGGTTTCTAACAAACCTGATTCTCCTATTTGACATTTAACTTTCCAGACTATTTCTATTGTGATAGAATGATTATAGCATAAGCACACTATAATAGGAACGAAAAATTCTCACTTCATTGTCAGGTTTACACTGTCTTCGGCATCTATATAAACGACAATAATTTGGGTGGGAGTATATAAAATGCGAATGGCAGACAGATATATCATCAATAAATGCCTTAACGGTGACTCAACAGCGTTTGGTATGCTGGTGGATAAATATAAAGAGAGTGTTTACGCATTAGCATACTCAAAACTCCGTAATTTTCACGACGCAGAAGATGTAACGCAAGAGGCTTTTATGAAAGCCTATCAAAATCTTCGTACGTTGAGGCAATGGGATGATTTTCACGCATGGATATATGCTATAACCAACAATATATGCAAGATGATGATCCGCTCACGATCCAGACAACCCGATTGTGAGTTCATAGAAGATCAGACTGTTAAGTCGCTGCATATAAAGGAATCCTACCATGATGATCCGATGCTGGAATTACTCCACGAGGCACTGGACTCACTGCCTGAAATCTACCAACAAGTATTGACACTCCATTATCTTGGTGGCATGGATGGCACTGAGATCGCAGAATTTCTGGGTATGTCGCCTACTTCCATCTGGCAAAGACTTAGCAGAGCAAGATCGCTATTAAGAAAGGAGATGCTTGACATGATGAGTGAGACATTTGAGCAGAACAGGTTAAAGGCAGGCTTTACGTTCCGTATAGTTGAAATGGTGAAGAGGGTCAGGATCAACCCTGTGACACCGAAGGCATTGCCATGGGGTCTCTCATTGGCAACAGGTATAATCATAGCTGTATTGAGTATTGGCACGCACCTGAGTATTATAAACCCGACTGGTTCTATATCAGGTTCACCGCTTCCCGGTGAGTCAAAGGTTTTGAAGGTTGGGGAATATCCTGTTGATGTGATAAAGGTCTCGAATATATCGGTCTTATCCAATCAGCAGTGGAAAGGCACTGGATTAGGTTCTGTCGTTCCAAGTCTGCAAAATGCTCTTTTCATGGCACCACAGGATGAAGGTGGAGCATGGACGAAGAAATCTGACATAGCAGTGGCAAGAGAATCGCTTGCCACAAGCGAGGTTAATGGAAAAATCTATGCCATCGGTGGCATAAAACCCAATGTCGGATTCTTTTCAACTGTAGAGGAATATGATCCGGCAACGGATAAGTGGATAATGAAAACTGACATGCCAACACGAAGAGGGTCATTATGTACCTGTGTGGTTAATGATAAAATCTATGCCATCGGTGGTTGTAGGTGGGAGAACGAGCAGGCAACTTCTCTTTCGATAGTAGAAGAATATGATCCAGCCAACGATAAATGGATAAAGAAAGCTGATATGCCAACACCCAGACAGTTACACTTATCTGCTAGTGCTGTAAACGGGAAGATTTATGCCATCGGTGGTCTTGATGCACCAACATTTACTACCTTCGCTGTGGTAGAGGAGTATGATCCATCAGCAGATACATGGAGAAGAAGAGCAGATATGCCAACGAATAGGCACAGTTTTTGCGCAAGCGCATTGAATGATAGGATCTATGCTATTGGTGGCACAAATGGAAATAACTACCTTTCAATAGTAGAGGAATACGATCCAATCACAGACAAATGGACGAGAAAAGCAGATATGCCAACTCCTAGAGGATGGTTTGCCAGTGCTGTTTTAAATGGCAAAATCTATACTATAGGAGGGTGGAATAGAACTTTAGGTGGTGAACTATCCATAGTAGAGGAATATGACCCGATGAAGGATAAATGGACGAAAATGGCTGATATGCCATCACAAAGGAGTGATCTATCAGCAAGTGTAGCTAACGGAAGGATCTATGCCATTGGAGGGGATAATGCCCCAGATGGTGCAGTGAATGCGGTCTCTACAGTAGAAGAATACGACCCCGGAACAGGTAAAAGCATCAACTTCAAAGGGAAACTACCAACCACATGGGGTGATGTTAAACTTGCACGAAATAAATAAACAGGTAAATCTTTTCAATATATTCCAACCTTAATGGCGTCGTTTTGACGCCTTTTTTATTTGGTTGACTCTTACCAAATAAAATTGTAAAATTTCCTTATTCAAATGCGGTGTTTTCCCTTTTTTCAACGTCTTTACAAAAGAGAGATATTTTTGGTTCGCTTAATCCATACTAAAGTTTGGACAATTTCACTTCCATAATTGAATATAATCGTTTGGCTCATATCGGTTTTAAGGTGAAATTGGGTATCATTATGGCTCTCAAGAAACCGGCATTGACACACTTGAGATTGTGTTTCCATTCAAACATCACAACATAGATTGCCAGATATTTCTTGTG
>Ga0315279_10004403_pt1 | contig 18905 bp, 13 predicted proteins | sample YL17G06_20_MG_FD_203694 | JGI IMG/M metagenome (GOLD analysis project Ga0315279, IMG submission 203694) | Sediment microbial communities from Yellowstone Lake, YNP, Wyoming, USA - YL17G06_20 | ecosystem: Environmental > Aquatic > Freshwater > Lake > Sediment | place: USA: Wyoming | collected... | reverse complement strand
AAAACATTATACTTTCCTTTCGCCTTATTGACAATAAAAAAAGCCTCCTTATTAAAACGAGGCTTTTGGTTGGTGCCGGAGGTCGGAATCGAACCGACATGGGGTGGAAGCCCCGCGGGATTTTGAGACAATTCCTTGACCCCAGGCGATTTCCCATCATTTTAAAAGACTTAACAATCAAGAACTTACGAGACCCATCTTGGAATAGGTTGGTTCAATTTGGATCTTTTTCAGTTAACGCAGTTACACTTTGATTACACCTTTTTACCATAGAAATTTGGAAAGAACAATAGCCCAAAATCGCTAATTCCGGGCATCCGTCATTTCCATTGAGCCCATCGCCGGTAGGCATCGATCCATTCCGCCCCTTTTGGTTTAGGCTCCGGAAGCGGTAAGTCGATGACAGGAACACGCAGTCTTTCGCGGCCACGCCGACACACTGCCACGATCTCATCAGCATCGTTCAAATCGATTCGCTCGACCGTGACCTCTACACTCAGCAGTCTCGTTGCAAAAGGAACCGCCAGGTTTTCTTCGAGCATCGTGAAGATACCAGTAACCTCCTCGGACTCGTTGTAGCAGTCCACCGTGGCTTCCTCAATCAACTTGTCAAGATGGGCCGTGCTGGATCGAGCAGCGCTTTTTCTGGAACCACGTTGTTTCCTTCTTTTCAGAGCCTTTGGCATATTACCCCCCTACCCCACCCCCATGAGTCGTCATACCGGGTCTCCCCGTCCATGTCCCCTCCGGCCATAGATTCTCTCTGCCCTGCACACACCCATGTCCCAAAAATATTTGGGTATCATATGGGACTCCTCCCGAAAATTTTTTGGGTTCCCTCCTGGGGCTCGGCCAAGATCTCATAAAATTAACACCGTAGCACGAAAAAAGCATAGGCGCAGAAGGCAACATGCCGATGGGGAACATTTCTGAGTATGCGATACGATTTTGCCGATCTCTAAAACCTCAGTATCCTTCTATCAGCCACTTGAGAGCGAACTGTATCGCCTTGCGCCTTTTTTCTATGTTTGGGCTCCTCAAGCCTACCCAAAATCCCCTATTACCGTCAATCTCTGAAAAACCTTTTTCAAGGGAATCTCTTTTGAATTTGTTGAGAAAGCTGAACAATTTCTTATATCTTGACTCAATTTCTTTTCGTAAAAGTGCCAAATCATTTCTATCTATAAGGAACCAATTTATCAGCTTGCTGTCGGACATATCTGTAATGATTGATAGGAGGAGGCTATTGCTGTCTATCCCCTTTGTGGTTGGATGGCTGCCTAAGAAGGCATTTATACCTAAACCATCCGACATATCCTTCTCTAAAGCTTCGTCCCCCGATAACGCTTGTATCCGGTTCATCACGGATAAAGAATCTCTGAAAAACGGGCGAACCTGCCGTTCAAAGCAAACAGTCAGTTCTCTCAGATATGGCGAAATGAAAAAATCAGGTTGTTTGGTCGTGACAACCCCATATTTCGACTTGACCTGACTGAATAGTGGGAATACTTTGTCTTCTCTTATACTCTCTATGATCAGATCGATTGAGTGCATGTCCTTCAGGAGACGCCTGCAGCGCACGATTTGGCGGGGAATATCCCGAATGGCCCCAAGATATTCCAAAAAGGTCGTAAAGGGCTTATTGAGATTCATCCATTCGGGAATGCCATGAACGGACAATAGGTAATCCTTTACCTCTTCGTCGGATTCGATGTTGATATCTCTGCCCACGGCGGTATTGATGTTCTGCCTTAATTCATTTGCTTTCCCAACAAGGCCGTTACGAAATCGGTAGAGTTTATCTTTGCAGACCTTCACTCCGCTGTACTCAAGATCCCCAAGGGTTTTGCACAGGGGCATGGTCAGATCAACATATTGCTTCATTAACCTCTTTGATCTCATCTCGTTTTCTAAAAACCTGTAAAGCTGAAAAGAAGTTTCAGCGTCTTTGCAGGCGTGCTGTGCGAGTTTAGTTACCGGAATATCCCAGGGAGATTCTTTCTTGCCAAGCATTTCTTTATAGGATGGTTTGCCTTTTCCTAAAAACTTTCCAGATAGAAACCCGAGATTGAGAAATTCCAAGTCTCCATAAGATTCAAAAGCAGCAAGCATTGTGTCGAAGTAGATCGACTTTAAGTGGATGCCATTGCGCCTCAATAAGAGGTAATCATACTTGATATTGTGTCCAATAAACTTCTTGCCGCTGTTCTCCAATTGTGTTTTGATGACACTCACAACCTTTTGGGGCGAAATACCCTTAAGATCATGACCCAGCAAAGGAACGTAACAACTCCACCCATCGTCAAACGAGAAAGCGATTCCAAAAAGAGTTGCCGACCGTGGATCCCTGCTGCTGGATTCGGTGTCAATCGCGACCTCCTCCGCATTTGCCAACCTCCTTCTCAGGGCTTTCAGCGCTCTTTCGTTATCCATTATTTCATAAGAAGAACCCTCTGATTTGGCTTGAATAGTGTGATTTTCTTTGGAAGGCAGGGAGAGGAGACGGGTGAGCGAGTGCAACCCCAGACTATGAAGGAGTCCAACATTTCTCTCTGTGTTCAGAGAGTGTGGAAATCCTCCGCTCTTGCTGATTAGCCTATCGTGCCCTCTTTCAGAAGGTGTGAGTATTTGATATCGAGCGAAAATGATGCCTTCGTTTTCGGTCAGATTGGCTCGAAGTCCTGGGTTTGGAAATGAGGATCGCCCTGCAAATATTTCCTCCAGATCGCCAAATACGTCGATCAACCTTACGGCTTGATTTCTGGTAATAACCGAATCCTTCGGGCCACTCGTAAGAGCAAGGAAGGTTGGTATCCTGTCAGGGGTAACACCATATTTCTGTAGTACTGTATCTGAGAATAAGTAATCATATCCGTTGGTGTCATTACTTCTGACTATGCATAGGTCTTTACGGGCGAATTGGAGCAATAGTTCGTTCTCTGAATAGATGGCCCCGGCAGTAGGTGCATATTTATGACAAATGTCAATGATGGATGATTTTTTGTCGTTGATCAACGGAATGCCTATTTCTGCAATAAGTTGCGCGGCCTCTTTGACTTCCTGCTCGGACGCTCCCGACCAACATTCCCGTGAGATCAATGCAACTGCGGCACTTATCCCCAGCTTAAATCTCAATGTCAGCAGATACTTGAGGAACCCATAAAGGAAGGTATTATCTTTGCCGCCTTCGACAATTAGGGGTGTGCCCAAGAATGTCTTGTGCGTTTCTTCAAAAAGTGAACTTGAATCAATGAGAAAGATGCCTCTGTCTGTCACCATTCCCTATAGGTACCTGATCTTATAGTGTCACGATCTTGGAAGAAGTCGATTTCCCAGATCTTTTTCCCCACGCGCTTAGGGTTTTCTTTGAAATACTCATTCCTCTCTCGAAAGTGTTGGGATATGGAAAGCTTCATCTCCGTTTCAGACTGATAGTCTGAATTATGGATGACAGATTTCTTCATAGCGCTAAACACGGATTCAATGACATCGAGGAATTGGGAGGAGGTCGGGAGAGGAATAAATTCCACGATTGGGCCTTCCCCCAGCCCCTCGGTTTCTGCGTTAAACAATTCGAGCCATGAAACAAGAGCATCCGAACTGTGCCACGAGGCACAATCCCAAGTTACGTAGAGCTTTTTCTTCGAGTAGTATTGATTGTAAAGTATTTCAACGAGGCTAATCATAGACTCGCTGTCTTTCGACCTGATGTACTTCCATGTCACTTGATTAGTTGTTGCGCTCAATGCGCCGGCCAGCGACACGGAACCTTTCCCTACCTGATTCTGAGGATATGTTGGCACCTCGTTAACTTTCGCATATATCCTACCTCCATATTTCCGCACTTTGAGAGGCCCAAGCTCGTCGATGAAAAAGAGCAATTCGTCGGGACCGAGCGAATGGAGAATTGTTAATAGGTTATCAACCTTTTCTCTATAATCTGGGTCAGGGCTCGTAAGAACCCTTCGAGCTTTCTTAATGGCAAATTTAGCCTCTCTCAAATACCTCGATATCGATTGGGATGACACCTTTTCCGAAAACTGCTCCCTGTATACTTTGGCCAAGGATTGCAGATTCCAGCTGCTTCGATTGACATCATAGTATTTTGGTTTGTGATGAATAATTTCGATCAGCCTCTTTTTTCGCAGCTCCACTCTTTCAGATCTTGCATCTTTGTCACTTCTGCTTTTTCTTGTGATGGCCTGCCACAGACCTTCCATTCCATAATAGTTGAAGGCAAGTATCCATTCGCGAATCTGCCTGACGGGCCTCTCGATCTTGTTTGAAATCTCTTCCGGAGACATGGATCTGCTCTCAAGTATGCTCACAGCCACTTCCCACCGTCGCTTTTCCTTGGATCTTCGCCACTTATCAAGGGTCTCTTTGTCTTTACCCGCAATAAAGTCGACTTTAAAGCTCTCATTGGGTCGGAATTTCAATGCCTTTGATAGGGGGGAGTTGATCCGTCTTCCATAGAACTGAATATACGGAACCTTTGAAGCAATCTCTACATCAGAGTCTTGTGGTTCATACTGCATCAAGTCTTTGCCCATTGTTCCGATGACCATTGGAGGGCAATTCTTATTGGTTGTTGGTCCAGTTCCTGTGACGGTAAGCAGGAAGATATGGTCGTCTCCGAAATCGGTATTGTAGACGAATTGGTCATTTTCGCATAATCCTAACAAATGCAAGTGGATTTTCGTCGAGCAATGATTCTCGAAAACATCTTCCACAACTTCCACAACAGAGCTATCGTCTTGACCTAAGTAAGAATACAGCTTGTCATGGACAGTAAAGCTATAAAGGTGTGTATTGTCCCATCCCAGCACATGCTGTATGAAATCATTTAACTCGTTCAGGGTCCTATCCCCATTGATTTGGATCTCCCTGTACCATCCTTTCAAAGCCGAGGTATTGCCTTGATGCTCTTGCCCCAAATATTCAACACGTAGTCGATAGCACAGATAGGTTGTTTCCTCCTTCAAAACCTTTGTGACCAGTTTTCTGCTTACATGCAACTGCTCAGAGATTTGGCGTGTAGTAAGTTTTTGGGATAGGGAGAGGTATTTTATTTGCCCATGTATAGAGCTATCCACTTAGAACTCCATCAAGAAATAAAGGCGGCGTGGAAACAAAGAAAGAAATAAGACTCCGTAACAGGTACGGACTCGTGGTGAGAATTGTCTCCTTTGAAGCAGGATCGAGGAGGCGAACCTCAGACGGTACCGTTGTGGCCGCATTCCCAACCTCGTCGTCGCGCAGTCCGACTTCAGCTGCGAGTTTTTTGGAGAGAGTTTTTATCTGTTTGTCGAGCAGCTGCTAGTTCATACAGTTTGTAATATACACCCTTGTCTTTCTTTTTAGAAGCGAAATCGTTGGGAAAAAAATGACGTGTTCCTCTACCTTCATGCCATGCTCTTGGGGCTGGTTTGAGGAATGGGAATGGGATTTCATTGAATACGATGACGGAAATTCTAAAGGGGGAAGGAAAGGAAGGGGGATCACCGTCCGTGAAATGAAATCTTGAGATTGAAACCCCTCCGCGCCACTTTCGAACCTAAACCCGCAAAAAACGAACCTAAAACCCACCTTTTCGGTTCCCTTCGGTTCGGAAAAGCAGGCCAGGTGGCGAACTAGGGAAGACAGGAGGAAAGGCTGCAAAAACAATAAATCCTATTTAATAACAGCATGATGCACATAATTGAGAATGAGAACAAGGACCCACACCCCCCCCAAAACGCGTACATAACAGGTTCGTTTCCAAAAGAATCTGGAGGGTGGTAGATCCCTGGGCGTGTCCACAACGAGAACAAGGGGAGGAATCTGGTCCCCTTCCGACCAGCCAATAACCGGCGAACCCAGCCCGCGCCCTGAGATTTTTACCTACAAAACCAGCCCCAAAAGGATGCTTGACATTGCTCTGGTTGTTTGGTAAAAAGTTACCAACCTATAACGATCCTTGATGGAGGAATACAGAATGGCTGAGTTGCCCAACAAGACATCACAGATTCATGTTAGGGTACCCCCTGAATTCAAGAGGGCCTTAAAGATATTCTGTGTTCGGGAGGGAACGACCGAACAAGCATGGATCTCGGAGTTAATTGAAACCGAGCTAAAGAGCAAAGCTCCTGACTTGTGGTCTGAAAAGCTTCTCACCAAGAAGAAGATTGGCTAGCCTTTTGCGAGGAGGACCCCCCACCGCATGAAACGATCAGATCTCCAGGAACTCCATTATATCACCCCGATTCAGAATGTTCCTTCGATCATGAATCATGGGATCCTCTGCCACCAGAAAGCGAGGCAACTTAATCATGCCTCTGTTGCCATGCAAGAAGTTCAGGATATTCGATCCCGAAAAAGAGTCCCTGGTGGTCTCCCGCTTCATGCTTACGTCAACCTTTACTTCTGTGCACGAAATCCGATGATGCGAAAACGGGCTCATCAGCACCTTTCCCTTTGTGTCCTTCAGCTAAGCGTAGGAGTTTTAGACCTCCCGAACGTGGTCATTGCCGACGGCAACGCAGCAAGCGATTATACAGCTTTCTGGTTTCCTCCTTTGGGTCTCGAAAGAGTTGATTTCGACCTTGTCTTTGCGGAATGGTGGACAGATAGTAATCAAATCCAGCAATGGCACAAAGCCCGGGTCAAGTGTGCGGAGGTCCTGGTGCCCGACAGGGTTGATCTCCGCTTTATCCAAGGGGCATATGTTTCATGTCAGGAGAGCCAAAAACTATTGGAAGATACAGGCTTCGGATTGCCAGTTACGGCCGATCCCAGGCTATTCTTCCAAATTTAAGGAGAACATCCATGGTCAAAGTGTTGATAGGAGATTTATTTGAGTCGAAGGCGCAAACCTGGGTAAACACGGTGAATTGCGTTGGAGTGATGGGCAAGGGTGTGGCCCTTGAGTTTAAAAAACGCTTCCCTGATATGTATGAGGATTACGTGGCCCGGTGCAAGCGGGGTGAAGTTAAATTGGGACGACCTTACCTCTTCAAAAGGCTTGTTCCCCCCTGGATCTTGAATTTTCCCACCAAGGATCATTGGAGATCAGTAGCTAACTTAAAAAGCATTATTGAGGCCCTTGAATACCTGCTCAGGCATTATAAGGACTGGGGGATTCAATCAATGGCCGTTCCTCCCTTGGGATGTGGTCAAGGCCAACTTGAGTGGCGAATTGTAGGACCAACACTTTATCGCCTCCTGGGTAAAATGGACATCCCTATCGAATTATATGCTCCTTACGGGACTCCACATGAAGAGCTGCAGCCGGAATTTCTTGGGGAACAAACAAAGATTCAGCAACAAGATGAGAGAATGGCTGATCCCAAATGGGTGAAACCTGCATGGGTGGCCCTGGTAGAAATCCTGAAGCGAATTGAAGAACAACCGTACCATTGGCCTGTTGGACGGACACGATTTCAGAAAATTGCCTACTTTGCCTCTGAGCAAGGATTACCTCTGGGACTCGACTATCAGACAGGGAGCTATGGCCCGTTCTCTCCCGCATTGAAAACACTGGTGACACGCCTGATCAATAATGGCTTGATCCGTGAGCAAAGACTGGGCAAGATGTTTGCGGTCAAGGTCGGCCAAACCTATCAGGACGCGTATAAAGCATACGCTACCTACCTCAAGGAATGGGAACATATCATTGAAAAGACCTCGGATCTATTTATGAGAATGGATACGAATCAAGCCGAAATAGCTGCAACCGTGCTTTATGCAGCCCGGTCAATCTGCGACAGTAGGACCCGAACCCTGTCTGAAAGGGATGTTCTTGCCTGCGTTATGCAGTGGAAACAGCGACGGAAACCCGCCCTCGATCAAGGCGAAGTTGGATTGACCATTCGTAACCTCGCCGCTCTAAATTGGCTGAATGTCAAAGCGAGCAGTGATTTGCCCTTACCAGCGGAAGAAGCAGTGGATGCCTGACATAGTTGGTTATCAAGGCAGCTTCTGGTACTGAACTCGGAAGAGATTGACTTCCGAGTTGGTAAAAAGTTTAGAAGACTCTGTTCGAGATCAAAGGAGAAGGTAATTAGACGGATTAACCTGTCTCTGGAAGGACAACTTGATTAGGGAGAATTGGTTCTCATGTCTCAAGGTTCTTTATTTGACGATCATAAGTCCAGCACGGCAAAGGAAGATATGTCGTCAATCGATCAAAATCTGTCTAAATCTGACGAATTTGATCGCCAAGAAGACTTGTTCTGCGGCAAATTAAATACGGCTGCTGGGCTAGAGCGAATACGCAAAAGACTGCTCGACCTAACGACCAATAATCGGCTTCTTAATTACCGCTTCCCAAGAGGTAAAGCACTGCGCGTAGTCAATACGGCGCCGGGTGCTCTCTTCAATCGGCTTTACATCGAAGGGAAGTCCACTCCAATCGTACCCGTTCCCGATCCCGAACGTAAGGACTATGAAGAAGAAGACGGAATTTTCAGAAAACCGGATGTCAAAAAACATGCAGAATCTCTTGGTATCGATACAGATTACGAATTGAAGGCTCATACTGGCAGTGAGTATGGAAACCGAATACAGGCTTTGCTTTACCCAGAAGACCTCGAATCCGTCTTAAGAAAGATTGAGCATACGTCACGAACCACAACAGAGGAGTCCGGAACTAATATGCTTTATCTCGTGTTTGGATATTTAGAGTGGTATGAGAGCCTGGATTCTGATAAGCCAATGCTATCACCACTCATCATTCTGCCCGTGTTGTTAAAACGTGGGGAAGTAGACCGAATGACCGGTTATTTCCGATACTCCCTGGAATACACAGGGGATGACGTAACTGAAAACATAACTCTCAGGAAAAAGATGAAGCAGGACTTTAGTTTGGAGTTGCCGCAGCTTGAAGAGAATGACACGCCCGAGGACTATTTCGCAAGAATTTCTGAATTTACCGGTCCCAGGCTAAGGTGGAAGGTGCGGTGGCAGGTAACCTTATGTTTGCTCTCCTTTGGAAAGCTCCTTATGTACTTGGACCTTGATCCACGGAGATGGCCAGTTGCGGCCCCTTTGCACAAGCATCCACTGGTGACTACCCTTTTTGAGGGAATAGACCGCGAAACGGAACAGACCTTTGCTGAAGAATATAAAGTTGATGAAGAACCAGCTGCCGTCGAAATCCCTTTGGTTTATGAGGCAGATAGCTGTCAGCACAGTGCCTTGATTGATGCGATGCAGGGCAAGAATTTAGTAATCGAAGGACCGCCCGGAACTGGCAAATCTCAGACCATAACAAATCTTATTGCGGCAGTGCTCACAAAAGGCAAAACGGTGTTGTTCATTTCCGAGAAGCTCGCTGCTTTGGAAGTGGTAAGAAGAAGGCTTGATCAAGCCCATCTCGGTTCATTCTGTTTAGAACTTCACAGCCACAAGACACAAAAGAAAAGGTTGCTCGACGATATCAAGTTGAGGATGGATAGGACGTTTTCCGATCCCTATCACCTTGACAAGAAAATCGCAGAACTCGAAGATAAACGGAAGAGACTTAACCGATATGCCCACCTCATCAACTCAGTCAGCAACAATGACCTTGGGCTTACAATCAATCAGATCCTTTGGGCTGCAGAACATTACCGCATCGTGCTGAAAGAAAATGCACATATCTTCACTGCAGTCGAACTACCCGATGCACCAAAAACGAACGCTGAACAGCTTTCTTACATGGAAGAAGCTATTAACCAATTAAGCGGCCACCTGAAGGTAATCGGTGATTACGGATCATCAAATCCTTGGTGGGGATTCTTTCCGCATCTGCTCCTTTTCGATGATGATGAGGCCGTGGCCACCCTTTTGCGCACTTTAGCTGCAGCGGCTAAAAACCTTGCATCCTACCTAACCAATGCTGAAGAAAAGTTCAAAGTGCCACTACCTCAGAAGCGTGAAGAAACGGCTAAGCTCTGGGCTCAGATGAACAAATTTCCAGAGTTTGCGGGAGATGAAGCATTTGATCTACTACCTAATATTTTATCTAAAGATGCGATCGATGTCGTTGGAGATTTCGAAAGTAAGGCGAAATTCATCCAGGATAAAGAGTTAGAGGTCCAAAAATGCCTTTTAGAACCAACTTTGATAACGGATGAAGTAATACAGCAAGCTCGGTCAATGCTCAAGATAGCAAGAGAACTCAATCAGGACGGAACGCCTCACCCAGAAATCCAAAAACGGGCAATGGGACTCAGTGAAATCAGGTCGGATCTTGACGGAGCGCTTGCATATTTTCTAGCAGCCTCAGTAGCGGCTGGCATTAAGGTAAGTCCCACCCAGCAGGGGTTTGCTTTGATCAATGCAGTGATGAGGGTGGCCAGGGAAGTGCCCCTTAATTTGCTGAAATTGAGGAGACCGGAGTTCATGGAGGTCGGGATTTCTGAAGCCATCCAGAACGCCTCTAAGCAGGCTTATGATCTGAAAGCTGAACGCTCAAAGATAGAGGACTTGTTCGTTATTTCGGCGCTACCCCCGCGGGCGGAAATTGTCGGCGCCCTCCGTACCTTTTTATCGAGTGGGGACACCTTCCGGTTCTTCAGCAGAAGATGGCGAGCAGCTAAACGGCTTTACAGGAGCATCCGCCGCGAGAGGCATTGGTTCCTCAAGCCTGAAAAGTGTACACATGAGTTGTCCGAACTTATTACGTTTCTTGAAGCTCGCTTCAAGTTTGAGCATAGTCCCGATATCAAACGAATTGCTGGGGAATGGTTTGACGGGATAGACACCGATTTTACAAAATTTGAGCGGTTGGCAAAGTGGTATGAACTAACACGCAATGAGCTTATCCCTTTTGTCACACCAGAAGGAAAATTCAGATTGAAAGATGTTTTTGAGCTTCCTGAGGATAAACTCGAATGGCTCAAAAGCAGAGCTGCTGATGCCGAGAGGCATTGGTCTGCCATCCTGGGAGCGAATTCGTGCTTTGAATCCATATTCAATACCGAGGACAAGCCCAGTCATATCTGTTTCGGCCCAACGATTAATTTGGAAATGCTTAATGCCCAGGTCTCTGAAACTGCCACCAAGATGAAAAGCATTGCAGAGTTCTTTAAAAAGCTCTGCCTCCCTCCAGAGTCACCTGTCACAGCTACCAACCTACTGGATGATCTCGTTAGAACCCGCAGACTTAAGATGGAACTGGAGGCAAACCAAGAGGCCAAACACTACCTTGGCGTACACTACAAAGGGCTGGAAACTAATTTTGGACCCATTCATTCTGTAATCAAATGTTGTAAAAAAATTGAAGATATTGGACTGCCTGCACCCATCCTGAATTGGCTTTTGACCCCAGAGGCTTTGAATCGGGTCTCAACCTTGAACGAGGTGGCTAAGGTCTCCGATGAAAAATGGCAGCATATTGAATTAATTACAAATGGGTTTAATCGCTATGGAACATTTGACTGGAAAGAGTGGCACAGAGGAGCCGAAATAACCCCGGTCACTATCCAAGCCCGAGCTAATGAAGCTATAAATGCCTTGCCTGTTCTTATGGAATGGGCAGACCTAAGCCGCGCCATACACAAAACGACAGCTCTCGGTTTAGCCCCTCTATGTCAGCATGCGCTAAAAGGAGAAATAGAACCGATTGATTTGCTTAAGGGGTTTCGATATTGTTTCCACAATTCCATTGCTAAAAGCGTCATGCGGAATAATCCGGAGATGATGCAATTTTCTGGATTGTCACATAACCAGATAAAGGAACGCTTCATTGAGCTTGACCAGGAGGTCATCAGTCTCACTGGGGAACGATGCGCCGCCAGAATTGTGAAACGACCTGTACCCTTTGGAGTTAAATACGGTTCCGTAAAAGACTACACTGAACGGGCATTACTTGAACATGAAATAAACAAGAAGAAGCGTCACATTCCGATTCGGCAATTGGTTCGACGTGCTGGTCACGCACTACAAGCGCTTAAACCCTGTTTCATGATGGGACCATTATCGGTTTCGCAGTACCTTGAACCAGGTGTTCTTAATTTCGACCTTATTGTGATGGATGAGGCGTCCCAGCTCAAACCAGAGGATGCCTTAGGGGCGATTGCACGGGGCAAGCAGGTTGTTGTTGTCGGCGACCCGAGACAACTGCCACCCACCACTTTTTTTGACCATTTGTCAGAAGATACGTGGTCCGAAGATGAAGATGTGGTAAGCGCTACGGAGTCGATGGAGAGCATCCTCGATATTTGTCAATTCTTGTTTCAACCTGTCCGGAGGCTTTGCTGGCATTATCGCTCCCAACATCACTCCTTAATTTCATTTTCTAACAGACATTTCTACAGGGACCGCCCTCTTATAGTATTTCCTTCGCCATACGGACCTCATAATGGGTTGGGTATCCGCTATCACTATGTTTCCGATGCGGTCTACGAAAATCGTTGCAACCACCAGGAAGCTAGACGCGTGGCGGATGCCGTAATCGGTCACATGCGTGAACATCCGGAGGAGTCGCTGGGGGTCGCTACTCTTAACATTACTCAATGTGACCTGATAGAAGAAGAGGTAAACAAACGACTCAAGCTCTATGAACAGGCCCAGACATATCTCGATCGCTGGGAGAAGGAATCTTTCCCGTTTTTCATCAAAAACTTGGAAAACGTGCAAGGCGATGAACGGGATGTGATCTTCATTTCCACAACCTTTGGAAAGAACCCACAAGGTGTAGTTCGTAACCAGTTTGGTCCCATTAACCGTCAAATGGGATGGCGTCGATTAAATGTGCTGGTTACAAGGGCTAGGCGCCGGATTGAACTTTTCACATCAATGGAACCCGAGGACATCCGGATTGACCCCAGTAGTTCCCTTGGTGTCCAGGCTCTCAAAAATTATTTAGCCTTTGCTAAGAGCGGCCAAACAGAGGCCCCTGAAATAACGAGTCGAGAGCCGGATAGCGATTTTGAAATCGCAGTGGCCGAGATACTTGGACAAAAAGGTTATGAGGTTGTTCCGCAGCTCGGAGTGGCAGGTTTCTTCATCGATATAGGCGTCAGAAATCCAGAGCGGCAAGGTGAATTCCTTGCCGCCATCGAGTGTGATGGCGTAACATACCATTCCGGACTTTCGGCTCGTGACAGAGACCGATTGCGCCAGCAAGTCCTTGAAGGCTTAGGTTGGAAAGGAAAGATATATCGCATCTGGTCAATTGACTGGTTCAAGGATCCTCGACAACAAACGAAGCGATTACTTGATTTTCTTGAGCATGTTCAGGAAAAAGCGAGATTAAGGGCTGCTGAAGCCGTAGCAAAAGCTAGTCCTGGTGAATTGGAAGTTTCTCCAGCCAGTAAACATGAGCAGCTACCTATCGAGCCAAAGGTTGTGCTTTCAGAGACACCATCTCTGAGTGAGTCGATGGTAGTCGAAATATGGGACTACGTCACCTATTGCGATGTAGAGCATCCAGAGGATCACAAGGCCGTCCAGATTGTCGAGGGCCATACAGATACTGATAAAGGCGTTGTCGGCGAAAACGCTCCGTTAGCAAGAACTTTGTTAGGAGCAGAAGTTGGGGATGAGGTTGAGATGAACGTCCCAGGGAGGACGAAACGCCGCCTTCGGATTCTTAAGATTGAAAGGTAACTGTCAAGATTTGGAACTTAAACAGAGGCGGTAAGTGAGCCCGAAGAAGCCTGAAGAAGAAACAAGTTTAGGGTCAGGCCGATAAAAAGGGAAGGGAAGCTGCCAAACAACTCGGATTAAGATTCGAGATAAGCAAATAAAGGAACGAAGGCCCGATCAGGGCAAGCTCCCTGATAAGAACGGATATCCCACACTGGCTTTCGGGCCATAATCAAGTGGGGGCCGGCGGGAGCTGGGAAAAATGGAGACTCACTCAAGAACGATAGATAAGCTGGTCCGGGTGAGAAGGCCGTCGATGAGCTCATATAATTTCCCGGGCCACATCCCGTAGAATCTCCAAGTTCATTGTGTCAGAATATATCTAAATTGGCAGTGCACATTCCACTATTTAGAGTCTGTCCATAAAGGCACCTTTTCCGTCATGCCGGACTTGATCCGGCATCCAGAAGGTCTTAAAAGGACTGGATTCCGGCTTTCGCCGGAATGACGACTTTTTTGGAAACTATTGGTTTATCTATTTAACAAGGAGGTGGAGAGCAAATGAAGTATCTGGGGATCGTAAAGAAAGAAAATGGGACTCTTGTAGTGCCGGATGCCTTCAAGGATGTTGCTGAATCACGCACCTACGAAGCAGTTCAGGTGGGGGAAGATATCTTACTGCTTTCTACTCCACTTGATCGTGAGCGATTGAAAAAGATTGAAGAACTAACTGGAAGTTCCATAAGAGACCATCGGAAAACCCTCGAAGGGCTGGCAAAATGAATTGGATAACTCTACCGGAGCTGGTGATAATACATGAACGAGTTATCGAGGAAACAGCTGGAGTCAATGGGGTCACAAATCCTGGCGGATTGGAATCAGCATTGGCAAGGCCTTTCACTTCCTTTGAGGAGATAGCTCTCTTCCCTGATTTGGTTTCAAAGGTGGCCGCTCTCATTCACAGCATTATCGCTTTTCACCCCTTTTCCGACGGAAACAAACGCACGGCTTTGGTAGCGGCAGACGTTTGCCTATGATTAAATGGTTATCGAATTGTCCCATCTGAAGAAGTTGAGCCTTTTTTTTGGGCAGTCGCTCGTGGCGAGAGAGAGGTTGAGGGAATTGCCGAATGGCTGAGGAGTCATACGGAACCGTGGGGCAAGTAAAGCGCGTTGTAAATGTGACGGTTTCAACTGGATCCCGCTGGGCCGCAAGGTCAAAGGCCCGCCTTGCGAAGCCGTTCGATGAAGCTGGGCTTGCGGGCATGGGCCACGCAGATCGCGTCGATCCTGGCCCGGAACTCGTCCGTCCGGCCTTTGCGGGCCGCCAGGTCACGGAGGTCCACGAGCAGCTTCACCGCAGAATCGTAGCTCTTCGGCTGCTTTGTGGAAATCAGGTTTTCAACCTCGTTCCACAATTCTGGCTCTCGTCCTGCGATCTCGTCGAGATGTTTCGCCCGTTGGATCGCCGCCTCCCGCTCACGTCGCGCCTTCTCCTCTGTGGCCTTCCGGGCAGCAAGCTGGCGGCGTTCCTCGGCAAGTTCCTCGGCTGAACGGAGAAGCTCGCCCACGGCTCGCCTCCGGGGCTGATCAGCGGTTCGCTCACCTTCCTGGTCACGTTCCTTGATAAATCGCCTGAGCAGTTCGGTGGCAGGAGAGAGATCCTCGCCAGCGATAAGCCTGGAAAGCACATCGTCCTTCTCTTCGGTTTGAAGCTTCGCAACCCACTTGCGGATCTCCTCTTGTTTCTGATGCGTATCCCCCATCGGCTGGCTTGCCTGGGCTGCCACATCGAGCAGGTCCGTGTCGATCCGAAGAAACTCAACCAGACTTTCAAGGGATGCGCTCAGATGACCGAGCCCGGGTGGCACAAGTGGTTCGATGTCTTCATCGTCAAGTTCGCCACTCTGGACGTGCAGGAGCCAGCCCAGATAAAGACAACGTATATCCCCGCGCGTAAGTTCAGCCCGGACAGAGATCACTGAGGAAAGCCAGTCTTCGCCCTCGACCCACTCACCCCCACCCTCGTCATCGGAAACGAAGGTAAGAATAACCTTGCCGCCCTTCTCACGGGCGAATGGTCGCTTCCCTGGAAAGTAGAGGCGAGCGGTCTCCAGGTCCAGCAGGCGGGACGGCACACGCAGCTTGAGCACACGAGTGCCCCAGTTGGCAACGTAGAGGAAAGCGTCGAAGTACTTCTCCATCCACGTGTCTTCGTCGCCCCGAAAGTTTCCCCACGAATAGTCATTGATGAAGCTCGTCGGGGTTATGCGGGCGCGCGTCGAGTAAGCGCGAAGCTCGCGCATCTCCTTCTCAGTCAACGGCCTGTCGATGGCCTGAAACTCATAATATTGGTACTCGCTCATTGATTCACCTCTTGATTCTTCAACTTCAGAGCCTCGCAGGTCCCGCCAGTCTGTGCATTTATCCCTTGCTTCATTGCACGCAGCGCTGGCTTCTGCCGATGCTCCATGTCAGCCTTTTTCTCGGTAGACATCGCAACGGGTTTACGATCTTTTATGAGACCGAAAAGAGTTTTGATTTTCTTGCTGCCTTCTGTAGCTCGGCTTTGAAGGCAGAATGGCGGTTGTACTTTTCTTTAAAGCGGCTCACAAGCTTCTGGCCTTCATCGACTCTACCGTTGCTCCAATAAGTCTCTGCAACAGCCAATAACAGTTGCGCTGCCTTCCAATAACTCTTCCGGTGTTTCTCGTTTACAATGGCATCCACCCTTTTCAAAGCTGCTTTCTCGACGGCGAGAAAATATTCATCCCGCCCCTTCTCTGGGATTGGAAATTCTTTCAATGTGTTTTCCAGATGTTTGCGAAGGCGTTTTCCCAAATCTCCAGAGCCCGAATCTTCTCGAGAGAAAATACCAAAGTCAATGGGAACGTCTGTGGCATCTTTCCAAAGGTCAGTAATGTTGACAGTCAACTTTCTTTCCTGATTCCACCTTGTATAAAGGAAGAAGGGAACGAGAATAGCATTGGGTGAATTTCCTGAACTCCACTCCAGGGGTTCGGACGGCGACATGAGATCGGCGGCTTTCGCATAATCACCTATAAGAAGGGAACAATATATTTCCAGGTTTGCCGGGACGTGGTTTTCGTGAAGGTCTGGAGACCGGTTGAAATCCATCTCCTGGGGGTCTTTTCTTTCTGTTCGTTTCCTTATCTTTTCAAAGCGCGTAAGAGCGCCGTTCAAGTAATCCACTTTCTGTTGCGTGTTTTTTGCATGGTCCAGAAGGTTTAATACGCGAGAAAGAGATGGGGAGGCGTACAAGGCTTCTTTGAGGCTCTCTTCAACCAGATCTTTTTCATCCAGCCGGCTGGCTGCCTCGTGGAGATAATCAGCGATCTGTTCCCTGATCGTCAAACGTTCGGACAGTGTTTCCAGTCCAAGCTTCGCAACCCGAATCATCTCGGGATGATTTCTCTCCTTTTTTAAGGCTCCCAGCCATTCCACAAAAGCCCCTGGAAACTGATGTCCCTTCTCAAGAGCCAGGGTTTCGAGCCCCTTAATGCCTCCGAACAGCCGGGCCGCTTCCTTCAGCAGATTGGTCACGATACGATCCTCTTTCTGCTTCTTTAAATACTCAATCCATTGTTCTCCAAATTGATCCAATTCAGGGAGATCTTCCAGCGACACATGAATCATGCCATGAATCGTAGCATCTCGGGATAGATAAGAGAGATTGATTATCCCGTTGAGCAATACTTCAGGGCGGGATGATGGTTTCTCTGACAGATAAATACTGCGAAGATACCTTAGGCCGGCTTCTTCGAGATCGGTCTCCATCATCTCATCCTGGTCATGTCCCGAAAATCTGGCCTCTTCACTGCCGCCCAAATAGATTTCAAACAGTTTATCATAGGCTTTTCTGGCGAGGGCATAGTCGCCTGCCTCATAGAAATCATTTATCCTTTCAAAAAGTGAATCAATATCGGCAACCCATGAGTCATCTCCCCAGGCCCTTTCCTCCCCGTACTCATCGTCCCATCCCCATCCATTGGTGTATTCATAGTTTGCGGCTCGCTCTCCAAAGGCCTCAATCTCCCGCAACAGGAATTCACCATCCGTCATCGTCCTTTTCTTGGATTTTTTGCCCCCTTTTGTCTTCTCAGGCAAAACGAAGCGATCGAGGAATCCCCCCCGTTCGCGCGGGGAGAGATTCATGGCTTGGTCCCGAAGGATCTCTTTCAATTCGCCGTGGCCAAACTTCTCAAGACGCGCGTTCAATTCTGAAATAAATTCTTTCAAGGTGAGTTTCGCCATAACCTCTCCTCTGACCCTTTAGTGATCCTCATGGTATACGATGTGGGGGAGATTTTCAAGCAGGTCGGTATGGACCCCTATGTTTTTCATCGGGACGGTAAACCTTCCAAAGGCTTTATGGGCGCATTAGACACTAATTTTGAGAACGCTCTGAAGGAACGTTCTTCCATGATTTCAGGAGAACTGCCATAAGGAACATGGTCAGAGCAGGGGTGCCTGAAAGAGTGGCGATGAAGGTGTCGGGACACAAAACCCGGAGTGTCTTTGACCGCTACAACATTGTCAGCGATGAGGATCTGCGAGAAGCTGCAAGGAAACAGCAGGCCTACCTGGAACGACAGAGTATCTCTCCCATCGAAGCGGTGGGAAAAGGGCAAGTCATCCCACTTAAGCAGGCTCAGAATGAGTGAAAAAATTCGGCATGGTTACAAAATGGTTACAATCGGCAAAAAAAGGACCTTCCAGGGCAAGAAGGCCAAAGCAGTTAACCTATTGATATTTTTGGTGCCGGAGGTCGGAATTCCTTCACTTCTTCAGGACAAGCTCACCGACATGGGGTAAGACCTTTTCTCAAGATACTGAATCATTGGGGATTAAAAATAACTGGTGCCGGAGGTCGGAATCGAACCGACACGGGGTGGAAGCCCCGCGGGATTTTGAGTCCCGTGCGTCTACCAGTTTCACCACTCCGGCACAGAGACCAATATAAGAAAAATTACTGCATATGTCAAATTCCTTCTCTTTCACCCCCCTCCCCTCTCCTCCATCCTCCGCAGCAGAGCTACTGTGGAAGATGGGCTTCGGAAAGGGAGAGATAAAGAGGTCGAGGGAGAGGGGAGAAATGAGGGGAAATGAATTGACAACCCTTCTTTTCTTGTGTTAGATATTCAGTTAAATCTACTACCTGTGGGGCTGTAGCTCAGCTGGGAGAGCGCCTGAATGGCATTCAGGAGGCCGACGGTTCGATCCCGTTCAGCTCCACCATTTAAATTCTTAATTCGGGGGCAAAAGGGATATTGTAGTTCTTCCGGTCTACGTTTCAAAGGGAGAGCGGTCGTATCGACAGGTCGTGGGTCG
>Ga0315279_10004402_pt1 | contig 18910 bp, 15 predicted proteins | sample YL17G06_20_MG_FD_203694 | JGI IMG/M metagenome (GOLD analysis project Ga0315279, IMG submission 203694) | Sediment microbial communities from Yellowstone Lake, YNP, Wyoming, USA - YL17G06_20 | ecosystem: Environmental > Aquatic > Freshwater > Lake > Sediment | place: USA: Wyoming | collected... | reverse complement strand
CGGCTGCGGCCTTCCTGGCCGAGGCCCGGGTGCGGCCGCCGCAACGGGCGCGGCACCGCCTGGGCTACATCGGCATTCCGCCGATTTGCAGCGGCCTGTACGCGTTTCTGGAGAGCCTCGGGGCGCGGGTCGTGTTTAATGAGTTTCAGCGGCAGTTCAGCATGCCCGGCCGCCCGCGCGACCTCCTGGAGCAGTACCTGGCCTATACGTACCCGTACGATGTGCACGGGCGGATTGCCGACATCCGCGAGGCGGTCCGCGCGCGGCGGCTGGACGGCCTGGTGCACTACGTCCAGAGTTTCTGTTTCCGGCACATCCAGGATCGGCTGCTGCGCGAGGCGCTGGAAGTGCCGATATTAACGTTGGAGTTCGACCGGCCCGGGCCGCTCGACGGCCAGGGCCGCACGCGCCTGGAGGCGTTTGTCGAGATGCTCGAGGCTCGCCGGACCTGATTCCGGTCAGCCGCGCACAGGTACCCCGTGAGCGAGAAGCCCAAGCGAATCCTGTGGCACGTTGTCCGGCTGCTCGTCGCGGCCGGGCTGGTGGCGTACGTCGTCGGCCAGTCGAACCTGCGCGATGCCGTCCGGTCGCCTGGCAGTCTGGCGACCGAGAAACCGCTGCCGGTCCTGCGCGACGCGGCGGAAGGCGTCGTGGTGCGCACCGGGGACGGCGGCGAGCGGCTCATCCCGCACGCCGCCTTTTCTTCCGGCGGTGCCGTCCGCATCGCCGGCATCCTGACCGTGGCCGACCGCCTGGCGAGCGGCTGGGGGTGGGTCCTGGCGGCCCTCGGGGCGATGATGTTCCAGTCGCCCGTCGGCGCGGTCCGCTGGCAGTTGCTCCTGGCCGTCCAGGGCATCCGCATCACGTTCTGGGAGAGCCTGCGCCTGACGTACATCGGCTGGTTCTTCAACAACTGGCTGCCGGGCGCCACCGGCGGCGACTTCGTCAAGGCCTATTACATCGCCGGCCGGACGCACCGGAAGGCCGAGGCGGTCACGGTGGTGTTCCTGGACCGGTTCATCGGCCTGGTGGCGATGTGCATGCTGGGCGCGGCCGCCGTGGTCGTGAGCCTCTCGGACGAGCGGGTGCGCGCGGCCCAAATCATCGTGGTGGCGTTCCTCGCCGCGGTGGCCGTCGGCGGGACGGTGTTTTACAGTCCGTGGCTGAGGCGGATCCTGTGGGTGGACCGGCTTCTGGCCGCGCTCCCCCTGCGCGAGACCGTTGAGCGGGTTGACCGCGCGCTCCTCGTTTACCGGTATCATAAGGGGGAGGTCGCGATCGCGATGGCCTACAGTTGGCTGACGCAGGTGGTGTCGGTCCTGGCCGTGTGGTGGCTGGCATCCGGTTTGGGCAGCCAGGCGTCGTGGTATCACTTTTTCGTCAGCATGCCGGTCATCTGGATTGCATGGTCGCTGATTCCTGTGCCGGGGGGCGTGGGCGTGGCGGAGGCGCTGGCCCAGGGGCTGTTCGGGCCCGCCGTGCTGGGGCCGGCCGGCGCGATGGCCCCGGCCGAGGCCGCCACGATGGCCCTGGCCATGATGCTCGCCTACCGCCTGGTCCAGTTGGCCGTCAGCCTGCCGGGGGCGGTGTTCTACCTGCGACGAGTACCTGAGTGCCTGAGTGCCTGAGTACCTGAGTGCCTGAGAAACGGCAACGGCATTGCTCCTGGCGCCTTTACTCAGGCACTCAGGCACTCAGGAACTCAGGAACTTGTGTTCGAATCGGAGCCGGCCGATGCCTGAATATGTCGGTGCCGTTCACCTGCATTCGTGTTACAGCGACGGGAGCGGCACGGTCCGCGAGATCACGGCGGCCGCGCGCCGGGCGGGCCTCGACTTTGTCGTCCTCACGGATCACGACACCCTGCGGCCCGCCGAGGACCGCTGGGACGGATGGCACGACGGCGTCCTGGTGGTCGTCGGCGTGGAGGTCACCTGCCAGTTCCGCAGCCACATCGTGGTCTTTGGCGCCAGGGAGGTGGCGGCGCTGCGCTTTAAGCCCCTTGCGCGGGTCCTCTTTGACCTCCAGAACCAGGGCGCCGTGGCCTTTGTGGCCCATGCCCAGCCCGCCCACATCATGGGGTACTCCATGAAGGCCGGGGAACTGACCGACTGGGAAGTGACGGGATTCGCCGGGGTGGAGTTGTGGTCGTTCATGCACGACATCTGCAACGGCATGGCCCCGTGGCGGATTCCATCGTTCATCCGCAACTGGCCGGAGCGGGTCCGCGGGCCGAACGCCACGACCGTCGCCCACTGGGACCGCGTGACGGCCTGGCGGCGGTTCCCCGCCGTCGGGTCGCTCGATAACCATGCCTTTATCGTTCCGGGCCTGGGCGCGGCCATCCTGTCGTACGACGACGGGTTCCGGACGCTGCGGACGCACGTGCTGGCGGAGGAGTGCACCGGCCGCCGCGACGACGCCCAACTCATCACGGACACCCTGTGCCGCGGCCGCGCGTTCATCGCGCTGGACCTGCTGGCCGACGCCCGCGGGTTCCGCTTTTTTAGTGAATCGACCGCGGCATCGCGCAGGATCAGACCGATTCCTCAAAACGAGGCCGACGGTCGCCGAGGCGACCGGCTGGAAATGGGCGACGAGGCGCCCTGGTCCGGCCCGGCGGTTCTGGAGGTGCGGTCCCCCGTGGAGGCGAAACTGATGCTCCTTCGCGCCGGCCGCCCCGTGGCCGAGACCGTGGGCACCGCCCTCCGCCACACGGCCGCGGAGCCGGGCGTTTACCGCGCCGAGGCACGCCTCGGCGGCAAACCGTGGGTGTACACCAACCCGATCTACCTGTGGGCAAACGGAGAATGACCAATGAACAAGCACCAATGTCCAATGAAACGGAAACGCAAACGAAAAAGCAATGCCCAACCGGCGTCGCGTCATTGGACATTGGTCATTGTTGTTTGATTGGTCATTGGGGCTTGGGCCTTGGTCATTTTACGTTCTGTGACACGGCGTTTCGACACACCGCTGGGCCCGATGGCCGTCATTGCCGCGGCCAGGGGCGTGCGGCGCGTCTTCCTGCCCCCGGCTCCCGCCGCGGGGTCAGAAAAGGTGTCAGGAACCCTACGACTTAAGGTTCCTAACACCTTTTCTGACGGCGAGCCCGGGCCGGCGTCCGACCCTGCGGCCCGGAAGATGGCCGCGCGGGCCAAGCGCGAAATCGTGGAGTACCTGGCCGGCCGGCGGCGGCGGTTCACCGTGCCGGCCGACCTCTCCGCCGCGACGCCGTTCCACCGCAAGGTCCTGGCGGCCCTCGCGCGGGTGCCTTACGGCCGCACGGTGACGTACGGTCAACTGGCGGCACGCGCGGGCCGGCCCCGCGCCGCAAGGGCCGTCGGCTCTTGCGTGGCCCGCAACCCCGTGCCGCTGGTCATCCCGTGCCACAGGGTTGTGGCGAGCGGCGGGTTGGGCGGGTTCGGCGGCGGCCTGGACATGAAACGCCGCCTGCTGGCTCTCGAAGCGGGCGCGGGTGCCTGCGCAAGCGAGTGAAGTCGTAAGACCCGCTGCGCTCCGGTCAGGCAGAGGTACTGCGGCGGTGCCTCCGGATGGCTGTTCGCCGGATTTCTCCCGAACTCCGTAGACTTCCGGCAAGGACGGCGCTAGAATCTGGGCGACGGCCGCTCGTTCGGATGCGGCTGGGCGTTGCCTGGGGCGGTCGAGTAAGGATATTTTCACATGCGCCAACCCTTTTTTGCCGCAGCGGTCCTCGTGGCGGCGCTGCTGCCCCCGCCCTTAGTCTTGGCGGGCGCCGAGCCGCTGGACCTGGCGCGCTACATGCCCGTGTCGGAGGTCCAGGCCGGCATGACCGGCATCGGCAAGACGACGCTTGAAGGGACGGACATCGTCGAGTTCCAGGTGCGGGTCATGGCGGTCCTGAAGAACGCCGGGCCGAAACGCGACCTCATCGTCATCCGGGCGAGCGGCGCGGGGCTCGAGGAAAGCGGCGTCATCGCCGGCATGAGCGGCAGCCCCGTCTATATCAACGGCCGCCTCATCGGCGCCGTGGCGTACGCGTTCCAGTGGGGCAAACTGCCGCTGGCCGGTGTGCAGCCCATCCAGCAGATGCTCGAGGTGACCGACGAAAGGCCGTGGACCGTGCGCGGGCCACGGCCGATTGCCGATGCGCGGCCGGGCGCCGGCCTGCTGCGCGGCACGGACGCGCCGCTGCTGGAATCCGGAATCTCAAATCTGATATCTCAGATCTCAGATCGAGCATCTCAAATCTCAAATCTGACATCTCAGATCTCAGATTTCACATCTCAGATCTCCGATTCAAGGCCCCCGGCGGCCGGCGCGGCCGGTTGGGCGGCCGGCGCGGCCGGTTGGGCGGCCGGCGCACCCGCGTGGGCGGCCGGCGCGGCCGGTTGGGCGGCCGGCGGCGGCCCGGGGTTCTCGGTGCCGGTCTCGGCGCTCGGCCCGGCGGATGCTACTCTGCAAAGTAGCGAAGCCTCTTCGCTACGTAGCACGAGTGCCGCGGGCGCGCCGCCCGGCCGCGATGCCTTTGATTTTCTGCCCATCCAGACGCCGGTGATGCTGAGCGGCCTCTCGCCGCGCATCCTGGAGCGGTTCCGGCAGGACCTGGCGCCCTACGGCCTGGTGCCGATGATGAGCGGCGGGTTCGACCCCGACCGGCCCGTCAAGGCCCGCCTGGAGCCGGGGGCGCCGCTGGTCGTCTGCATGATGCGCGGCGACGCGTCCGCCACCGGCATGGGCACCATCACGGAAATCGTCGGCGACCGCCTCTACGGCTTCGGGCACGCCATGTTCGGGTTCGGCGAGGCCGACTACCCGCTGATGACGGGCGTGGCCAAGGTCGTGGTGCCCTCGCTGATGAGGTCGGTCCGCATCGGCGCCCCGGTGGCCGAGGTGGGCCGCCTGGCGTGGGACGAACAGACGGCCGTGTTCGGCCGCCTGTCGAAAGACCGCGCGGCCATGGTGCCCATCTCGGTCAGGATTACCGGGCCGGCCAAAGGCGCCGTGCGGTCGTACCGCTACGAGGTCATTCGGCATCCGGCGATGTCGCCCATGCTGGCCGCGATGGCCGCCGGCAACAGCCTTGTCGTCCAGGCCGACCTGCCGCGCGACCATACGGTGGCCTATCGCGTGGCCGTCAAGCCCGTGGGCCGGCCGCCGGTGGTCCGCGACAACCTGGCCGTCAGCCCGGGCGCGGACGTGTACCTGGAGGCCCAGGTCCGCACGGTCCTCATGCTGGCGATGGACAACCCGTTCGGCGGCGTGCCGGTGGAGTCGATCGAGGTGGAGGCGGCGATTGAAGCCGGATCGCGCCTGGCGGAAATCCAGGAAGTGCGGGCCCTGCGGAACGCCGTCCGGCCGGGCGGCACCATGCCCGTGGAGATCAAGGTCCGCCCCTGGCGGGCCGACCCGAAGTGGATGCGCGTCGACGTGCCCGTGCCGGCCGACTACCCCGACGGCACGTTCCGGGCCACGCTGTGCGGGGCCGACGAGGCCCTGCGCGGCGAGATGCGCGAGGCGCCGGCCCGGTTCCGGGCGGAGGACGTCGACAGCCTCCTGGCGATCCTCGGGCGCAGCGAGCGGCGCGACCAGTTGTTCATCCGCCTGGACGCGCCGGGCGACGGCCTGGCCATCGGCCGCGATGAACTGCCCAACCTGCCGGCCACGATGCGCGCGGTCCTGGCCGAGTCGGCCCGCCGCCAGGTCTCCGGCGTCTCGCAGCCGCGCGTCAGCAGGCAGCCCGTGCCGTATGTCCTCCAGGGGTCGGGCGACGTTACGATCACCGTGGACCGCCACGCCCCCGAACCGTGAGGGCGGCGATATTGAGGAATCGGTCTGGCCCTGTGCGATGCCGCGGTCGATTCACTCAAAGGCATTCTTGGAGGTATCTATGAACCGTGCTTGTGTCATCCTCGTGACCGTCCTGGGCCTCGCCCTGGCCGCGGCGCCCGCGGCCCTGGCCCGGACTCAAGGTTTCCTGGAGACCAACGAGGCCGAGTTCGCCCAGGGCCACGCCGACGGCGTCGTCTGGACCAGCCTCGGGACGCTCCGCCTCGGCCGCGCGGTGGACAGCCTCCTCGGCGCGCCCGAGGGCGTTGACTACGTGGCACGACTGGCCGAGGGCCCCGACGGCTCGATTTACGCCGTCACGGGCGGGGCCGGCCGCATCTACCGCGTCAAGGACGGCAAGGCCGCCCTCTGGGCCACGCTGCCCGACAAGTTCCTCTTCTCCTGCGCCGTGGACACCAGCGGCGATCTCTACGTTGGCTCGGGCGGCACGAAAGGCAAGGTCTGGCGCGTCCAGCCCCAGCCGAAGGGCGACCCGAAGGCCGAGGTCTTCTTCGAGGCCGACGACCTGAAGTACGTCTGGGACCTGGCGTGGATGAAAGACGGGGCGCTGGCCGCCGCCACCGGCGACAAGGGCAGGATCTACCGCATCACGCGCGACAAGAAGAGCGACGTCCTCATCGACTCCGAGGCCGATCACATCCTGTGCCTGGCCGTGGCGCCCGACGGCACGCTGTACGCGGGGACCGACGGCCCCGCGATCGTGTATCGCTGGGACGGCAAGAAGGCGTTTGTCCTCTACGATGCGGACGAGGGCGAGGTGACGGCCCTGGCGCTCGATGCGGCGGGCAACCTCTTCGTCGCCGCCTCCGGCGCCCGTACGGGCGGCGCCGAGATGCCGTCGGATGTGACCCTCAAGATGACGGCGCCGGCGCCCCCGCCATTGCCGAGTGGCGACGTGAAGGAGTCGCCCGCCCGTACGGGCCCGTACTGGGCGCCGGCCCCCAAGAACGGCCCGAAGGACGCCCCGGCGCTTGCCCCGGAAGAAACCGGGACGAAGGAGCCGGGCGCCGCCGCCAAGCCGCCCGAGTCGCCGCCGCCCGCCACGCCGGCGGCCGCGATCCCCTCCAGCCTCCAGGAAGCCATGATGCAGGCGAGATCCGGCAGCGCCGCCCGTCCGTCGGGCGGGGCGCGCGGTACGGGCGCTGCCGTTTACCGCATCGCGCCGGACGGCATCGTCACGCGCGTCTTCGAGGGCCGCGACGCCATGATCCTGGCCCTGGCCCTGGCCGACGGGCGACTGGTCGTCGGTACAGGCAAGAGCGCCCGCATCTACGAGGCTGGATGCCAGCCGGACGAGGAAGAGGCGTGCGTGGCGGCCATCGACCCGAAGCAGGTGATGTCGCTCCTGGCCACGCGGGACGGGCGCCTCATGGCCGGCTCGGCCGGCCCGGGGCGCGTGTACGCCCTCTCCAAGGGCCATGCCAGGGAAGGAACGTATACCAGCCAGGTGTACGACGCGGGCGGGTCGGCCCGCTGGGGGGCGCTGGACTGGCGCGCCCGGACGCCGGACGGCACGGACATCCGCATCGCCACGCGCACGGGCAACGTGCGCGACCCCGAAAAGGGGATGTGGTCCGAGTGGTCGAAAGACCTGACGAAGCCGCCCGCCCGGGTCGAGAGCCCCTCGGCCCGGTTCATCCAGTTCCGCGTCTCAATGCGCGGCCGGGGCGACGGCTCCACGCCCGTGCTGGAGCAGTACGAGGCGGCCTATCAGCGTGTGAACGAGGCCCCGCGGGTCGTCTCCGTGGGCGAGCGCGCCTTGCAGGACCAGGCGGCGCGGGCGCAGGCGCTCGACCGGTTCCGCCAGGCGCTGAAGCCTCCGGTGGTTCGCACGGGCGGTTCCGGCACCCCGCCGCCGGCGCCGGCGGCGGCGCCGCCGCCGCCGGAAGGGCCTCAGCCCGTCCGCATCATCCAGTGGCAGGCGGCGGACCCGAACGGCGACGCCCTGCGGTACGACCTTTACCTGCACGGCCAAGGCGAGCCCACGTGGGTCCTCCTGGAAAAAGACCTGGCGCAGACGCAGTACGCGTGGGACACGGCCACGGTGGCCGACGGCTGGTACGAGATCAAGGTGGTCGCCAGCGACCGGGCCGACAATCCCGCCGAGACGGCCCTGGAGGCCTCGAAGATCAGCGATCCCATCCTGGTGGACAACACCGCCCCGGTCCTCTCGAAGGTCCAGGTGCAGGTGAAGGCCGGCGGCGACGTGGAGGTGCGATTCGCCGCGCGCGACGCCGCGAGCCGCCTCACGGCCGCCGCGTACACGGTGGACTCGGCCGACGAGTGGCGGCCGCTGGCGCCGGCCGACGGTCTCTTTGACGGCAAGCAGAAGGAGTTCCGCTTTACGATCGGCAAACTGTCGCCGGGCCCGCACCGCCTGGCCCTCCGCGCGGCCGACGAGGCGCAGAACATCGGCCATGCGGCCCGGACGGTGACGGTCGGGAAGTAACCTTTATTGAGCCCTGCATTGTCAAAGGCACGGCAGCGAAAAGGTTGTCATTCTGAGCGAAGCGGAGAATCTCGTCGTTTCAGCGGCGTCACGGCGAGATTCTTCGGCCCGCAAGCGGGCCTCAGAATGACAAACGCGTTCCTTTGGCATTACAGCGGTCAATAAGTGAGTCGACCGCGGCATCGCGCAGGGCCAGACCGATTCCTCAAAGGGGCTGTTTCGGCGCGGCCGCCCGGTGGTACAATTAACGTGCTGATGAGTCGGCCGCATCGCGGCGCCTGTCGGGGCGCGTGTCATCCTGCTCATCAGGAGGTGAAGGATGGCCATTCGCAAGATTGTCCTGATTGAGCCGAAGTCGCCCGACCGCCACGTGTTCAGCCGCTGGAAACTGCCCCGCCTGGGCCTGGTGATCCTGGCCACGCGCCTGAAGCAGGCCGGCTACGACGTGAAACTGTTCGTTGAGGAGGTCGCCCCGGTAGACTTCGAGGCGCTGTTCTCGGCCGACCTGGTGGGCCTGTCGTCGATCACGGCGACCGCGCCCCGCGCGTACGAGTTCGCCCGGGCCGCGCGCCGGGCGGGCATCCCTGTGCTGCTGGGGGGCCCGCACGTCACGTTTCTGCCCGACGAGGCGCTCCAGTACGGCGACTTCGTGCTGCGCGGCGAGGCCGACGACCTCATCGTGGACCTCGTGCGCGCGATCGACTCGGGGCAGGGGCTCGACGCATTCCCCTCGCTCTCGCGCCGCGCCGGCGACCGCATCGTCCACAACCCGGCCCGCGCGTCCTGCCCGGACGTCGAGGCGCTGCCCGTGCCGGACCTGGCGCTCATCGAGGGGTACGACCTGAGTCCCCAGGCCGACAGTCTTGTTCCTGTCCAGACGTCGCGCGGGTGCCCGTTCAACTGCACGTTCTGCTCCGTGACGCGGATGTTCGGCCGCGAGTACCGTTTTCGCAGCACCGAAAACGTGATGGCGGAACTGCGGCTTCGCAAGGGCCGCTACGTCTTCTTCTACGACGACAACTTCACGGCCAACCGCGCGCGGGCCAAGGAACTCCTGCGCGCCATGATCCGCGAGCGACTCGGCATTCGCTGGAGCGCCCAGGTCCGCTGCGACGCCGCCGCCGACCCGGAACTCCTGGACCTGATGGCCGAGTCGGGCTGCTACTACGTCTACATCGGGCTGGAGTCCGTCAGCCCGGAGGTCCTCAAAGGTTTCAACAAGCGCCAGACGGTCGAGCAGATGGAGAGCGCCATCGGGGCGTTCCACGGCCACGGCATCCGCATCCACGGCATGTTCATCTTCGGTGCCGACCACGACACGCGCGACACGTTCCGCGAGACCGTGCGTTTTGCCCGCGCCCACCGCATCGAAAGCGCGCAGTTCATGATCCTCGTGCCCCTGCCCGGCACGCCCCTGCTGGCGCAACTGGAGCAGGAAGGGCGCCTGCTGTCGCGCGACTGGAGCCTGTACGATGCGCACCACGTGGTCTTCCGCCCCAGGAACATGAGCACGCTGACGCTCCAGGTGGAGACCCTGCGGGCGTTCTGCCGGTTCTACTCTCTCTGGCCTGCCGTGCGGCGGGCGTTCCGCTTCGACTGGTACTCCCTGGCGATCAAGTTGTGGGGGCACCGCCACGCCCGCCAGTGCCGCCGGCGCCTGGCGGATTACGTGGAGGTCACCCGCGCCTGGGCCCACGAGACCGGGCAGAAGGTGGAACTGAGGGCGCGGCGGACGGCCGACGACATCAAGGCGGCCGTGGCCCGCTTCGACCTCGACAGCCTCCGCCGCCGCCGCGGCCAGAAATCGTAGCGGGTGAGTGCAGTGTATCCCGCGTGTTGAGGGCCAGGTCGGGTGAGGAGTATTTCGCCGTTGGAGGTGATAGGTTATGAAAACCAAGACTTTTGATTGCGTCGAAATGCAGCACCGCGGCGCGCTTCGGATCCACGAAGAGACCAAGGGCATGACGGTCAAGCAGCAGGTCGGCTATTGGAAGAAGCAGACGGCCGGCTTGAAAAGGCGACAGCTCGCGGCTAAGAAAAAGGGCATTTGAAACAGCGTTGTGACCGCATGCTGACGATATCTCACCGTGGGGCCTGTACCTCGGCCAGTATGCGCGCCGCCTCCGGGCCGCGGGCGGTGAAGGTGAGGCGGCGTTCCTGCGGGCCGGTCACTTCCAGGCGCACTTCCAGGTGATCGGGCGGCAGGGCCTGCGGGGCGCGATCGGCCCACTCCAGGACCGCCAGGCCGTCGCCGCCCAGGATCTCCGCCGACCCGATGGCCTCCAGGTCCGCCGCGCCGCGCAAGCGATACGCGTCGAGATGATAGAATGGGATGCGCCCGCCCAGGTGCTCGCGGCAGAGGACGAACGTGGGGCTGGTGACCTCGCGGGCCGCGGCCGCGCCGAGGCCCTCGGCGATGCCCTTCGCCAGGACGGTCTTGCCGCTGCCCAGGTCGCCCACCAGGGCGAGCACGTCGCCCGGGGCGGCTGCGCGGCCGATGCGCCGGCCCCACTCCAGCGTCTCCTCGGGGGAATGCGTCTCGATGACGAGCGGCGCGGTGGTCATGGGGACTCGCCGTTGCCGCCTGCTTGGCCGCGCGGTCGCCCAGGCGACAGGCCGCGTTGGCATGCCACCCGGCGAGGCTTTGCCGTGGGCAGAACGCGGCGGGTCGGGAGACCCGCCGCGCTCATTCGCGCGGGGCCGCTCATTTGAAGTGCTCGTACCCACCGGGTTCCAGGGCCGCGCGCGAGCCGTCGGGGGCCACCAGGCTCACGCCGCCGCCCTCGACCACGCGGCCGATGTGGGTCAGCCGCGCCGACTTCAGCGGGTTCTGTTTCAGCAGGTCCTGCGCGTCGACCGGCTCGACCGCCAGCAGGAGTTCGAAATCCTCGCCGTCGTTCAAGGCGTGGTCCAGCGGCGTGCGGCCGTCTTCCTTGGCCAGGCGCTTGGCGTCCTCGGAGACCGGGATCGCGTCGGCCATGATCTCGGCGGCCACGCCGCTCTCGCGCGCGATGTGCCCGAGGTCGGTCGAAAGGCCGTCCGAAAGGTCGATCATGGCGTGGATCGTCACGAGGGCCGCCAGTTGCCGCGCCTCGGTCACGCGCGGCGTAAACGCCAGGTGCCGGCCGAGGACCGAGCCGCCCAGTTCGCCGGTGACAAAGAGGAGGTCGCCGGCCTTGGCGCCCGAGCGGCGGATGGGGATGATGCCCGCCGGCCGGGCCACCAGGGCCGTCCCCACGGTCACCAGGGGCTGGTTCCAACTGGTGATGTCGCCGCCCACGATGGGACAGGCGAATTTCTCCGCGGCGTCCGCCATGCCGGCGCTCAGGTCCTTGGCAAACGCCATGTCGCGGTTTTCGGGCAGGCCGGCCCACGCCAGCGCGCAGACCGGCTTGGCGGCCATGGCGGCCGCATCCGAGAGGCTGACGGCCATGGCCTTGTAGCCCACCTGCTTGGGCGTGGCCTTTGAGAGGTCGAAGTGCGTGCCCTCCAGCAAGGCGTCGATGGTCAGGAGGCACTGCGACTCGCCGCCGAGGCCCACCAGGGCCATGTCGTCGCCGGGCCCGATGGGGAACGCCGTCGGGTCCAGGCGGGTGCGGCTGCGGATCCACTCAATGAGTTTCCATTCGCCTCTGGGTTCGGACATGGGTTGTATCCGGCTCCGGATTTTCCGCCGCCGCCGCGGCGGCCAGGGCCCACGCGCCGAGCGCCGCCGCCCCGGCGGCCCCGGCCCGGCGGGTCGCGCGCCTCAAAACCATTTGCTCAGATATTGAAACGCCTCCTCGGCCACTTCCCGGGCCTGCGCTTCGTAGGGGTAGAGTTCCACCGTCACCCAGCCATTGTAGCCCGCGTCGGCCAGTGCGCCTAGAACGGCGTCGAAGTCAACGGCGCCGCGGCCCGGCACCAGGTGCCGGTGCTCGCGCGACGGCGCGATGTCTTCCAGGTGGACGTGGCGGATGTGGGCGGCCAGGCGCCGCGCGGCCGCGGCCGGGTCCACGCCCACGCAGAAGAAGTGCCCGATGTCGAAGTTCAGCGCCAGCCGCGGATGCGAAAGGCCCGCCAGGAGTTCCTCGAACTCCTCCGGCCGCTCAATCAAGAGGTGCGGCTCGGGTTCCACCAGCAGGTTCACGCCGCACTCCTGGGCGGCCGGCAGCACGCGCCTCAGGCCCTGGCGGTAGAGTTCCATCGCGGCCGCGCGGTCCATGCCGGCCGGCAGCGGCCCGCCGGGTTCCAGGCTGATGCCGGGGGCCCGGAGGTCCCGCGCCAGGCGGATGGCGTTCAGCGTGTGCTCGTAGCGGCGCTCGCGGGCCGCGGCCTCCGGCTCGATCCACGACGGGTGCCACGTGTCGCCCTGCGCGAAGAGCGTGAACGCGTTCAGGTTGGTGAGGGTCAGGCGGAGTTCCCGGCAGAGGTCCGCGACGGCCTTGCGCCGGCGCGCATCCACGTGGGGCGGGTAGGCGTGCGGCACGTCGGCCATGATCTCGACGCCCGAGTATCCGCACGCCGCGATCTGGCGGAGGCTCTCCTCCAGGCTGACTTGCTTGAAGGCGTTCGTGCTGAAAGCGAGTTTCATCTCGCTTGTGCGTCCCCCTTGGGCGTGGCGGCCGACCGGCGGACCGCCTCTTCGGCGCGGGCCCCCAGCCGTTCATCCGCGCGCGCCATGGCCTCCGCGAGTGTAACATCTTCTCGCACAAGAGGGAAGATGCCTGTGACGAGGATGCCTGTGACGCCCTGCTCCAGCGCGGGCTCGTACCCAGGGGCCGAGGCTGCCCGGGGTGACGATGCACGCCGCGCCCAAGGCGGCCGCGCGGCGGGCGCCGGCGGCCCTTTAGTACGACAGCACTGCATTCATTGTTTGCGCGGCGGTTCTCCTGAACCGCCGCGCAAAGCCCCAAGCCTCTGCGCGCTTACTCTGCGGTCGCGCGGGCCGACACGATGGCCCGGGCAACCGTCTGGCCGCGCACGACGTAAAAGAGAATCCGGTCGCCCTTCTTCACGTTGGCCAGCAGGTTGCCGAGCGTCTCCAGGTCGTAGATGCGGTAACGGTCGACCTGGACGACGACGTCGCCGTCCGCGAAGCCGGCGGTGGCGGCCGGGCCGCCCTTGTCTACGCCGGCCACGAGGAGGCCGCGATCCACGGCCAGCCGCAGGCTGAGCGCAAGGTCCGGCTTGAGTTCCTGGAGGTGCAGGCCGAAAAGGGTCCGGGCGAGTCTGTCCCCGTCGGGCTTCGGCGCCACGGCCAGCGTGACCTTGGCGTCGACCTGCCGGTCGCCGCGCGCGAGGCCCAGGGCCACCGCATCGCCGGCCTTGTGGTCGAGCATGTTGGTTTCCAGGTCGATGACGTCGGCGACGCGGCGCCCGCCGAGGGTCTCGATGCGGTCGCCCTTCTGGATGCCGGCCTTGGCGGCGGGCGACCCCTTCTCAACCTCCAGCACGAGGGCGTCGCGTGCGGCCGGGTCGAACTTCAGGCCGTGCCACGATTGGCCCGCGCGCCGCACGGCCAGGAGGCCCGTCATGATGGTCCGCACCTTGTCGACCGGAATGGCGAACCCCAGGCCCTGGGCCCCCGCGCGGATGGCGGTGTTGATGCCGATGAGTTCCCCGCGGATGTTCAGGAGCGGGCCGCCCGAGTTCCCGGGGTTGATCGGCGCGTCGGTCTGGATGAGGCCCTCGTGCCTGGTTTCGGGCGAGGGCGCGATCGTCCGGTCCAGCGCCGACACCACGCCCGTCGTCACGCTATGCTGGTACCCGAAGGGGTTGCCGACGGCGATGACGGTTTCGCCGATGAGGAGGTCCGAGGAGATGCCGAGGCGGATGGCGGCCAGGGGCCCCGGGGCCTCGACCTTGATGATCGCCAGGTCGGCCTCGGGGTCGGCGCTCACGAGTTCCGCCTTGCACTGCGACTCGTCGGACATCGTGACGATGATCTCGTCGGCCTGCTGGACCACGTGGGCGTTGGTTACGATGTAGCCGCGCGGGCTGATGATGACGCCCGAGCCCAGGCTGCCGGTGACCTGCCGGCGCGGGGCGAAGAGGTCGCCGAGATCGCGCTTGAAGACCTCCGGCACGTCCATCCAGAAGTACGGGCGCACCAGTCGCACCTGCTTGGTGGAGATGTTGACGACGGCCGGAGCGGCCTTCTCGACCGCCCGCACGACGGGCGTCCGCCGGTCGGCCAGCGGGTCCACCTCCGCCGCGTTCGTCGGAGGCGCCGCCGGGCCAGTACGCCCGCCCGTACTGGGCGCCCGCACCAGCGGCGCGGCCGCGAGCAGCCCGAGGATCACGCCCATTCCGGCAAGCCGGCTTCGCTTCATGGCAACCTCATCCTAGAACCGCGCCCCCGCCCCGACAAGCGAAAAGGGATGACCCCTCTTGCGCATCGGCGGCAGGGCCCGTACGGGCGGGCGTAAGAATACACGCACCCGGCGGCCCTGTTTTTTCACGATTTGCCGGTGCGGCGCGGGTATTCTGTCGCGGGCCCTCAACGGAAGGCGAATGCATGGCCGAGAATCCTCCACCGCGTCCGCCGCGGCGGCGATGGCTCCGCCTGGCCGCACGGGTGACACGGCTGGCCCTGGCGCAGCCTCGCCGCACGGCGGACCTCGTCCAGGCCAGTTACGACGCCATCGCCGCCGGGTACGACGCCGCGTGGACCGACCACATGCGGGGCCTCGCGCTGGAGATGCTCGACCGGCTCTCCGTGCCGCCGGGCGCCGCGTGCGTGGACCTGGCGTGCGGCACGGGGTTCCTGACGGGGGAACTGTCGTGCCGGAGCGGGCGGCGGGCGGTCGGCGTCGACGCCTCCGCCGGCATGTTGGAGGTGGCGCGGCGCGAGCGCGGCAGTGCCGCAGACTTCATCCAGGCGGATGCCCCGGCGTACCTGGCGTCGCGCCCCGCCGCGAGCGCCGATGCCGTAACCTGCGCCTGGGGCCTGGGCTACACGCGGCCGTGGCGGGTCATCCGCCGCGCGGCCCGGGTGCTGCGGCCGGGCGGGCGGCTGGGCATCATCGACAACAGCCTCTTTTCGCTGGCCGAAGTCATCGGGGACTCCGTCCGCGCCTTCGCCGAGCGGCCCGAGGCGCTCGCGCACCTGATGAAGGTCCGCTTTCTTCCGGCGGCGCGGGTCTTGGCGGCGATGATGCGGGCCGCGGGCCTCCGCGTACGGGCCTCCTGGAGCGGGTCGAAGACGTACTACGCGCCCACCGGCCGCACGGCCATCGAGCGGCTGACGGCCACGGGCGCGGCCGCAGGCTTTGAGTTTGCCGCCGACCCGGCCCTGCGCGACGCCGTCTTCGCCCGCTTCGCCGAGATCATTGAGGCCCGGCGCACCGAGCGCGGCATCCCCATCACGCACCGGTACCTGGCGGCCGTCGGGGAGAAGCCATGATCGCGGCGCTCCTGGCGATCTGCCGCCCGTACTACGCCGTGCCGATGTCGCTGGCGTACGCGCTGACGCTCTACTACGCCCTGGGCGGCAGGATGGCGGGCGAGTGGGCGAGCGCGGCGGTCTCGGCGGCGGCCCTAGCCCTGGTGATCGCCGCCGGGTACGTCCTGAACGACGTGTGCGACCTGGCGTCCGACCGCGTCAACGCCCCCTGGCGTCCGATTGCGGCGGGGCGCATCTCTCGCCGCGCGGCCGCCGTCTGGGGCGTGCTGCTTCTTGCGTGCGGCCTGGGGCTGGCGACGGCGGCGCGGCTGGAGTTCCTGGCGGCCCTCGCGGCCGTGGCCGCCGGCCTGGTACTCTATGATCTTGTCTCGAAGCGCCTCGGCCTTGGCAAGCAACTCCTCGTCGCCTCGCTCATGACAAGCATGTACCCGCTGGCCCTTGCCCAGGCCGGCGGCGCGGGCGGGCCGCGCGCTGCGACGCTGCCCGTCTTTGCGGCCTGGATGTTCCTGACCGCGTTCGGTTACGAGGTCCTCAAGGACATCCGCGACATCCCCGGCGACCGCGCCGGCGGCGGCCCCGCGACGCAGGTGCAGAGGCGGCCGCGGCTGTGGCGCACGGTGGCGGGCGGCACCATCCTCGCGGCGGCGCTCCTGCTTGTGGCGCCGGTATTCCTCGGCTGCGGGTGGATTTACATGGCCGTGGCGTCGGCGGCGATGGCGGCGGCGGCCGCCTCGATCTTCCTGCCGGTCCGCCGGGCCATCATGGCCGTGTACGCCGAGTGTTTTCTCGTGGGTGTTGCCGCGACGCTCGACCCGCTCATCCTGGGGTTCTGACCCATCTCACCGGGGCTGACCGAACAGCCGGCGGTAGACTTCCGGCATCGGGGCGGCGGGCGGCATCACGGGGCAGAGGGCCTCGCTCTCCTGGCGCGGCAGGGGAAGGGTCTCGGCGGCGACCTTCTCCGCAAGCCCCTTCATCAGGCACTCGCACCGCGCCTGGGGAAAGCGGGCGCCCATGCGGGACCAGATGGAGGCAAGGGGCTCGTCGTTGACGTTGCCGAAACTCAGGGGCGCCAGGTCGCACGGGCACACCTCGCCGGTGGCGTCGATAAAAAGATGGTGATATCCCGCGCCGCAGCCGAACATCTCGGCCGACTCCAGGTACGCCGCGGCCGCGACGGCCGGGCCGCCGGGCCGGCGGTTGTGCGCGGCGTGGAACCGTCCGAGGGCCGCGCGGGTCTGGGGCGTCAGCATGACCCCGCGCCGTCCGGCCCAGCCGCCGGTGGCCACGGGCGGCAGGATGCGGAGTTCCTGGGCGCCCCACTCGGCAGCCAGGGCGTACATCCGCTCCAGGTCGCCGTTTTCGAGTTTCGCCGGCGTGCCGATGGTCGAGAGGGCCGCGTACACGCCGCAAGAGCGGCAGGCGGCCACGGCGGCACGGGCCTCCTCGAAGGAACCGCCTGCGCCGCGCACCCGGTCGTGCTCCACCGGGTCGGCCGACTCCAGGCCCACCGTGACGTTGGCGACGCCGGCGGCGGCCAGCCGCGCGGCCCGCGCGGCATCCAGACCGTGGCCGGTCGTAAAGAGGACCGTGGCCATCTCGGGCCCGGCGGCGGCGATGAGCGTCTCCAGGTCGTCCCGCAGGACCGGTTCGCCGCCCGTCAAGCCCAGCGTGGCCGTGCCGAGGGCCTTTGCCTCGCCGATGACGGCCAGAAGTTTCTCTTGCGGCAGGCCGCCCGGCCGCCGCCGGGCGTAACTACAGTGCGGGCACCGGTACGGGCAGGCGTCGGTCACTGCCAGGTACGCGGAGTAGGGCACCCGCTGCCTCGCGGCCGTGGCCTCGACGAAGCGGTCGAAGGCGGTGCTCGGGAACGGCGGAAAGAACGAGTTGATGCGGAGTTGCCCGGCCCAGAGGTGCGGCTTTTCGTTGCGGAGTTGCCGCGCAAGGTACGCCAGGTGCCCCAGGGGCACGCGCCCCACGAGGCGGGCGAACATGCGGGCGAGTTGGAGTTTGGTCCGGAGGCTCATGCGTTGGCTTGTGTGCCTTGGCCGGTTCCGTTCGGCCGCGCGGAATCGCCAGGTGCACCCGCGGCCGGCGACCTCCGCCGCAGCCATGCCGCCAGGCCCCAGGCCGTGCAGCCGCACGCCAGGCCGGTCACGGCGCCGGCGGGCACGGCCAGCATGAAGCCGACGACGGGGACTGCCGCTTCCGGGTCGGCGCCTGCGGCCCAGAGGCCGGCGTGGAGGAACGCCGTGGCGGCCAGACCGGCCACGATGCCCCAGCCTATCCCCCCGGCAACGATTCGGATGCCCCGGCGGTCGCGCAGCCGCCAAACCAGGCGCATCCACAGCCACCCCGCGGCGCCGCCGCCGACGCCGCCCAGGACGGTCCCGAGCAGGGCCCACCACCGGCCGAGGCAGCGGTGCCGAACGCTCTCGGGCAGGGCCTCATGCCGGAATTCGTAAATGTCGCGGCCGGTCTGGGTATCCAGGCTGCGGTTGCCGCTGAGGTTGGCATGAAGTTGCGAATTATGGAGGCTGCCGTAGCCGTCGCCGGCCATGAGGCCGAAAATCCCGCCGACGCCGGCGCCCAGGCAGATGACGCCGACGGTCAGCACGACCAGCGGCCACTTACGGTTCTCGGTTGTCATGGTTTCCTCCGCAGCAGACGGTGGGTGCACAGCACCCACCCTACGTTTCCGATTTCGTGATCTCCCCCAGAACGACCGTGGCGTAGGCGCCCGAGGGCAGGGCGAAGCGCACGATGATGTCGTCGCCGGCGGGTTCGACCGCCACGTCGGCCAGGGGGATGCGCAGGGGCCGGCGGTCGCCGCGAAGGCGCAGGGCCTTGACGCGCAGGAAGTCTTCCGGCTGGATGCCTTTCTCGGCCAGGACCGTGTGCTCGATCTCGCCCGGGCGGCCGGTGGCCAGCGTCACCTTCTGGGCCACGATGGGGCCGGAGGGGCTGATCTCGAACCGTGCTGCGCGCGGGGCCTCGGCCTCCGGGTCCTCGACGCGGAAGACCGCCCCGCCGCGCGGGGCATGTTGAGCCGGTGCGTGCCCGGCGCGCCCGCCCCCCGTACGGGGGGCTAACGCCGGAGGCGGGGCTTCGGCGGCGTCCCCGGCCGAGTCGCGTGGCAGGTCAGGAGACCCGCCGCGCGAAGCGTGGGGCGGCTCGGCCGCGGCCGCGCCCCCCCCCCCCCCCCCCAACCCCCCCGGGGGGGGGGGGGGTTGGGGGTGGGG
>Ga0315279_10004401_pt1 | contig 18922 bp, 15 predicted proteins | sample YL17G06_20_MG_FD_203694 | JGI IMG/M metagenome (GOLD analysis project Ga0315279, IMG submission 203694) | Sediment microbial communities from Yellowstone Lake, YNP, Wyoming, USA - YL17G06_20 | ecosystem: Environmental > Aquatic > Freshwater > Lake > Sediment | place: USA: Wyoming | collected... | reverse complement strand
CCTCGTTGAACGCGGCGGTCTCGACGATGGTGAAGAAGAGCGTGCTCGTTTTCCGGACCCCGTCGACGACGAGGACGGCGTTCGGGATTTCGACGCCGCAGAGATAATGGAAATCGCTGTTTTGAAAAAACGGGACGTAGCCGGTGGGCATCTGGGCGCCGAAAACGACGGCCGCCCCGTCCGGGATCCGGGCCATCAGCTTTTGCCGGCGGGCGGCGAATTCCGACTTGTCGAAAACGAGGCCCGCCGAGAGGATGGAAACGGACGCCAGGATCGCCGTCAAAAACGCGATCGCCTTGCTCGGGAATCGGGGATATTTTTTCATGGTCTCCTCCTTCGGTCTCTAAACGATCGACCGTCATCTTATCATCGGGAGGGCCTTTCCGTCCAGATCCGGCGTTTTTCCCTTTCGTCCAGGGCCATCTCGTCGGCCAGTTTTCGGCCCAGCTGAGACAGGATATCCGGACGCACCCGGGCCAGGTTGTTCGCCTCGACGGGATCCTCGGCGATGTTGAACAACTGGGGGGAACGGTCGTCTCCGGACATCAATCCCCGGGCCCACGCGGAGGTCCCCAGCGTCACGAGCTTCCAGTCGCCGTCGCGGAGGGCGTTCATCCCGTCTTCGTAGCGGGTGTAGATCGTCCGGGCTCCGGGTCTCGTCACTTCGCCGGTCAACAGGCGCAACATATCGAAGCCGTCCCATCGCAGATCGATCGCCGGTTTGCATCCGGCGGCGCTCATAAGGGTCGGCATCCAATCGACGGCCGACGTGGGAGCCGTGACGTTCCGCCGCGACAGCCGGCCTTTCCAATAAACGAACGCCGGAACGCGGATGCCGCCTTCGTAGGTCGTCGATTTTTCCCCCCGCAGCGGCCCGTTGGAGCCCGTGGCGTAGGAGATCAAGGGCGGGTTCCCGCCGTACTCCCCCCCCGATCCTTCCTTGAGGGTAAAGCTGCCGTTGTCGGAAAAAAAGACGACCATGGTATTTTCCAGCCGGCCCTGGCGATCGACCGCGGCGACGATCTTTCCGACCGCATCGTCCATCTGACTGACCATGGCCGCGTAACGGCGCTTCGACTCGTCGAGAACCGGGTCCTTGTCGAAAGGGACGTCTTTGTAAAGATCGATCCAGGGCCGCGGGGCGTCGACGGGAAGATGGACCGCGGTGAAAGGGACATACAGGAACCAGGGCCGGTCCCGCCTTTCCTCGAGCCAGCGGACCGCCTCCCCGGCAATGAGATCGGTGGCATGGCCTTGTTCATCGATGCGCGTCCCGTTCCGGTGCCAGGTCCGCTCGAACGTTCCGGCGCGATAGGTGTGATCCCAAGGGTGGCAGGCGCCGGTCATGTTGCCGTAGCTGTGATCGAAGCCGTAGTGATTGGGCCCGTGGCTGAAATCCGAGCCGAGGTGCCATTTCCCGGTCAGGGCCGTTTGGTAACCGCAGCTTTTCAAGGCCGAAGCCAGGGTCGGGGTTCCCAGGGGCATGGCCGGATCGTTCGTGGCGGCGTTGACCCCGAACCGGCTGCTGTAGCGGCCGGTCAGCAGCGACAGCCGCGTCGGAGAACATTGGGGACAGACGTAGTGTTGAGCGAGCTCGACGCCGGATTTCGCCAGCCGGTCGATGACCGGCGTCCGGTTGACGCCGCCATGGAAACCCACGTCTCCCCAGCCCAAGTCATCGATCAGGAACAGAAGGATATTAGGCGCCGGGGCCGATTCCCCCGTCCCGCGCCGAGTCCCGGCGAAGCGGCTCCACCCGAAGGCCATGGCCGCGGTGCCGTTTTTGAGGAACTGTCTCCGATCCATACAGGCCCTCCTTCCCTTCTCCCGGCGCGGCGGCGAAGCCGGACGGCCGGGCAATCCGGCTTTATCTTACTAAGCCGGGCGGAATATAGTTGACCCCGGATGTCTTTGTCGCCCGGCTAGTACTCGGGGAGCAGTAAGGATTATGTAACATATTTACTGCTCCCCGTAGTATTTACTGCTCCCCGTAGTAATTCCATGTTCACGCCGTGTCCACACGTCCCTCGGCACACGTCCCTCGGCAGCCGAAACCCCGGCCGGATTCATCCCCCCGAATCGATCGGCTGCCGGGAAGGGAGCGAGGATGAGCTTGCGCGCATAAAAGCCTGCGTTTCATAGACGCGACCCGGATCAAAAAAAAAGCCCCGTCCTACCCAAGGGGGTAGGACGGGGCAGGTTTCGCTTGCTGCGCGAAGTGCTCTACGAGATGTGTCCGATCAGAACGAGAACCGGGCTCCCATTCTCCAGGACCACGGACCATACTTGGTCGTCCAGAGCTGATACCGCGGATCCGGGATGTTCTGGGCGACGTAATCCCGCCAGTTCAGCGTGGCGCTGACGATCTGCTCTTGCGTCCAGACGATGGCCCGGTAGTTGGGCCTGTCGTAGTAACCCTGGATCGTGCTCGTGTTGGTAATGTTGCTGATCGTGGCGTTCAGGTTGACCGTGTACGTCTTGGCGATCCGCAGGTTGTACTCCAAGTACACGTCCGCCCAGGCCGTGAACGGCAACCGCTGGTTCAGGTCGTTGTAGCCTTCGGGGTAGATGGGCATCCGCGAGAACCCGATTATGGTGTTGCGCGGCAACCCGCTCCGGCCGTAGCCGACGACACCCACCGTCAGCCCGAAGGGGAACGCGTAGGAACCATAGAGCTTCAGGTAGTGCGTCCGGTCCGAGGGCAGGATGTTGTCCAGCGGCCGGCCATGGCTGTCATAGCGCTCATAGAAGAGGTCCCAGTACCGTTCGACGTTGGGCGAGTTCCGGCCGTTTTCGTCCGAGGACGACAGACCGCCGTAGTTGCCCTTCATCTGGCTCCAGGTGTAGTTGGCGCCGCCTTGCCAGTTGTTGCTGAACCGTTTCTCCAAGGCCAGGTTCAGGGCGTAGTACTCTCTCTTGGGCTTCGGGCAGGGCCAGAAATTGGGGTCGAACCGCCCGTCACCGTTGCCCACGTTCCGTGTCCAGCCTTCGCCGGGGTTGGCGATGTAGTACTGTTCATCGAGGCTGCCGTACTGGTTCATGACCAGGACGCCGACGTCTTCGATCGTCCGGATGAGGTGCTTGTAGACGAAGCGGGCGCTGAAGGACAGCTCTTCCGAAAGCTTCTTCTCGGCCCCGAACGACACTTCGCTCTGGGACACGGGTTTCAGGCCCGGATCGGTTGTGTCGAACGACTGCGTCCGGTTGTTCCAGGTGGCCCGGAACGCGTTGACGCCGCCGACCGTCTGGCTGTCTTTGTCGTCGATCTTGCCGCTGGCCGCGATCTTGGTGAAATCGGGGTCGTTCAGCTCGTACAGGCTCGTCCACCAATAGAAGCCGCCGTACGCGCCTTCGGCCATATACAGCTTCATGACGTCGTAGTATATGCCGAAGCTGCCGAACACTTTCAGGCTCGAATCCCCGAACATGTCGTAGACCAGGCCCACGCGGGGCGCCAGCTTCTTGTCGAACCCGAACTGGATGGGCTTGTAGTTCTTCCACTTCGGATCGGCATCGAAGGGCGGGACGTATTCGCTTTCCGTCCGCAGACCGAAGTTCAACGTGATCCGGTCCCCGATCGTCCAGGAATCCTGCAGGTAGATGGCCCAGTTGTCGCTGTGGATGTTCCAGATGCTGCCGTAGGGCGACACCCAGTCGCCGCGGATCGTGTAGTACCCGTAGGTCCCTTCGATTCTCGCCCCGGTCGGGAGCTCATAATAATCGCCCCAGGCGATGTTGACCAGGGGGGACTGCGGACCGCTGTTGACGTCCTCGTGCAGACGGATGTACTGCACGCCCGCCTTCCAGGCGTGTTCGCCGGCCAGGTTCATGTAGAACGTGAAGTCGAGGTTGGCGCTGACCTTCTCCATGATGTACTTGGCGACAACGGACGTGCCGGCGCCGTTCGACCAGCCCTGATCGTGCCGCTGGCTGTCGGGAATGATCCCGGGGAAGAGCAGCATATTGCTCTTGTCGAACGCGTAGTACGTTCCGGCCACGAAGAGCTGCTGATCGGTGGTGTTCTGGCGGAACCATCCGCCGCGCATGCTGATCAGGAAGTTGTTGCTGACCGTGTAGTCGACGACCGCGGCGCCCGACATGTTCGGATAGGAGAAGCCGGGCTGCTTGCCCTTGGTCAGTTCAGGCGAGAACTGGTAGTCGGGGAAATAGGAATACGACTTCGTGCCCGTCCCGGTGATGCCGGGGATCGAGCCGCGGTATTGCGACCAGTTGCTGACCGCGCTCAGCGAAATCCGCATGCCCTTAAAGGGCTGCGCCGTCATCTTGGCCTGCCAGTTGTAGTTCCAGTCCTTTCTGTAGAAGCCGGAGTAGAGCTGGCGGCCCTGGCGCGGGTCATGGGACAGGTCGCCGGGGATCTTGGCCAGGCTGAGGTCCACGGGGTCGGTGCGGAACCAGCGGTCGGCGTAGGTGTAGGAATAGACGGGGTTGAAAGACCCGAAGAACCACAGGCGGTCCTTGAGGATGTAGCCGCCCAGGTTGAAGACGCCTTCGTACCGCTGGTAGTTGTCGCGGTTGCTGCCGCCGCCGAAATACAAGTCGTCATCGTTGACGTACTCGGCCTTGTACGGCGAGGGAATGTAGGGATCCAGCCGCAGGTAGTCGCGGGCCTTGCCCTGCATCCACAGCTTATTGTTGTTGTAGTAGCCGAACAGGTCGCCGTGGAACTCGTTGCCGCCCGAACGGCTGATGACGTTGACCACACCGCCCATCGAGCCGCCGTACTCGGAGTTGTAGCCGGACGCGGTGACCTTCACCTCTTCCAGCTGCTCCATGACGATGCCCTGGTTGCGCAGGCCGACGTGGATGCCATTGACGTTCGTCCCGTCGATGTACCACATGTTCTCGGTCCCGGATGCGCCGTCGACCGACAGCCCGCCCTGGTTGCCTTCATACTGGACGCCGGGCACCGTGGCTAGCAGGCCGTCGAAGTTGCGGTTGCGCGGCAGCTGCATAAAGACTTCTTTGGTCATCGTGCTGCCCTTGGTCGTCGACTTGACGTCGATGAGCGGGCTCTTCCCGACGACCGTGACTTCTTCGGCCAGCGTGCTCTGCTTCATGGCGACATCGAGCGTTATGGTCTGCTCGAGCTGCAGCACGACGCCGTCACGCTTGACGGGCTGGAAGCCCTGCAGCGTGAAGGTGATGGAGTACGTGCCGGAATTCAGTGTGAACAGGCGGTAGGTGCCCGTCTCGTCGGTCACGGCCGTGGCCTTGCCGACCAGCTTGGCGCTCGTCGCTTCGACGGAAACGCCGGGGAGCGGAGCCCCCTGATCGTCTTTCACTTTGCCGACGATCTTGCCGGTCGGGACCTGGGCCGCCGCGAACGCGACGAGGAGCATGACCGCAAGCAGAGAGAACAAAATCTTTTTCATGCTTAAGTTTAACTCCTTTTTCCCAAGAATCCCCTCAAGGGTTCTTTTGGGTTTAAGCGGCTTCGCCCGGCATCCCCATGCCGGAGCGGGGCGCTTTCCTCGACTCGGGAACGGCTGCATAGGCCGCTCCCACCTCCCAGATACACTGATCCGAATCGCGAGTGATTCTCACCTCCTCATGAATTAAATTTCGGACAAAATACATGGCTTTCGATCTTATCTTAGCAATAATCATGCCAGAATAAGTTTATACATAAACCCATTAGAAACAATAAGATAATAAATAATTTTCGCTTCATGACGGTGCTGAAAATCCATTAATTTGGATACGTTCCAATATATTGAATCCATGCGCCGGATCGGCTTTCCTTGACAACGCCAGGACCCGCCCCTATATTTTATCCTCATTTAGGAATATTGATGGCGATCGAGATGCGGATCAAGGGATTGGTGGTCGATCCCTTGTCCAAGATGCCGATCGTCGTTCTCGAAGATTTGATCTCCCAACGGGTCCTGCCCATCTGGATCGGGGTCTTCGAAGCCAATGCCATCGCCCTGACCATGGAAAATGTCCCCACGCCCAGGCCGATGACCCACGATCTGATGAAGAATGTCCTAACCAAATTGGACATCGCCGTGGAGCGCATCGTCGTCACCGACGTGCGGAACAACACGTTCTATGCCGCCATCCATTGCCGCCGCGGCGACGATGCCGTCGTCTTCGATTCCCGTCCCTCGGACGCGATCGCCCTGGCCCTGCGCACGCGTTCGCCCATTTTCGTCGAGGACGACGTCGTACGCAAAGCCCAGGGCCTGAGGGGCGCTGAAACTCCGGACGGCCTGGAAAACCTGCGCAAATGGCTGGAGACCCTGTCGCCGGAGACTCTCGGCAAATATAAAATGTAGGGCACGGGACGGGCGTTCAAAGGCGATCGAACGGATTCGCCCCTAGGTGCGGACCCGCATGAACAGGTAAAGCCCCAGCAGGCCGAAAACGAGATTCGGCGCCCAGGTGCCCAGGAAAACGCTCAGGAACCCTTCTTTGCCCAGGCTCAGGAACACTCCGATCAGAACCCAATAGGCGATGGCGATCACCAGGCTGATCCCGACGCCGACCAGCGCCCCGCGCTTGCCCATGAGGAAAGCGAACGGCAAGCCCAGAAAAGTCATGATCAGGGCGATGAACGGAAAAGCCAGCTTCTTGCTCGATTCCACCCGCAAACGGCGGGTGTCGAAGCCGAGCCGGCCGACGTCTTCGATGTATCGATTCAGTTCGCCGAACGTCATCTGGGCCGGAGATTTATTCTTCTTGAAAAAAAGATCCTTGTCCTGGGCGAAGGGAAGGTCGAGAGTCTTGAATTTGTCGAAGCGGGAACTCGAACCCTGATCGAATTCCCGAAGCCAGCCGTTCTCCAGGCGCAGGTTGTCGCCCTGCAATTCCGCCTTGGCCGCATAGACGCGGCGCCGGATCGCCCAGCGGACCGGGTCGATCTCGATGATGGACAAGCGGCTCCAGGTCGCCCGCTGCGGGTCGAAGTAGCCGTAATGAAAAATCCGGTCGCGCGTCCGATTGATCGCCCAGGGACGGAAACCCGCGTTGATGGGCGCGTCGGAGGAATTGTTGAGGCGGTTCCAGGCGTCATCCGCCAGCTTGGAGGACTGCGGCAGAACCCGCTCCTGGTTCTGGAAAGCCAGGAATCCGAAGAGCAGGCTGATCACGACGGCCGGCAAAACGGTGCGGTACAGGCTGATGCCGCAGGCTTTCATGGCCGTCATCTCGTTGGATTTGGTGAGAAGCCCGAAGGTCAGAAGCGTCGCCGTCAAAGCCGTTACGGGGATGCCGTAATGGATGAACTCGGGGAAACGGTACCAGACATAGGACAGCAATAAGCTAATCGGCTTATGGTTGCGGTAGACGTTGTCGATCTGCTCGAAAAACGTGACGATCGCCGAGACGGCCAGAAAGCTGGCCATGACGAAGGCGCTGATGGCCAGATACTTGCGCAGCAGATAGCGGTCGAGGATGTTGGGGAAGCGCCAATGGAAACGGAAACGCGGGGCTGGCGGGGACGCCGGGGCCCGGGACGGCTCCGGAGAAAGGCGGGCCCGGCGGCCGATGAGGCGCCGGCCCGTGAACCGGGCGAAGAAAGGGATCTCGCGCGCCGAATGGGCAAAGAGCCGGGCGCCCAGCAAGGCGAAAATGATGTTCCCGCCCCAAATCCCCAGCCACGGGGGAATCCGTCCGTCCATGGCGAATTTGTCCCCGGCCGTGATGAAGATGTAATAAAAGAGGATGATGACCAGGCTCAGCGTGAACCCGCTCGTGCGGCCGCCTTTTTTCGTCGAGACGCCCAGCGGAAGGCCCAGGAAGACAAAGATCCAGCAGGCGAAGGGCAGGGCGAATTTTTTATGGATCTCGACCTGGTGAGCGCGGATATCTTCGCGGGCATGGGCCAGAGAGGCGGCGTTGGCGGCCCTCTTGGCCAGAGCCGCTTGGGAGGAGGCGGGCGGCAGCGCCTCTCTCTCCCGCAGCAGCGAGGCGATCCGGGCGTGCGTTTCGCCCAGTCCGACGGCCAGCTCGGCGAGGGTCATCTCGCGGACCCGCTTGACGGCCGCGGAATATCCGAAAAATCTTTCGGCGTCGATTTCCTCCTCGACGCGGCTGTACAGGCTGACGGAAGGGTTGTCGGGATCGTCGAGGACGACGCTGTGCTGGACGACGTCGCGGAGATCGAGCTTGGCCCGTTTCTCCCGGACCGAGACGATGAGCCGCCCGCGCTTGGCCATGAGGATGCGGGTGTCCATGGGCGACGCGCCGCCGTAGATGAAGACGTTCATCCACTCGTGCGTGGGCGCCACGTCCTGGAAATAGATCGTCGCCCCGGGGATCTCATTGAATTCCCGCGGCGAGAGCTGGAGTTGGATCCGCTCGGCCTGGGCCGCGGCGAAGGTCTGCTGGAACTTGAAATTGAAGACCGGGGCCGCCCACATGACCAGGACCGACGTGATCAGCCAGCCCAGGAAGGCGAACAGGAGAAGCGGGCGCAGGATGCGGAGATGGCCGATCCCCAGGGTCTTGAAGGCCGTGATCTCGGAGTCCGAAGACAGCCGGCTCAGGCCGGCCAAAACGCCCATCAGGACGGCCATGGGAACGGTGAAGGCCAGGATGGCCGGGATGAGATAGCCGAGCATCTTGAGGGTGGTCAGCAGCGGCACGCCCCGGGCGATGAACAGCTCCGGAAAGACCAGGAGCTGGTTCATGAGCAGGACGAAGCTGTAAACGAGCAGGCCGAGGCCGAACGGCACGGCCGCCTCGCGCAGCAGGTAGCGGTCGAAAAACTTCAGCATCGGATCCGTGGGAACTTCCGGGTCCAAGATACAGGGGTGACCGCCCCATTTCAAGGAGTATTTAGGCTCTCACACTCGTCCGCGTTTTTAGCGCGGCCGAGTGCCGTGGAAATTGTCCCCCCAGGCTGGGCCTGGGGCCCCTGCCGCCGTCAGTACATGTCCCCGCCCGGAGGCGTGGGATACCCGGACTTCTTGTCTTCCTCAGGCAGCTCGGTGATGAGGCCTTCGGTGGTCAGCATCAGGCCGGCGATCGAGGCGGCGTTCTGCAGGGCGATCCGGACGACCTTCGTCGGATCCAGGATGCCCGCCTTGATCATGTCCTCGTACTTCTCGGTCAGGGCGTTGAAGCCCATGTCCTGCTTCAGTTCGCGGACCTTTTCGACCACGATCGAGCCTTCCCTCCCGGCGTTGTTGGCGATGGTCCGGAGAGGCTCTTCCAAGGCGCGCCTGACGATGTCCACGCCGATCTTGAGGTCGCCCTCGGCCTTGAAGGCTTCCAGCGACTTCTGCGAGCGGAGCAGGGCCACGCCGCCGCCGGGGACGATGCCTTCCTCGACGGCCGCCTTGGTCGCATGCATGGCGTCCTCGACCCGGGCCTTTTTCTCCTTGAGTTCGGTCTCGGTGGCCGCGCCGACCTTGATCAGGGCCACGCCGCCGACCATCTTGGCCAGCCGCTCCTGGAGCTTCTCGCGGTCGTAGTCGGAGGTCGTCTCATCGATCTGGGTCCGGATCTGCTTGATGCGGGCCTGGATATCGGAGGCCTTGCCCTTGCCTTCGACGAGGGTGGTGTTGTCCTTGTCGATGACGACCTTCTTGGCCTCGCCCAGCCAATCGATCTCGACTTTTTCCAGCTTGACGCCGATGTCCTCGGTGATGACCTTGCCGCCGGTCAGGATGGCGATGTCCTCGAGCATGGCCTTGCGGCGGTCGCCGAATCCGGGTGCCTTGACCGCGGCGCAGACGAACGTGCCCTTGATTTTATTGACGACCAGCGTGGCCAGCGCTTCGCCCTCGACCTCTTCGGCCACAACGACGAGCGGCTTGCCCATGCGGGCCACGTTTTCCAGGAGGGGTAGGAATTCGCGCAGGTTGCTGATCTTCTTTTCATGGAGCAGGATGAGGGGGTTTTCCAGAACGCACTCCATCCGGTCCGGATCGGTGATGAAGTAGGGGCTGAGGTAGCCGCGGTCGAACTGCATGCCCTCGACGATGTCCAGCGTCGTGTCCATGCTCTTGGCTTCCTCGACGGTGATGACGCCGTCCTTGCCGACCTTTTCCATGGCCTCGGCGATGATCTTGCCGATGGATTCGTCGTTGTTGGCGGAGATGGCGCCGACCTGGGCGATCATTTCGCCTGAGACTTCGCGGCTGAGCTTCTTCAGGTCGCCGACGACGGCCTCGACGGCCTTGTCGATGCCCTTCTTGATCATGGTCGGGTTGGCCCCGGCCGTGACGTAGCGCAGGCCCTCGGCGTAGATGATCTGGGCCAGGACGGTGGCCGTCGTCGTGCCGTCGCCGGCCACGTCCGACGTCTTGGAGGCCACTTCCTTGACCAGCTGGGCGCCCATGTTCTCCAGGTGGTCCTTGAGCTCGACTTCCTTGGCCACGGTGACGCCGTCCTTGGTGCTCGTGGGCGAGCCGTACTTCTTATCGATGACGACGTTTTTGCCGCGCGGGCCGAGCGTCGCCTTGACCAGGTTGCTTAAAATATTGACGCCCTTGAGCAAATGCTGGCGGGCATCATCGCCTAAAAGAATTTGTTTCGCCATGGGATTGTCTCCTTGATTTCCTTGCTTACGTGACGATGGCCAGGACCTCTTCCTCGCGGAGGATGAGGTGCTCGACGCCGTCGATCATCACTTCCGTGCCGCTGTACTTGCCGATCAGGACCTTGTCGCCCTTCTTGACCGACAGGGGAATCGTCTTCCCTTCGTCCGTTATTTTGCCCTTGCCGGCGGCGATGATCTCGGCCTGCTGGGGCTTTTCCTTGGCGGTATCCGGAATAATGATTCCGCTTTTCCGCACTTCCTGCTCCTCGATTCTCTTGACGAGGACGCGGTCGTATAACGGGGAAATCTTCATGAAAACCTCCTCTTAAAATTGGGAAATTAGCAGTCTGAAAAGACTTCTGCTAATATAGGCCAATAAAGCATGTTTGTCAAGGGGAAAAAGATAAAAATTGGCAGATCTGGGCGTGGTCTGCTAAATCTTCTTGATTTTCAAGGATTTGGCCCGGTTATGAAGGGTGTTGCGATGCATCCCCAGGGCCGCCGCCATCTCCGATTTGTTGCCTTTGAATTTCTTGGCCGCCGCCTCGATATAGAGCTTTTGGAACTCTTTTTGGGCGTCCTTGAAACGGACTCCCTTCTCCACGAGATCGTCGATCAAAAGCTCCATTTTCTGGTGGATGTTGAGTTCCCTAAATTTTTTGTCCATGATCCGGCCCGTCCTTGGAGATGTTTTCGTAGGCGTCCCGGAGCTGGTCCTTCAACTCCCGAGGGATAAACTGGACGACGGTCTTGGTCACTTCGTAGATGAACGGCGCCAGGTTGGAGCCGTTGATGGCGTTTTTGTTGACGGGGAACGCGAGCATGGCGAAAACGACAGCCCCGGCGACCAGGATGCCCTCGACGAGACCGATGAGGCCGCCCAGGACATGATTGACGAAACCCAGCCCGCCCTTGGTCAGCTTGGCGATGAAGCCGGCGGCGATCGCGCCGACGATCAAGACGGCGAGAAAGACGAGCAGAAAACCCACGAACTTGGCCGTCGTCGGGTCGGAGATGAATTTCCCGGCGAAGCGGGCCACGGGGCCGAAGAAACGGGAGGCGACGACGATCCCGGCGATGATCACGATCAGGCCGATGAGCTCCCGGACGAACCCTTTGACCAGTCCGACGAGGACCGCCGACAGAACGACGATGGCCAACACGATGTCCAGCCAATTAAAAGCCATGCTTGCCCCTCCGTCTCTTCCGTAACGCCGCTATCATTCCATAATGCCCGTCCTTAATCAAGCCGAAGGGGACGTGGGGCTTGACCCGGCCGTGAAAATCCGATCCGGCCGTGGCCACCAGGTCGAGCGCGCGCGCCTGCTCGGCGAAAAAGCGCGTCTGCGCGGGATCGTGGTAAGAGGTATACACTTCCAGCCCTTCCAGGCCCCGGCCGCGGAGGTCCTTCAAATCGGCCGGGGTGGCGTTCTGGAAGTACGCGCCGGGATGGGAGAGGACCGGCGCGGCCCCGGACACGGGGACCTCTTCGAGCACCTCGAGGAGAGGAATATGTCTCTTGGGCACGAAGGCCGGTTTTCCCTCGATGAAGAAATCGAGATAGAAATATTTCGGCATGAGCGGCCGGCCGGCCTGGTCATAGTACTTGGCCAGACGGGCGTCGCGCCGCGATTCCGGCTTGTCCAGCAGGACCTGGGCGATAAAGACGCCCAGCGGCGGGGTGGTACCGGCCCGGATGGCCACTTCCTCCCAGAGAAGGTCCAGGCCGAAGCGCCGCAGCAGATCGACGCGCTCGCGGGCCTCGACCCAGCGCCCGTCGCTGACATGCCGGGCGATGCGGCCGACGACGGGGTGGGTCCAATCGAGAAACGGCAGGAGGCAGTGGAATTCGCGCCCGTTGTAGACCGTCGTGACTTCCATGCTGGGCACGATCTCCACGCCCTCGGCCCGCCCGTCCTCGATCGCTTCGGGGTAGGCGGCGACGCTGTCGTGGTCGGAAATGCAGATGGCGGCGAAGCCGTTCTCGCGGGCCAGCACGGCGAGCTGCTTGGGGGTGAGATCGCCGTCGCTGGAGAACGTCGAGTGGATATGGAAATCGACGTACCCGTTCTTCAAAGCCCGGCCTGATCGGTGAGGAGACGGAAGATCTCCAGGTATTTCTCGGAGGTCTTGGCGATGATATCGGGCGGCAGGGCCGGCGGATCGGACTGCTTATCCCACTTCGTGCTTTCCAGGTAATCGCGGACGAACTGCTTGTCCAGGCTGGGCTGGGCTTGGCCCGGCTCGTAGGTCGCCAGCGGCCAGAACCGCGACGAATCGGGCGTGAAGATCTCGTCGATCAGGAGCAGGTCGTCGCCGTCCAAACCGAATTCGAACTTGCTGTCGGCGATGATGATGCCCTTGGACAGCGCGTGAAGGGAGGCCTTCTGGAAGAGCTCCAGGCTGATCTTGCGGATTTTCTTGGCCAGGGCCGACCCGAGAATCTTCTCCGTCTCCTTGAAGGAGATGTTCCGGTCGTGCCCGACGTCGGCCTTGGTCGAAGGCGTGAAAAGGGGCTCCTCCAGCCGGTCCGACTCGCGCAGGCCGGCGGGCAGCTTGATGCCGCAGATTTTGCTCGAGGCCTGGTATTCCTTCCAGCCCGAGCCCGCCAGATAGCCGCGGACGACGCACTCGATGGGCACGACCTTGGTCTTCTTGACCAGCATCGAACGCTTGTCCAGAACGTCCTTGTATTTCAACAGGGCTTCCGGAAATCCGGCCGCATCCGCCGCGATCATATGGTTGTCGACGACGAGCGATGTGTATTCGAACCAGAACCGGGAGAGCTGGGTCAGGACGGCCCCTTTATACGGAATGAGCGAAGGCAGGACGTAATCGAAGGCCGAGATGCGGTCGGTGGCGACGATCAGGAGTTTGTCGTCCACTTCGTAGACGTCGCGGACTTTGCCCTTCTTGAAGAGAATCAGGCCGGGCAGGTCGATGTCGGCATACGTTTGTATCATGAGTCACCTATCATCGGGCGGGATGAAGAGAGCAGGAAACATGATACTCGAATGAAAAGGCGGGGTCAATCTAACGCGGGAGGGTTCAGGGGGTTTGGGGGAAAACGCGCGGATTTTCCCCGGCGAGGAAAATCCGCTCCGACGCTCCTCCTTCGCTCCCTAACTCGTCGGGCTTAATATTGGCCCGACGAGTTAGGTCCTTGCCCGCTCAGTCGTCGCACGGGTTTCCCCCCAAATCCCCCTTCGCCCTACTAAGAAAAGACAAAAGATCGTTGGAGGGCCCGCTTTGTTATCGAGCGTGTTTTTCCCCGAATGCCCCGAGCCCGGCATTCATTTTAAAGAGAGCTAGGACAGGCTTTGCGGCCCTACGCGGAGCTAGGACGGGCGTTGCCGTCCTAGGCGGAGCTAGGGGACGACGTTTCCGTCCAGAAGACGGATGATCCGCTGGGACCGGGCGGCGATGTGGTCGTTGTGGGTGACCATGACGATGGTCCGCCCTCCCTTCCACAGGTCCATCAGGATGGCCATGATCTCCTCACCGCTCTTCGAATCGAGATTGCCGGTCGGTTCGTCGGCCAGCAGGAAAACCGCCGCGGCGGCGGCGCGAACACTCCACTTTTTCATGGCTTACCTCGAGACACGCATTCCCATCCTCATGGACGAATGCGGCGGAGAAATGGTTCCCTTCAGTCCGATCGGATCCCGATAAAATTGAAAAGGCGCAGATCGCTCCGGCGGTCGCGGCGAAAAGAGAGAAGGGCGGGATCGCAATGAGTGCAGGTTCCAGAGTCATGAATGTTCGCGGTGGTCAATCCGGCGGCTTCGAGCTGGGAACGGTTGGCGGCGCGGAGATCAAAGAGGTATTTCCCCGGACGGCCGGCGACGGCGGTGAACTGGGTGGCGAAAGAAGGGTCGCGGCGGAACGAGGCGGCGACGTCCTCCCCCACTTCATAACACGATCCGCCGATGCAGGGGCCGAGGGCCGCCAGGAGAGAGGCCGCTTGCGTCCCGTACGCCCGGCCCAGCGTTGTCACCGCTTCGCCGGCGATCCGGCGGGCCGTCCCGCGCCAGCCGGCGTGGACGGCGGCCACGGCGCGGTGGTCCGGATCGACGAGGAACAGGGGAAGGCAATCGGCGGTTTTAACGACCAGCGCGAGTCCCGGCCGGTTGGTGGCCGTAGCGTCCGCTTCGGGCGGCGCGGGGGGAATCTTCCCGATGATGAGCACGCACGCGGAATGGACCTGGCGGAGAAGAACCGGGCGCGCGCCGTTTGCGGCGGCGATGGAGAGCAGATCGTCCTCGCTAAAACGCCGCGTCCCGAAGCCGTGAAAAAGCCAGGGAATCCGGCTCAAGGCGGGGACGGCACGATAGGCGGACATCGTTCCGCATTATAATCGAGAGGAGGCGAAGGCCCAAGCCGGCTTGCTGCCGCCCCGCCGCGGCGGGTATGATAGGGACAGGAAAGGAGCCGTCCATGCGCGCGCTTTCGATCGCCCTTCTGGCCTTCGCCTTGCTTGGTCTTGCCGCGACGCTTCCGGAAGAACGACTGCGCCTGCGCGAGTTCGGCTTGAAAACGGGGACCCTCCCTCCCGGTCCGCTCAACGCCATCACCGACGTGGCCGGGGTCCTGGTCGGGCAAACGACCCTGGTCGAAGGATCCTCGATACGAACGGGCGTCACCGCCGTCCTTCCCCACGCCGGCAACGTTTTCCAGGACAAAGTCCCGGCCGCAGTGTATGTGGCCAACGGCTTCGGCAAGCTAACCGGATCGACCCAGATCGAGGAGCTGGGCAATCTCGAAACGCCCATCGTTCTGACCAACACCCTGGCCGTCCCGACGGCGGCGGACGCCGTGATCGACTACATCCTCGGTTTGCCCGGCAACGAGCGCGTCGAATCGGTCAATCCCGTCGTGGGCGAGACGAACGACGGCTTCCTGAACGATATCCGCGGCCGGGCGGTCAAAAAAGAGCACGTCCTGGCGGCCATCCGCGGGGCCAAGGGCGGCCCGGTCGAGGAGGGCGCGGTCGGCGCGGGCACGGGCACGATCTGCTACGGGTTCAAGGGCGGCATCGGCACGTCTTCCCGCGTCCTGCCCCAGGGGCAAGGCGGGTGGACGGTGGGAGTGCTCGTTCAGACCAACCATGGCGGTGTTTTTCAAATCGGCGGCGTTCCGATCGCGGAGAGGCTCCGCCTCGGAAAAACCGGAGGCCCGGCCGCGGCCGATACGGCCCTCGATCCGCCGTCCGAGGGCTCGTGCATGATCGTCGTCGCCACGGACGCCCCGCTCGATGCCCGCAACCTCAAGCGGCTGGCCAAGCGCGCCCTGCTGGGCATCGCCCGCACGGGGGGGTATTATTCCAACGGGAGTGGCGACTATGCCATCGCCTTCTCCACGGCCAAGGACGCCCGCGTCCGCCATCAAGCGCCGTCTCCGACGCAGGCCGTCACCGTCCTACGCAACGACGCCGTTTCGCCGCTCTTCCTGGCGGCAGCCGAAGCGGCGGAGGAGGCCATCCTCAACTCGCTGTTCATGGCCCACCGCGTCGAGGGGAAAAACGGCCGGGCCGCCGAAGCCCTGCCCCTGGACAAGCTGCGGGAGTTGCTGAAATAATCATTGGCACTCAATCCCCGTATTTAAATTAATGAAAGAAAACAGGATCGAAAAACCGGATGCGGGGATTGAGTACGGAACAAAAGCATGAAAAAAACGATCGGCATTCTGGGCGGCATGGGGCCGGAGGCGACGGGCTTTTTCTTCGAGGCGATCGTCCGCTGGACCCTGGCCGCCAGCGATCAAGATCATGCCAGGATCCTGATCTGGAACGACCCCAAGATCCCCCCGCGGACGGAGGCCATTCTCGACGGAGCGGGAAGCCCCTGGCCCGCGCTTCTCGCCGGCCTACGCGTTCTCGAACACGGCGGCGCCGGGCTCATCGCCATGCCCTGCATCACCGCCCACTTCTGGGCGCCGCAAATCAAGGCCAAAGCGCGTGTTCCCTTCATCGACTTGATCGACGAAACCGGGCGCGAAGCCGGACGCGAAATCCCGGGTTTGAAGACCGCCGGCTTAATCGCCACTACGGGCACGATCCGCTCGAGCCTTTTTCACCGCGCCTTCACCCGGCGCGGCGTCGATCTTCTCGTCCCCGGCGAAGACGATCAAAACCGGATCATGGACGCCGTTTACGGGACGGATGGCATCAAGGCGGGCATCCAGACGGGACGGCCGCGCGCGGCCATCGTCCGGATCGCCCGCCGGCTGGTCGAACGGGGAGCCCAGGCGATCATTGCCGGGTGCACCGAGATTCCGCTCGTCCTGCGGGCCGCCGATCTTGACGTCCCCCTACTCGACCCCATGATTATCGGCGCCGCCGTCTGTCTTAAAAAAGCCGGATATCGACGGCGTCAAGGGACGAGCCTTCACGGCGGAAGTGAATCCCCGGGCAAAGCCCGGGGCCCCGGCCGCCGTTGAGAAACTGCTTTTTTCTATCGAATCGGTCAGGAGGTCCCCATGACGGCCAAATGGAACATCGTTCTTGCCGCGATCGCCATCCCGTTCTTTCTTTTCGCCTCTCTCTCCTGCAGGAAAACCGAATCGGGCAAAGCCGGAGCGACGGCGGCTCTGATTCAAGCCCCCGACATCGCCGAGCGGCTGGCCAAATATGCGCCGACGGAAATCTTTGTCGACCCCGCCTCGCTGAACGCTGAAGACCGCCGGGTCGTCAATAAACTCATCGAGGCCGCGCAAGTCCTGGACGAAATCTACTGGAAGCAGACTTATCCGCAGGGACCGGCGCTGGCCGCCCGGCTCCGGGCGTCGGCCGATCCCGCGGACAAGCCGGCCCTGGATTTTTTCCTCCTCAATTTCGGCCCCTTCGACCGCTCCGACGAGAACAAGCCGTTCCTCGGGATCGACAAGAAGCCCCTCGGCGCAGGATTCTATCCGCTCGACTTGACCAAAGAGGAATTCGAAAAATACATCGCCGCCAACCCGTCCGAGCGGGCCGCGCTGGAAAATGAATTCCGGGTGATCAAGCGGGAGAACGGCAGGCTCGCGGCCGTCCCCTATTCGATCGAGTACAAGCCCGAGCTCGAGCGGATGGCCGTCCGGCTCAACGAAGCGGCCGCCCTGACCTCCAATCTTTCCCTCCACGCCTATCTTTCGCGCCGGGCCGCCGACCTCCTGAGCAACGATTATTATGAAAGCGATTGCCTCTGGATCGACCTCAAGGACAATTTCCCCGAAATCGTCATCGGACCTTACGAGGTCTACGAGGATGCCCTGCTGGGCCTCAAGGCCTCCTACGAAAGCTATGTCTACATCAATGACTTCGAAGGCATGAAGAAGCTCCATGCCTATCTCGACCACCTGGACGAAATGCAGAGGACCCTGCCCGTGGAACAGAAGTACAAGGACCAATCCGTCAAAGGGTTGTCTTCGCCGCTCAACGTCGTCAACGAAGTCTTCACCGCCGGTGACGCCCGGGCCGGGATCATGACCTCGGCCTTCGTCCTGCCGAACGACGAGCGCGTTCGCGAGAAGAAGGGCTCCAAGAAGGTCTTCCTCAAGAACATGATGGAGGCCAAGTTCAGCAAGAGCCTGGTTCCCATCGCCGCGCGCGTGATGGCCCCGGCCGACGCCGCCCAAGTCACGTTCGACGCCTATTTCGTCGAGGTTTTGCTCCACGAAATCTGCCATGCCCTGGGGCTGAACTACGTGACCCTCCCCGATGGGACGAAAACCACGGTCGGCAAGGCCCTCCGCGACCTCAACACGCCCATCGAAGAGGCCAAGGCCGACGTTTTGGGAATTCAGAGCGTGCCGCTCCTCGTTCAGCGGGGCGTTCTAGCGAAGGAGCGGCAGGACGAAATCTACGCCTCCTATCTGGCCGGGATGTTCCGGGTGATGCGTTTCGGGGCGACGGAAGCCCACGGGCTGGGCGTCCTGCTCCAGTTCAATTTCCTGCGCGAGAAGGGAGCCTTCGTCTTCGATGCCGCCTCGGGCAAGTTCGCCGTGGACCGGGCCAAAATCGAGGGCTCCGTCCGCGAATTGGCCGCCCGCTTCCTGATCCTGGAGGGCGACGGAGATTACGCCAAGGCCCAAGCGTTCATCGCCCGGTACGGAAAGATGGACGCGCCGACGAAGGCCGCCCTGGACGCGCTCAAGGACATCCCGGTCGATATCGCCCCGATTTTCAAGACCATCTATTAAATAGAATGGGGTCGCGACCTCGGTGGCCACATGCGGCAGGGTGTTCGTCTGGAGCTCCGGAATGCTGACCGTCCGGAAACGGCTGATGTCCAAGGCTGCCGGTTTCATCGCGGCGCCGCCGGTCATGGAAGAAAACGGAGCCCGCTCAAGTCTAATGCCAAGAGAGGAGATTTTTATGTCTGAGACACTCATCCGTCCCGCCGTTTCAGCATTCATAATTTTTGGACTCGCCGT
>Ga0315279_10004400_pt1 | contig 18922 bp, 16 predicted proteins | sample YL17G06_20_MG_FD_203694 | JGI IMG/M metagenome (GOLD analysis project Ga0315279, IMG submission 203694) | Sediment microbial communities from Yellowstone Lake, YNP, Wyoming, USA - YL17G06_20 | ecosystem: Environmental > Aquatic > Freshwater > Lake > Sediment | place: USA: Wyoming | collected... | reverse complement strand
GCGCAACAAGGTGGGAGACACGGTCGCGCTCGAGCTCCCCTTCGAGGAGGGGCGACTCGTCCTCGTCCCGCCGGTGGAGGGCGTCTCGCCGACGCGGGAGGCGGAGGTGCTCGTGCGAGCGGCGACCACGGCCGTCTTTCGCCCCGCTTTCTTTCCAGAGCCCGACTGGCTCCCGGCCTATCCTCTCGCGGGAGAGGAGGCCCTACGAGACGAGCTGCGCAGCCTCGTGGGTCGGCGGGAGACCCTCGATGCCAAGATCAAGGAGCTCTCCTCCCGCCTCGACGGCCTGACGAAGTACCAGAGAGTCCTGTACACGCAAGGGCGTTTCTCGCTCCTCCCCGCCGCGGCGGACTCGCTCCGCGCTCTCGGCTTCGACCTCGAGGAGTCGAGCTACGACCTTCTCCTTCGCTCTAGCGACGGAGACGCCATCGCTCTCGTCGCGGCCTCCCAGGAGGCGGCGATCGACGTTCCCGCTTACCGCCGCTTGCTCGGCTGGGTGGACGAGGCGCGCACGGAGGGGAAGGGCCCGGGAAAGGGGATCCTCATCGTGAACGCGTCCCGCGAACTCGATCCCAAGCGCCGACCGACTCAGTTCGCTCCCGAGGTCCTGCGCGGGTGCAAGTCCCAAGGGTTCTGCCTCCTCACGACCTACGAGCTGTACAAGCTCGTCCGCCGCGCCCTCGAGGAGAAGGAGGCGGCGGGGCTCAGCGCCCTGCGCCGAGCGATCCTGGAGTGCGAAGGCGAGTTCCGCGGGGCGGCATGAGACTTCCCTCTCTCATCGCCCTCTCGCTCGTCCTCGTGCCGGTGACAGCCCTCGCCGCGCATCTCTTCGCGGGCTGGATGCGGCGCGCCTCCCTGGGCATCCACGTCCGAGAGTACGGCCCCAACCTTCACGAGAAGAAGGGCGGAACGCCCACGATGGGCGGCGTCGTGATCGCCGCCCTCTGGGGAGTGACTCTGGGCCTGATCCGTCTCTTCGGACCTCTCACGACCGAAGCGGCTTTCGTATTCGTGGCCGGCCTCTCCTTCGGGGCGATCGGGCTCCTCGACGACCTCATCTCGCTCGGCTTGCGCCGATCGCTCGGCCTGCGCCCGTGGCAGAACCTTCTCCTCGGGAGCGCGGTTTCGGCCGCCCTCTTCTTGGGCTTCTCCGCGCTCTTGCAGGTCCCCCTCCGCGTGCCCTTCTCGGCGGTGACCCTCTCGCTCTCCTCGATTCCCAACTTCTTCCTCGCGTGGCTTGTCTTCCTATGCACGACGAACAGCATGAACCTGACGGACGGACTCGACGGCCTGGCGAGCGGCGTCTCGATTCTCATTCTCGCCGGGTTCCTCGTCATCTCTCCCGGCGCGGGGCTTGCGAGCGCGCTTCTGCCTCTCGGGGCCATCCTGATCGGGTTCCTGTGGGTGAACGGCCACCCGGCGAGGCTCTTCCTCGGGAACGTGGGCTCTTTCTTCCTGGGAGGGGTCATCGGCGCCTGCGCGCTCGTGAGCGGGACGGCGTTCCTCCTGCCGCTCCTCGCCGGACTGCTCGTCCTCGAGGGAGGCTCGGTCGTCCTTCAGGTCGCGAGCTTCCGCCTGACCGGACAACGGGTGTTCAAGATCGCCCCCCTGCACCACCACTTCGAACGCGCCGAGGGGATCGACTACCCGCACTTCCTCCCGGCGGTCGAGTGGCCGGAGCCGAAGGTCACCCTGCGGCTGTGGATCGTACAGGGCCTTTTCGTGGGACTCGCGATCCTGGCGGCGCGGCTCTAGGATGGGCCGAAACGGGTCTCCCACAGCGGCCGAGAAGCCCCGCAAAGTAAGCCTTGCCTCGTCGTCAGCCGGGTCCGGTGCCCGTCGCGTCGATCCGGGCAGAGAGTGGCTCCAGGATGGTCCTCGGCTCTGCTCGACTCGGAGGCAAGACCAATAGGGGCTCTCCCCACGAAGTGGAAGGGAGAGGTCACAGGAACTTGTTCTGTGCCGAGGGTGGGACTTGAACCCACACGAGGTGTAATCCCCACAGGGTCCTGAACCCTGCGCGTCTGCCAATTCCGCCACCTCGGCGTCTCTGCGCACTAAGTGTAAGAACCGCTCTCACGCGTGTCAAGAATGCCCTTCCGAACGGGCCTCACCTCTCGCGCCACGCCGGGAACTCCTCGCGAAACTCCCGCAGGCGAGCGAGGTCGATCTCCGCGGAGAGGACTCCCGGCCCCTCCCCGAGGCTCGCCGTAATCACCCCCCACGGATCGACGACCCGACTTCGTCCGAGAAGGCCCCTCCCCGTCCCATCGCAGGCGACAACGTACGCCTGGTTCTCGACGGCTCTCGCCCGCGTGAGGGCGTCCCACGCCTCGACACGGCTCGACGGCCAGGCCGCCGGAACCAGGAAGACCTCCGCCCCTCGCTCGGCCATCGTCCGGAACAGCTCGGGAAACCGCAGGTCGTAGCACGTCGCAAGGCCCAAGACCCCGATCTCCGTGGGCACGACCACGACCGCCTCGCCAGCCGAGAGAACCCTCCTCTCTTGCGACTGGTAGTCGAGGAGATGGATCTTGCGGTAGACGGAGACGAGGGTTCCTTCTCGGTCGAGCAGCACCGCGGTGTTGTACAGCCTTCCGTCACCCCGCTCCACCAGGCTCCCGCCAAGCACGAAGGTCCCGAGGTCCCTCGCCTGCCTGCGGAGAAAGGACGCCGTCTCCCCGTCGATCGCCTCCGCCCTGCGAGCGTAGGAGTCGGAATCGAAGCAGCCCCCCCGCCACAGTTCCGGCAGGAGGACGAGGTCCGCTCCTCGCGCGCCCTCGAGGAGGGACGCGACCTGCGCCAGGCGGGAGGAGTCCGACTCCTCCTTGATCTGTGACTGGACCAGGGCAACGCGGATTCTCCCTTGCTGTCGCGCTTCTTCTCTCATGGTCTCCAGTCTATCGCCGCGCAGGGAGGCAACGCAAGCCAGGATCGACGAGGGGCTTGGTTTCCAACGTGACATCTGTTACAATGCGGGACGCGTGACCCTTGGCCAAGGGTGATGAGGGGGTGGGGAAGAGGTGACGGGTGAACGAGCGAGCGCGAGTAAGGGTGGGACAGGCGGGATCGATCTCAAGGATTTCCGCATCTTCTCCGACCTGAAGGACAAGGATCTGGAGAAGCTGCGCGAGGGAGTGCGTAGGATTCAGTACGGGCCTGGGGAGATCATCTTCCAAGAAGGGGCTCCGGCATTCGGGTTCTACCTCATCTTTGAGGGGATGGTCAAACTCGTCAAGCGGAGCATGCGGGCCAAGAGCCAGATCCTGAAGATCATCGGCCCCGGTGAGATCCTCGGCGAGACAACGCTCTTCGACAAGGGAAGTCACAACGCCTACGCCAAGACGCTCGGTCCTGTGCTCGTGGGGTTCATCGAGAGGGGAGACTTCTTCTACTTCCTCGAGCGGCACCCCAAGACCGTCTTCCGTCTCTACGAGAAGCTCTCGGCGGAACTCAAGGCCTTCCAGAACAAGCTCGCCGAGCGCTCGTACTCCTCGAGCAAGGAGCGACTCGCCCGGCTGATCCTGCACTTGGGGAAGAGCGGGGTAGAGCTCTCCCGCGCCGAGCTCGCCGAGATGGCCGGAGTCTCCTCCAAGACGGCGATCCGGACTCTCTCCGAGCTCGAGAGCCGTGGAATCATCGCCATCGAAAGCCGCAAGATCCGGATCATCCGCGAAGACTACCTGCAGAAGATCATGGAGCCGTTCTCGGTCGATTTGAACGCGAACCTGATCATCTGACGCTCCAGGAAGAACGTCTGCCGTCGGGGTGACCGATGTCCTTGGCTTTTGCCAGGACATTCACTATGTTCGCCTGGACGTTTGGGGCGATGGGTGCACAGTGCGAATGGCGTTCCAGGGCGGCTCATCATTGTCGAGCGGATTGAACCCAGTAGAGAGGGCGATCGTCGTTCTGGTCGCGTATGGGATCGCGATCCTAGCGGTTTTCCTCCTCCACAACTCGGGCTATCCCACGACCGAGCTGGTCTTCGCGGCTCCCGCCATCCCTCTGATCCTCGGCGCCCTGTCGCTCCGGCTGAAGGGCGGACTCCTCCTCGGGCTCGCCACCGGCCTGGTCGGAGATGCTCTCCTTCTTGCCGTGGAGGGCTCCACGGCTCCCGCCCTCCTCGCGGGGCTCTTGGCTATGGACCTCGGGCTGGGAGGGGGAATTGGCCTCATCAATCGGAAGAGGCGTCTCCGCCGCGACCGCTGGCGGGGCGCGCGGACCCTGAGAGAGCACTACGACGAGGAGATCCTCGAGAACTCGATGAACGCCATCCAGTTCATCGACCGTGAAGGGACCACGCTGAAACGGAACGAGACGTCGCGCACGACACTGGGGTACTCGACCAAACGAGCCCTTCAACTGTCGGAGTACGTGCACCCCGAAGACATGGACCTGATGAAGGTCGAGCTCTCGCGTCTGTTCGAGCGCGGTGAGCTGCGCGACGTGAAGCTTCGCTTCATCTCTCAGGCGCGGGACGTCATCCCCGTCGAGCTGAAGGGGACACGGGCGACGGAGCGGGTGGCCGTGCTCGAGGCCGCCGACCTCCGTCAACAGGTGGAGCTCGAGCGACGCCTGATGGAGACAGAGGCGCGCTACCGCTACCTGATCGAGGCGGCGATCGACACGCTCGACTCGGGAATCATCATCACCGACCACAAGCGGCAAGTCGTCTGGGCGAACGAGACGATCGGGCGCTTTTTCGGAATCGACCGCGAGCGACTGGTCGGCATCGACGCCCTGCGCGCCCTGTCTCGCTACGTCGGGGTCTTCGAGGACGCCGACGCCTTCGGTCGTGTGGTGGAGGAGGCCGTCGGAAACGGGAAGCGAGTCGACACCTACACGTGCCACGTCCGGCCGGGGCTGGGCCGAGAGGAGAGGGTCCTCGAGTACCGATCGATCCCGATCGAGACCGAACGGTACAAAGGAGGCCGCATCGACCACTACATCGACATTACGGAGATCAAGCGCCTGGAGGAGGGGCTGCGGGACAAGACGAAGCACCTCGAGCGGAGCAACGAGAAGCTGGAGGAGTTCTCGCACGTCGTCTCCCACGACCTGAAGGAACCCCTGCGCACGGTCGAAGCATTCAGCGGATTCCTCCTTGAAGACTACGCGGACCGGCTGGACGAGGAAGGCGTCAACTACCTGCACACCCTCAAGAAGACCTCGGCCCGCATGCGCGAACTGATCAACGACCTTCTCTCGCTCGCCAGCATCCACATGGACACGGCGTCCTTCGAGCGAGTCAACGTCAACAAGGTGCTCGAAGAGATCAAGGAGGACCTGCGGGTGCGCCTTCGAGGGGTCAGCCTCCAGGTGGATGAGGACCTTCCGGTGATCATGGGGAGCAAGACCCGCATCGGCGAACTCCTGAGCAACCTGATCGTCAACGCCATCAAGTACAACGACAAGGCGCTCCCCACGGTGCACGTCGGATGCCTTCCCGAGTCGCGCGACCGAGGGATGCACACGTTCTTTGTGCAGGACAACGGAATCGGGATCGAGTCTCGCTATCAAGAGAGGATCTTCGGGATATTTGAAAAACTGAACCCGAGAGAGGACTATGAAGGGACCGGTGTGGGCCTCGCGATCTGCAAGCGGATCGTGGAGGAGCACGGGGGGGAGATCTGGGTGGAATCGGAGGTTGGGAAAGGGAGCACGTTCTTCTTGACCATCCCCAAAGCCGCTGCCAAGAGAGAGGTGGAGTTCCATGCTTAACCCAGAGAAGATGAAAGTCCTCGTGGTCGAGGACAACCCCGACGACGTGACCATCATCAAGCGGGCGATGCGTAAGAGCGAAGTCAAGTGCGAACTGTACTTCGCCCGCGACGGAGAGGAGGCCCTGGACTTCCTGCACCGGGAGGGAGAGTTCGAGGACGTCCCTCGACCGGACCTCATCCTCCTCGACCTCAACCTGCCCAAGATCAACGGCCTCGAGGTCCTGGCCAAGGTCAAGGAGGACGAGCGCTTGCGTCGAATCCCCGTGATCGTGCTCACGATCTCCGAGCGAGAAGAAGACATGGTCAAGGCCTACGACAGCGGCGCGGCGAGCTACATGACCAAGCCGGTCGACTCCAAAGACTTCGAGCGCCTCATCGGGACGGTACAGGACTACTGGCGAATCGCGAAGATCCCTCCCGAGTAGCGCGGACAACGGACACCCTTCTCGCAGACCGGTGAGCCAACGGACGGTCGTCAAAGCCCCGCCTCGGCGGAACCGCCGCTCGCTCAACGAGCGCCCTGCGCCACTAGTCTTGTGTCAAGCTTGTGACAAGGAGCGCGACGGACGTCGGCGACAGGAAGCCGAGGAGGAAGAACGCGCGAAGTCCCGTGCAAACGGGAACGATCGCAGCCTCAGCGCAGGTCTCTCACCGTCCTGAGAGCCCGGTGAGCTCTGCGCGACGGCTTTCTCCTCGCCCAAGTCGCGTTTCCGCTCGACCGGGCAAGACTCCCAGCCGCGCGCTGTTCCGCAGACGCAGGTAGAGAGATGCGGTAGAACAGCCAACGGTTCTACCCCTGGGAAGGCGGGTTCAGGCAGCAGGCCCGCCTTCCCTAGCCCCCAGACCTCCTCTCAACGAGGAGGTCTGCTTCTTCATTCCATAAGGAAGGCGTAGATCTGAAGTGCTGCTCCCCGAGCCTGCGCTTGTTCCTCGGCGGAGAGGATCCTCCCGGAGAGAGAAGCCAGGGCCTGGACTGCTTCGAGGATCTCACTCGGCAGGTCCACGCGGGCCGACGGCCCCTCCCCGCCTAGAAGGATCTCTCTCAGGCCCAGGTCGATCCGCTCGATCGCCTCCTGGAGCAGGAGCGTGCGCGTGGCGAAGGCGGCGGAGAAGGACCAGCGGGGAAAGCCCGGCTCGAGGGCGCCAAGTGTCCCGGCAAAGACGTCCTGAAGCGCCGCGTTGAGTGCTTGGATCTCTGCGAAGAAGCCTCCCGCCGCGAGATCGGCGAGAAACGCGAGATCAGCACTCTGCATTGCCGAGATCGACTGGACGGCCTCGCGGTACTGGCCACAGAAGGAGGAAGCGTTCTCCCGCAGGTGAGCGAGGTAGGTCACCTCCTCCACCCGCTCGGAGTCGGTCTGGACCATGATCGCCATCTGGAGCGCCGCGAGGTCGACCGCCAGATGGTCGCAGGCCTCCTCGAGGCCCGGGGGGACGGTGACCTCCGTCCCGTGCAGAAGGTAGCCCGCATAGGCAGAGTAGAAGGTGTACAGGGGCGCAAACGCTGTGTACGCATCAGAGAACGCCGATCCCAACGAGGCCGGTGAGGCGAAGCCCGGCATCCCGGCCGCGAGCACGAGAATCCCCGTGACAAGAGACCACATATCCCGCACCATACGGCCATTCTAGACTTCATGGAACGCCGACTCAAGCGCTCCTCCTCCATGTGGCGTTCCACGCCCAAAGCAGGTACAATTACACGCTAGAGGGTCATTGAGCGACCCAGTGGTAGAGAGCAGCACAAGGAGGCAAGCGTGAAGTTGCAGAGAATTCTGGCATTGCTGGCTGTGCTCGTCCTGGGGATTTCCCTGGTGGGCATGGTTGGCGTAGCGAAGGACAAGGTCGCGGTTATCCTGGACGTGGGCGGACGCGGCGACCTCTCGTTCAACGACATGGGGTTCAAGGGAACGGATCAGGCCGCGAAGGACTTCAATCTGGATATGGTGGAGATTCAGAGCGCAACAGCCGCGGACTATCTCCCCAACATCCGAAACGCGGCCCGGACGGGCGAGTACAAGCTGATCATCTGTGTCGGGTTCCTCCTCGGTGACGCGCTTGCCCAGGCGTCGCAGGAGTTCCCGAAGCAGAACTTCGCCATCATCGACGTTGGGTACATCACTGGCCCGAACATCATGAACTACGTCTTCCGGGAGAACGAGCAGTCGGCCTTGGTCGGCGCCCTCGGCGGAATGCTCGCGGCGTCCCAGAACTACAACTACGTCGGCTGCGTCCTCGGGATTGAGATCCCGGTCCTCTATCACTTCGAGGCCGGGTACCGCTTCGGGATCACCTGGGGTCTGAAGAAGTACGCCGCGGTGACGAGCCATACGACAAACGTTGGGCTCCTCTACACCTACACCGGAACGTTCAGCGATGTCGCACTCGGCAAGTCCGCGACGGAGGCCCAGCTCGCCCAGGGCGCCGTCGCCGTCTACAACGTGGCCGGACCGCTTGGAGTAGGCGACCTCGAGGCGATCACCGAGAAGCACAAGGCAATCGGCACGACGACCGGAGCGCCCTACTACTTCGGAGTCGACGCGAACCAGGACTATCTGGGGAACGGCCGCTACGGAATCGCGAGCGGCATGAAGCGCGTCGATAATGCGTGCTACGCCGCCGTAAAGGCGGTCGTGGAGAATAAGTTCGCGGCCGGCGTGACGAGCCTCGGCCTCAAGGAAGGCGGGGTCGCAATCAGCGGCGCGCAGGACCTCCTCGACTTCATGGCATTCGGGATGGCCGGCGGGGCGCTCAAGGAGGCGGACGTCTACTCGACGATCGCCAACTGGGCGACGAACCGAGCGAACGTCCCGTACTGGATCTGGCAGGCCGTCGACGAGCTCCGGGCCGGGATCCTCGCCGGGACAGTCTCTGTCCCGACGGCGGACACCAAGCCCGAGATGGAAGCGGTGCGCGCGCAGTATCCCCTGACGCGCTAGCCTTTCATTGGCACATAGTTGACGAGACGGGAGAGGGGTGAACTCACCCCTCTCCCTTTTTCCCCGTTCGAAGAACCTGCAGCATCGGGGGTATTCATGAATGAAGCAGGTGAGACCCGAAAGAAGGCCGACAAGGACGGGTACTTCCTCCGCGCGGAAGGGATCACCAAGGTCTACTCCGATGGAACGGTCGCTCTGAAGAAGGTCACGCTCGAGATCCACCCCCACGAAATCCTCGGGCTCTTGGGCGAGAACGGGGCCGGGAAGACGACCTTGACGAAGATCTTGTCGGGCCTTCTTCCGCCAACGCAGGGACGTGTCATCTCGCCGCACGGCCCCGTGAAGTTCTCAAGTCCCCGCGAGGCCCTCGACTTCGGGATCGGGATGGTCCATCAGCACTTCGCCCTTGTCGGAACGTTCACCGCCGCAGAAAACGTGGCCCTGAGCCACCGCCGCCCATTCACTCGCCTCCACCTGGCGACCACGCGGAAACGCCTCGAGGAGATGATGGAAGAGAGTGGCCTCCGCGTCCCCTTGGACGTCCCGGTGGAGAAGCTCGCCGTGGGGGAACAGCAGCGCGTTGAGGTCCTCAAGGTCCTTTCGCGCGACGTCAACCTCCTGATCCTGGACGAGCCAACCTCGGTTCTGACCCCATTGGAAGTGGATGAGCTCTTTGTCCTCTTGCGACGGCTGAGGGAGGCGGGCAAGTCCATCATCCTCATCACCCACAAGCTGAAGGAAGTCGGTTCGGTTACTGATCGGATCGTCGTCCTGCGACACGGGGAGATGGCCGGCGACGTCAGGACGGCGGAGGCGACCTCGGAGCGCCTCGCCCGGCTGATGGTCGGCGAAACGGTCGAGCTCATTGGAAAGAAGGCCGTTGAACTCGCGGAGGGTGAGCCCGCCCGCGACGAGGGAGCCGTTCGCCAGACTGCGCAGCGTGCAGGAGCGAGCGTCCTCCATGTCGAGGGCCTCGCCGTGAAGGCGGACACGAGGGAGATCGCCGTGAAGGACCTCTCCTTTGACGTCTACGGAGGCGAGATCTTCGGGATCGCCGGCGTCGAGGGAAACGGCCAGAGCGAGCTCGTTGAGGCTCTCACGGGACTCCGGAAGCCAACGCAAGGCGTGGCCACCATCAATGGAACGGATGTCCTCGGCAAGGACCCGCGGGAGATCTACCGCCTGGGAGTCGCGCACGTCCCGGAGGACCGCTGGAAGCTTGGGCTTGTCCTCCCGTTCACGTTGGCCGAGAACGCGATTCTCGGGGTACAGCGGTGGAAGGAGTTCCGCGGGCCCCTGTCGTTCCTGCGCTGGCGAAAGATCAATCAGCACGTGCGCGAGTTGATGGATCGCTTCGGGATCCAGGCGACCGGGCCCGGCGCCCCGGCGAAGAGCCTCTCCGGAGGGAATCAGCAGAAGCTGATCGTCGGCCGCGAGCTGGCGAAGGATCCGGCGATCGTCATCGCCTCGCAGCCAACGCGAGGCCTCGACATCGGCGCGGCGCAGTACATTCGAAACCTCTTACTCGAGATGCGCGACAACGGCCGCGCGATCCTCCTCGTGTCGGCGGATCTCGACGAGGTTCTCGCTCTCTGCGATCGAATGGCCATCATGTATGAGGGTCGGTTCATGGTGGTGGTCAGGCCGGGAGAACTCGGCCGGGAGAAGATCGGCCTCTTGATGGGCGGAGTGGCGGCAAAGGAGGCAGCATGAGCGCAGACGCTCGAGCAGCCGGTTCCCGGTGGAGATCCCTCGGGCGACGGACCCTCACCGGTCTCAACCCGGCCCTGGAGTCGCTCCTCGCTGGCGCCGTGGGCCTTCTCGTGGGAGCTCTCCTGATGAAGATGTGGGGATACAGCCCCGTCAAGGCCTACGCCGCTCTCTTCCAAGGTGCGTACGGCGATCTCTACGGGTTCGCGAGCTCGCTCGCGCGAGGGACTCCCCTCATCCTCACGGCGCTCACGTTCTCTATCTGCGTTCGCGCCGGGATGTTCAACATCGGCGCAGAGGGCCAACTCATCGTGGGGGCCCTCGCCGCGGTGACCGTGGGCTACTTCACCCTCCCAGCCGCCCTGCACGTCATTGTGGCGCTCATCTTCGCCATGGTGGCCGGCGCAGCGTGGAGCATCGTTCCAGCACTTCTGAAGACTGCGCGAGGCGTGTCTGAGGTTATCTCGACCATCATGTTCAACTGGGTCTCGCACTTCTTGGCGTTCTACCTCGTGGCGAACATCCTCACGGACCCAATCCGCGGAGAGAAGACGATCAGCGTGCCGTTGAGCGCGCGCTTCCCTCTCCTCGTCCGCGGTACAGACCTCTCATACGGCCTTTTCGCCGCGGTCGCCTTCGCCGTCGTCATGTACTTCATCCTGTGGCACACGGTGACAGGCTACGAAGTGCGTGCGGCCGGCCTGAACCCAACGGCGGCCCGGTACGGGGGGATCAACAGCCGCCGGACGATGCTCCTCTCGTTCATCTTGGGCGGGATGGGTGCGGGCCTTGCCGGCGCGTGCATCGTCATGGGCGAACCCCCAACCTACGCCGTCTTCAGCGGGCTTGGCAACATCGCCGGCGTCGGGTTCGACGGGATGGCCGTTGCCATGGTCGGGAGGAATCACCCGATTGGGATCATCATCGCGGCCGTCTTCTTCGGTGGGCTGACCGCCGGGGGACGGATCATGCAGCTCACCGCGGGAGTCCCGCTCGAAATGGTGCGGGTGGTTGAGGGGATCATCGTCCTCGCAATGGCGGTCCCTGAGCTGGTACGCCTCTTCCGGTTCATCCGTAGCCAATTCAGGCGCGTTCTGGGAGGGCGATCCGCACAATGAAGTACTTCTGGGGCATCTTCTTCATCTCTCTCCACGCGATGGTTCCGTTGGTACTGACAGCCGTGGGCGAGATCATCGGGGAGACTGCAGGCCTATTCAACATCGGCCTCGAGGGAATCCTACTCACGTGCGCTTTCATGGGCGTCGTGGGGGCGAAGATGGGTGGACCCGCCGCGGGGCTCCTCATCGGCATGGGGATTGGCGGCCTCATCGGCCTCATCTTCTCGATCATCAACACCTACTGGAAAGGGAACCAGATGATCACCGGGATTGGGGTCAACCTGTTCGCGCTCGGATTCGTCGCCTTCGGCCTGATCATGCTGGGCTCGCCGGGATTCCAGGCGGTCCCCGCTTCGGGGAGGCTCGCGCCGATCCAGACCCCGGTAGGGAGTCTCAGCCCGATCATCTTCGTCGCGCTCGTCGTTCCGTTCCTCGCCCACTGGTTCCTGAAACGGACAAGGGCTGGCCTGATCCTGAAGGCTGCCGGGGAGACACCGGAGGCAGCGGACGTGGCAGGGATCAATGTGAACCTTGTTCGACTCCTCGCCACGACGTTCGGCGGAGTCCTCGCTGGGCTGGGCGGGGCCTACATCAGCGTGTCGTGGATCGGATCGGTCACGAAGGAAATCTCGGCCGGTAGAGGGTTCATCGCCCTCGCAACGGTGGTATTCAGCGGACTGAATCCTCTCTTGGGCCTCCTGGGGGGGTTCATCTTCGGCTTCTTCGAGAGCCTGGCGACCTGGATCCGCAATCTCCCTGGATCGAAGGCCATTCCCTGGCAGTTCATCGCCATGATCCCCTACGTGGTCACGCTCTTGGTCGTGGCCGGAGTGGTCGGCCGGGTCCGCTTCCCGAAGGCCTTGGGAGAGCCGTACAAACGCGAGTAGCTCCGGTTGACAGGAGAGCGGCGAAGGGTCTATGATGGTTAACGTATCTCACATTGGGGGGTGCAGCATGAAGAACCGTGCTACAAGGCGTTTGGTCGTGGCGATGGTCGCTCTGGCCGTGGTGGGGCTGGTGACGGGCGGCGTGCTCGGGCAGGAACTCGGCACGAAAGGGAAACCGATCCAGATGCTCTTCCCACCGTCGACGAACACGTCGGTCATTCAGGATTCCGCGAACGCCATCGTGGACTTCGTCTTCCAGGAAACCGGGTTGTACGTCGTGCCGAAGGTCGCCTCGGATTACGCGGCTCTGGTCGAGGCCTTCCGCACCGCGCAGGGCGACGTCGTCGGGATTCCGACGACGTCCCAGTACCTTGAGATCTTCAAGCAGACGAACGGCGGGGTCTACCCCGTGATGGCCGCGGTCCGAAACGGTTACACGTTCTACTTCTCAAGCTTCTACGCCCTGCGCTCCAAGGGGTACACGTCGATCCAAGACCTGGCCGGGAGGATCTGGATCTACAATGACGTCGGGTCCGCGTCGGGGTACAAGTACCCGAAGGTCGCGCTGAATGAAGCGGGCATCAAGCCGGCGAGCGTCGTCGAGACCGGCGGCCACACGGCGTCGATGGTCGCTCTCCTGCAGGGACAGGGAGACTTCTGCACCTCCTACGGCTCCCCACCCCTTGCTCCGCAGTGCCTGAAGGACCAGGGGATCATGTGGGACTGGGGCGACGACCCGGAGCTGATGGTCTGGGATCGGTGGAACAACACGCTCGTCCGCGACGCGATCCGCTGGCGGTGTGAGGACCTGCGCTTCTCCGTCCTGAAGGACTACCCGGACGCCTTCACGAAGGTGGGAATCGCTGCAGTGGTTGGGCCGATCCCGAACGACTGCATGGCCTTCGTCTCGAACTTCCCGGCGGACGTACGGGACAAGCTCGTCGCGGCACTGGTGAAGCACATCTCGACGCCCGCGGGGTTCGCCGTCTGGAACAACGCCAAGTTCTACCAGTGGTCCGGCATGCAGCCGGTCACGGACGAGTACTACGACATCGCCCGCAAGGCTCTGGGATACGAAGTCCCGAAGAGATAAGCTGAGGGACATCGCTCGTGGCGTTCACGCGGGGAGAGAGGACGACCTCTTCTCTCCCCGTTTCTCTGGAAGGTAGGCATGGCTGACGCACATCTCGTCATCGAGCATCTCACGAAGGTTTACGAGCGAGGCGAAGTCCTCGCCTTGCGCGACGTCTCGATCGCCATCCGCCGCGGCGAGTTCGCGGTACTGATCGGCCTCTCCGGCTCGGGGAAGTCGACCTTGCTGCGTTGCGTCAACCGCCTGATCGAGCCGACCTCGGGAAGGATCCTCCTCGACGGCGCGGACATCACCCACGCGAAGGGCGCGGAGCTCCGGCAGATTCGCCGCCGCATCGGGATGGTCTTCCAGCACTTCAACCTCGTGAAGCGCTCGCCCGTCCTGACGAACGTCCTGGCCGGCCGCCTGGGCTACGCCCCTCCGGCCGGGACCCTCTTGGGCCGCTTCCCAAAGAGCGACCTCGAGAGAGCGCGGGAGTGCCTCGAGCGGGTAGGGCTTCTGGACAAGATGTACGTCCGCGCGGACGAACTCTCGGGAGGCCAGCAACAACGCGTCGGGATCGCGCGTGCCCTGATGCAGGAGCCGGAGATCCTCCTCGCGGACGAGCCGGTCTCCGCCCTCGACCCGGCGACCTCCAACTCCGTCCTCCAGTACCTGGAGCAGATGAACAAGAGGGATGGGGTGACGGTGATCTGTGCCCTGCACTTCCTTTCGCTCGCTCGGAGGTACGGGACGCGGATCGTTGCCCTGAAGGATGGACAGGTCGTGTTCGAGGGCCTTCCTGCGGAGATCGACGAGGTTCGATTCAAGGAGATCTACGGCGAGGACGCAGAAGAGGTGGAGATCCGCTAGGTGAGGCCGCGGTTGAGACTTCTTGACAGATCGCTCGGCGCGCTCGCGAGGGACTGGGCTCTTCCGCGGTTCAGGCTCCCCAAGAGTCCGTTCATCGCCCTGGCGACCGATTGGGCTCTTCTGCTCTACTTCTCCTACTGCGTCTTCTTCCTGGTCAACTACTGGTACCGGGCGATCGCCCCGGTGTCCCCCGTCTACCAGGTCCCCTATCCGACCTACGGCTACGTCATCACCGTGGGGGCGACCTTCCTGCTGGCCCTTCTGTGGGGCAACCTCGGAACCTCGGTGGGGGGAAAGGCGCTGGGGCTCGTTCTCCTGGGTCCGACTGGGACGAGGGCCTCCCTCGGCTTGCGCCTCAAGCACCTCGGGGTGGATCTCCTCTCCTGGCTTGGCACCTTTTCTGGGGCCGGGATTCTCTGTCTCCCGGCCGCGCTGCTCGGCTCCCTCGCCTACAGCCTCGCCCACCGTCACGGGATCTCCCTCGTCCCCGGGGTCTCGGCCGCTCCCTGGGGAGGCTGGTCTGTGTCCGCGGGAAGCGGGGTCGCGGCCGCTCTAGTGATCCTCGCGGTCGCGTGCCTCTCGTGGGTTGCGGCGAACGCAATCCTCGGCACTCTCTGGCCTGCCCGGAGAAGAAAGGAACCCTGGCGGGACCGTGTCGTGGGCGCGCGGGCCGTGCCGGCGGCAGATCTGGACGTCGTTGGCCCGGGGCGCCGTTGGTGGCAGTCGAGTTGGGCCTTGTTCGTTCTCCTGCTCGTCCTCCTCACGGTCTACGTCGGATCCCTGGCCACCCAGATCAGCCTGAAGGTCCTCGTCAACCGCGCGTCGAGCACCGGATACCTCTGGAAGTGGCTCGTGACCCCGGACTTCCGCTACTTCACCGCGCAGGACCCGGCCCTCCTGCAGTCGATCATGGGAGCCCTCATCGAGACCGTCTACATGGCGCTCATGGCGACGGCGTTCGGGGTCATCTTGGCGTTCCCCCTGTCCTTCCTCGGAGCACGGAACATCATGGCCCGCGGCCCGCTCGGTTGGCTGGTCTACACGCTCACGCGGGGGGTGTTCAATATCGTGCGGTCGATCGAGACGATCGTCTGGGCGTTAGTCTTCGCCGTGTGGGTCAAGTTCGGCCCGTTCGCCGGCGTCCTCGCCCTAGTCGTGCACACGATCGCCGCTCTGGGGAAGCTCTACTCGGAGCAGGTGGAGGCGATCGATCCAGGCCCCTTGGAGGCGATCGCGGCGAGCGGAGCCCGACGCTGGCAGGTGGTCCGCTACGGCGTGATCCCTCAGGTCATTCCGTCCTTCCTGGCGTTCACCCTGTATCGCTGGGACATCAACGTCCGCATGTCGACGGTGGTGGGCCTCGTCGGAGGCGGCGGGATCGGGCGGATGCTCTTCTACTACAAGAACGAGATCCGCTGGCGTGAGGTGGGGGCCGTCGTCGCCGTGATCGTGGCCGTGGTATGGCTGATGGACTACGTGAGCGGCCGCGTTCGGGAGAGGATCACGTAGGATGGACAGCGACCTCCACAGCCCGTCTTTCGCTCCCAGGCCGCGCCTTCTCGCTGGGCTCCAGCGCCTACTCCTCGAAGTCGGCGTCTTCCTGTCCGATGCCCTCCTTGCTTTCTACCTCTGGGTGATCGGATCCTACTGCTACAGCCGGATAGCCTTCGGGGAAGGAACGTACTTCCTCGTCCCGGGGTGGGTGCTGCTCCTCTGCGTCGTGGAGGGGGCTCTCCTGTGGGAGACGTTTGGGACGTCCTTGGCCATGAGGGTCTCCGGCGTCACGCTCGCCGCGCGCGACGGCTGCCCGGCTCGCCTGGCCGGCCGACTGCTTCGGCTCGTGACGTGGCACGTCTCGTTTCTGCCTGTCGTCGGTTTGGCTGCGAGCCTGCAAGACCCTGACCACCGCATGTGGCACGACCGCTGGAGCGGCACGTGCCTGACGAGGGTTGAGAAGACGCCGCGCCGCATCCGGTGGTACCGGACGAGTTGGGGCCTGGCCACGCTCCTCACTTTCGCCCTGACGCTCGTCGCAGGATTCCTCATCACGAAGATCGACCTGCACGCCCTCCTCACCGGAGCCCCCAACACGGCCATCGTCTGGAAGCGCCTGCTGCGGCCGGACTGGTCGATCCTCTCAAACGGGCTGGGCCTGCTGATCGTCACCCTGTTCATGGCGCTGATGGCGACTCTGTTCGGGATCGCGGTCTCGGCACCCCTGAGCTTCTTGGCGGCGAGGAACCTCATGCGCGGCGCAGTGGGGCGGTCGGTCTACACCGTCGTTCGCGTGGTGCTGAGCATCATCCGCTCGATCGAGCCGATCGTCTGGGCGATCATCTTCGTGGTGTGGGTGCGGCTGGGGGCTTTCCCTGGCGTGCTCGCTCTCTTCGTCCACTCGATCGCCGACCTCACCAAGCTCTACTCCGAGCGGCTCGAATCGATTGACCCGGGGCCTGTTGAGGCGATCACGGCCACCGGGGCGAACCGAATCCAGGTCATCCGGTACGGAATCGTCCCCCAGATCATCAACCCCTACCTCTCCTTTACGCTGTACCGCTGGGACATCAACGTCCGCATGGCCACGATCATCGGCGTCGTCGGTGGAGGCGGAATCGGGCAGAATCTGTTCGACTACATCCGCCAGTGGGAGTGGGAGCAAGCGGGGCTCCTGATGCTTCTCATCGTCGTCGCCGTCTGGGCGATCGACTACCTATCGAGCCGCCTGCGTGCGAGGCTCGAGTAGGTGACGGCATCAACCAACTCCCAGCCGCACGGCAAGGGCGGAGTGTCCTCGCTCACGTCACCCAAGTTACGTCGCGCGGAGGGAAATCGCAACGCGACAGATCGCGCCGAACGCTGGGCCGCCTTGGGGCTCACGGCCAGAGTCCGAGACTCCTCTGGCGTGCCCGAAGCGAACCCTGGAGGTCGTCGCCGCGCGGGGGACCCTGGATCCGCGATCCTCGCTCAAGAGGATCCTTCCGGCAGGCGGCGTCCTCCAGGTGCAGGGGCAGCGCCCACGCCACCGCTCCGCCAGACAGCCTAGGTGAGAGAGAACCAGGCGAAGGTAATGGCGCTCGCCGCCTTGGGCCCGACGAGGGTGATCTGAAGAGTTCCTCCGGCAGCCACGGCAATGTCAACGGCCGCCAAACCGCCACCCCAGTTGCGGACGGCCTTTACCTCTCCCCCTCCGAACGCGATGACGTCGGACACCTTGAGGGTGAAGGCCGTTGAGATCGCCAAGACGAAAGTCGTCTGAGCGCGACCGGTGTTGTTGTCGAAAAGGTAGACCGCGCCTGTCTCAGTGGCGATGACTCTCGCTGTCACGTTGAGCTTCGTCTGCGCGAGCCCCACCACTCCGATCAGCACGACGAGAAGACCGACTGCCCACAGCCTCTTCCTCATTGCCGCACCTCCTCCTCTTCCCGCAAACAAGTCTGCCCCGACACGCCCAGATCGAAGCCCACGGACAGGGCGAGCAGGAGCCTATCCCGCACACACTCTATCACATTCGACACGCCCGCTGTCAAGTGCGATCGCCGAGGTGACTGAGGCAGGACCAGATCTGGTCAATCGCGTGGCTTGTCGGTCGACTTCGTTTCCCGTCGATGGGAAGGAGGGAAGGCAGCGCTCCCTCGATGAGGCCCGTAGGTCGGAATGGCCGAGACAGGGTCTTATCATCTTCTCGTCGTTTAAGCGATCGACGGACCGTGAGCAGGCTGTACGGGGCGCAGGGTGACACTTGTGATCGGGACTACCGGCGTGAGGTGAGGCGCTCGAGGTACTCCTGGATGTCCTCCAGGCCGTAGGTCGTCTTCAGAGCCTCGTTGTCCTCAAGCCAGGCGTCCTTGATCGTGTCGTCGCGCCGGATCTCGACGTCGTCGATTCCCAGGCTCGACACCATCTGCCGGGCTTCCTCCTCGATCTGGCGATCCTTCACCCGAAAGAGAAACCGCGGAAAGCTGGGCATGCCGTCGCACCTCCTCATCCCAAGTATACGCGGGGTCGCCGCGAGCGGAGGGGCGTCTTCGCCTCTTCGGGCCACTCGATTGGACGAAACAGGACAAGCCTCCTAGAATCCGGCCGATGAAGACGGTCGACCTTATCCGAAAGAAGCGCGACGGGGGGACGCTCTCCCGTGAGGAGATCGAGCAGTTCGTCGGCGGCTACGTCCGCGGCGAGATCCCCGACTATCAGATCTCAGCTCTCCTGATGGCCATCTTCTTTCGGGGGATGGACGACGAGGAGACCGCCACGCTGACCGACGTCATGGCGCACTCGGGCACCCTCCTCGACCTCTCGAACGTCTCCGGGTTCCCGGTGGACAAGCACTCGACCGGCGGGGTGGGAGATAAGACGACGCTCGTCCTGATCCCGCTCCTGGCCGCCGCGGGGCTCGTCGTCGCCAAGCTATCGGGCCGAGCCCTCGGCCATACCGGCGGGACGATTGACAAGCTCGAGTCGATCCCCGGCTTCCGCACCGACCTCTCTCGCGAGCAGTTCCTCGCGCTCGTCGAACGGTCAGGCCTCGCCCTCGCCGACCACACCGCGGACATGGTCCCTGCCGACCGTCTCCTGTACGAACTGCGCGACGTCACTTCCA
>Ga0315279_10004399_pt1 | contig 18932 bp, 20 predicted proteins | sample YL17G06_20_MG_FD_203694 | JGI IMG/M metagenome (GOLD analysis project Ga0315279, IMG submission 203694) | Sediment microbial communities from Yellowstone Lake, YNP, Wyoming, USA - YL17G06_20 | ecosystem: Environmental > Aquatic > Freshwater > Lake > Sediment | place: USA: Wyoming | collected... | reverse complement strand
CCATCGTCAAGCCCAGACTGACCTTCGGCCTCATTGATGTCGACGCGGAGCAGCAGGTGACGCGATTCACCGAAAAGCCCGACCTCGAAGGATGGATTAACGGCGGCTTCTTCGTCTTCGACAGCCGTGTCTTTGACTACCTGGAGGATGACAGCGTTCTCGAGCGTGAGCCCATGGAAAGACTGGCCGCCGACCGCCAGCTCATGGCCTACCAGCACCACGGATTCTGGGCGTGCATGGACACCTATAAGGACAACGTCGATCTGAACGCCGCTTGGTCCTCTGGCGAGGCCCCATGGCGCACCTGGGGGGATACATTATGAATGGGAATTTCTGGCAGGCAAGGAGCGTTCTGGTCACCGGCGCGGCCGGCTTCGTAGGCTCGTGGCTCACGCAGGCGCTCGTGGAGCGCGGTGCTGCTGTCACAGTGATCCTGCGCGATGAGCCTGGGCTCAACAATTTCAACCTGCTCGGCCTCGCTTCTCAGGTTGACGTTGTCCGTGGCTCTACGACGGACTACGCTCTCGTTGAACGCACTTTCAACGAGTACGAGGTCGATACCTGCTTCCACCTGGCTGCCCAGGCAATCGTCGGGGCGGCCAACCGCTCACCGCTCTCCACCTTCGAGTCCAATATCAGGGGCACATGGACCGTCCTCGAGGCGTGCCGCACTAGCAGACTGCTTGAGCGAGCCGTCGTGGCGTCGAGTGACAAGGCCTACGGCTCTCAACCAAAACTTCCCTATACCGAGGAGATGCCCCTGCTCGGCGTCAACCCGTATGATGCCTCCAAGGCCTGTACCGATATCCTCGCGCGCAGCTATCGGCATACATTCTCTCTGCCGGTTGCCGTCGCCCGCTGTGCCAACATCTATGGTGGCGGAGACCTCAACTTCTCGCGCTTGATCCCCGGCACGGTCCGGTCTGCGCTTGCGGGGGAACGCCCCATCATCCGCAGCGATGGCACACCCGTGCGCGACTACCTCTACATCGACGACGCGGTCTCGGCCTATCTCACCCTCGCCGAACAGATAGAGCGGGAGGACGTTTGCGGCCGGGCGTTCAACTTCGGAGCAAACAGTCCCATCTCGGCGCTGGAGCTCGTGCAGCGAATCCTCGACGTGTGCGGCGCTGCGCATCTTTTGCCGGACATACGCGGCGCAGGCAAGCTCGCCAACGAGATCGATGAGCAGTATCTGGACAGCCGGAAGGCGGCTAGAGTCCTCGGATGGGTTCCCACGGTGTCGCTGGAGGAGGGGCTGCGACGCGCCGTCGAGTGGTACCGGGCAATCCTAACGAGGCCGCTGACCGTAGGCGTGAAATGACGGGACGACTGCCTCCCCTTTGGCGCGGGAAAGGTTACAGATGTGAGTGTCGCATCTCAGGAAAGAAAGCGGCAACGGTTGTAGTGATGCCATGAACGAAATCAGCCAGCCTCCCCATGTGTCTGACTTGGAACCGGATCTGAACCGGCGGCTGGTCAGCAATACGCTGGTGCAGTTCGTACCGACCGCGTTGAGCATCGTCCTGGGCATCGTGCTGGCCGCCGTGTTGAGCCGCTATCTGGGAGCGGAAGGGCTGGGCGAATATGCGCTCGTCTTCACATACGTCGCGACCTTCAACATCGTGTTCAACGATTGGGGGCTGGGCACGATCGTGGTGCGCGAGATATCTCAACGGCCCCACGAGCGCCGGGCCCTGCTGGCGAGCGCGACGGCATTGCAGACTGTGGTCTCCTGTCTCGCCTACGGCCTCATGCTGGCTACGCTCACTGTGCTGCACTACTCGCCAGCGTTCAAGAGCGCCGCCATGCTCTACGGCCTCACGTTGCTGCTGGGGCCGGCCAACGTACTGGCGCTGGTGTTTCAGGCTGACCTGCGACTGACGAAGCTGCTGGTGCCGTCGGCGCTTCAGGTTGTGCTCAACTTCATGCTGAGCATTGCCGTCGTCCTGCTGGGTGGCCCGTTGTTCGCACTGGCAGGCGCAAGCCTGATCGCGCTTGCCGTCCGATGCGTGTGGATCGGCTATCTCGGTTGGCGAGATGCCGGTCTTACGCCGATGGCCCTCTTCTCGGCCGTGTCGCGCCGTTGGTGGGCGCTCGTGCGCGAGGCATGGCCCATCGGCGTCGCCAGCACGTTCAAGATGGCCTGGCAGCAGGGGCCTATCCTTTTCCTCGGCGCCTTCAGCCTGAGCGCGACAGGATTGTTCAATGCCGCAAATCGGGTTCCTCAGCAACTCACGCTTGTCCCGCTTGCCTTGAACATCACCATGTTCCCTCTGCTTGCGCGCTCGTGGGTTTCCGACCGCCTGCGATTCGCACGCCAACTGGACCGGCTCGTGGGCGGCAGCCTCTTCATCATAGTTCCGGCCGTGATCTTCGGGATTGCGGTGGCAGAGCCTTTCGTCCGGCTGTTGTTCGGGCCGGAATTCGCCGGAGCTGCCGTGCCCTTCGCCATGCTCCTGGCGGCTACCGGCCTCATATTCCCGATCGTGTTCCTGAGCGAGGCGCTGAACGCGGCGCGTCATCAGCGCCTGAACCTGGTGATCATGGTCGTGCTCACCCCCATCCTGACGGCGCTCTTGTTCATGCTTATCCGGCAGCGCGGCGCATCCGGCGCGGCTCTCGCTCTCCTGGTCTGCTACGCGTCTTACCTGGTGTCCCTCCTGGCTGCCGCGCGATGGCGCTTGGGACGCGCTGCACCTGTCCGGGCGGTGGCCTCCGCCGGTCTGGCAGCCGCTCTGGGAGGCGTTGCCCTATTCATCTCATCGCCGATTGGGCCACTGGCATCAGGGGCAGTTGGTGCCGCGGTTGCGGTTGTCGCATTCGGCCTAGCCTGGCCATCCATCGTAGGCGAATACATCCGCTTTCTTGCAGAATGGCGGCGTCCTGTCGTGGTTGAGAGTTCGAGCGCGCCCGGAGTTACGGGAGGAACCGAGTAATGGTTGTTTCGACGACACGCGCGGTGGATCGCCGCCCCACGACGAGACCCCTGAGGACGTTGGCGGGGATACTCCCCGCGCCGCTGCGAAGGCGGTTGGGCGCTCGCCTCAGCCGGCTGGCTTGGGACTACCCTGGGGCCGAGATTGGGAAGTGCGCCCCTGCCGAGGCGTTCCGCACCTTTCGGAAGGGCTACGATCTCGAGGATGCTGCCTGTGAAGCGGTCTCCCAGGTAATAGGGGCGACGCAACTCTCCTACGAGCGGCTGGTGACCCTGTATCAGCAAGTCGTCTACCTGGAGAGAAACCAGTTGCCGGGGGCGCTCGTGGAGTGCGGTGTATGGCGAGGAGGAGCGGCCGCCATGATGGCGCTCGCCAACCTGGCCGAAGGCTCAGAACGGCGGATGCTCCACCTCTTCGACTCGTTCCAGGGCATGCCTGAGCCAGACCTGGCTCACGATGGTGAGGAGGCGCTTCGCTGGGCCGGCCGGCGGGGAGACGGCTCCTTGGTCGGCACCGGCGTAAACGTCGCGCACCCAGAGGATGTGAAGTCGCTCATCATCGACCGTATCGGCTATCCGGAATCGTCGGTGGTGATCCACACTGGCTGGTTCCAGGATACCCTTCCCCTCGCTCGATCGCAGATCGGGCCGATCGCCCTGCTACGGGTAGATGGGGACTGGTATGAGTCCACGCTCGTCGTCCTAGAGTACCTGTTCGACCTGGTGATACCGCGCGGGATCGTGGTCATTGACGACTACGGAGCATTCGAAGGATGCCGGCGGGCGACGGACGAGTTTCTCGCCCGGCACGCGCCCCACGCCTATCTCCACCACATCGACTACACAGGACGCTATTTCATCAAGTCATGAGGTGGCGCTAATGGATCTCGTGTCTGACAAAATGACCGTTCCCCGACAGCCGGCGGCCCGCGGCTCGCAATCCCTGCGGGCCATGATCCGCCCCCTGATCGAAGCCGTGGCGGCGGCTACCGTCGCCATCCCTTCGGGCACGCTCCGGCGCGCCCTTCTGGAACGGCTCTATGAGCGCGATTTGGAGACGTCGACCGACTGGATTGGTGGGCGCACGTGGGGTTCCATGGCGTTGGAGCGTGTCCCCTTCGACCTGGAACCGACCACACAACTGGAATTCGAAGACCTGGCCGGCCTGCTTCCCAGCACGCCCCTCGCCTACGGCGTGGCCCTGATGACCCCGCGACAGCTCGCCTACCTGTTCGGGCTGGCGCGCCGCTCCGGCGCCCGAACCGCCATCGAGATCGGCCGCTACAAGGGCGGCGGGACGTTCGCCGTCGCCGCCGGAATGGGGAAGGACGGTACCCTCTGGTCCATCGACGACGGCTCGCTCGAGGTCGAACTGGGATGCGATGGGCAAGACGCGCCATACGACGACCAGATCCGTGAACTCTGCGATCGCTTTGCGCTGGACGTGCGCCTGCTCGTCGGCGATTCCCGAACGCTGGAGCTCGATGTGGACGATGTAGACCTTGTCTTTATAGATGGTGATCACACGTACGAGGGTGTCAAGTCCGACTTCGAACGCTGGGGGAAGCGGGTCAGAGTGGGCGGCCACGTGCTGCTGGATGACGCGTATCCCCTCGGACAGTATCGAAGAGGCTGCGAGAACATCCAGCGGGTCGTGCAGGAGGCGCTCGACGAGGGCGACTTCCGGCTTGTCAAAGCCGTCGATCGGCTGGCGCACCTTGAACGCACCCGTCGATAGGTTCCCGCAGGTAAGTGCGGTGGAGAGTGAATGATGGCGACACAGCAGACAATCGAAGCGGTCTCAACCGGGGCGGGCGTGCCGGTGATCAAAGGCTCGCTCCCGCGGGCCAGCGAGCGCGCGTACGTCGAGTACCAGAACTATGAGTTCGGCGATGCCGAGGCGTTCGCGCACGCCTGGGGTGACGACGAAGAGACGGCATGGCGGCAACTGCGAGCGGAGTGTGAGCCCTTCTCTGAGGCGGTCTTGGACTACCTGCTGAGCGATGACGATCTACAGGCGCGGGTACACGGCGTGGTGGCGGACATCGCCGCCGGGTCTTGCTGGCTCGCGGGCAAGCTCTCCCGCCTCCCGCGGGTGCAACGCGTGTATGCCCAGGACCTGTCGCAGGGGTTTCTGGAGCGAGTCGGTATCCGTGTGTTTCTGGATCAAGGGGGCGACCCGAGTAAGCTCACGTTCGTCGCCAGCGATTTCAACGACATGCCTCTTCCCGATCGGTCGCTGGACGCCGCCTTTCTCTTCGCCGCGATCCACCATTCACTCTCGCCCATCCCCACCCTCCGCGAAGTGCTGCGCTGTCTGAAGCCGGGGGGGACGTTGTTCATCCACGAGTCCCCAGTCGCCCAGTTGCGCCTGGAGAAGGTTCGCCGCTGGTCGGAGACTGTCCACAACGCCTGCGAGATACCAACGACGTTCAACGATATCCGCTACTACTTGAATATGGCGGGCGCCGGCGACGTGACCTGGCGCCGTCTCGACTTCTCCCGGAATCTCTTTCGCAGAGTCGTTCGCCAGGCGCTCCGGAGAACGCGCCTGGAGAATTGGCTTCGCGCACCGGCATACCTCTTTGTGGCTACGGCAGGGAATGTGTCAACGGATGTGGGATAGGCAGATGGACGGCTGTTCTGTCTCTTTGGGAATGCGGCGTGCTCTCCTCGAACGCGACGAAGAGCAACTGGCGCACCTGGTGAGACGCGAGATCGAAGAACTGGGCATCTGCGGTCCGTTCCTCGACATCGGCGCCGGGACTGGCCTTTGGGTCGCGATGGTTAGGGACGCAGGAGAAGCTGCCTATGGCATCGATCTTCTCCCAACCCTCCTGGACGTCGGCAGACATCGGTATGGCTTGGAAACCCTCGTCCTTTGTGATGGTCGCCACCTCCCGTTTCGGGCTGGCTTCTTTCGCTGGATTCAGCTTAGAGAGGTTATCGAACACCTGGATCGCAAAGGTGGAGCGGCGCTAGTGAGTGAAATCAACCGTGTACTCCTGCCGGGAGGGATGGTGCGGCTAACGACGCCGAATCGGCTCAAGTACGTGGTCCCATCACGGAGGCCACTGCGAGGCATCGCTGGGCTCCTGGGCAAGGCGAATGATCCTGGCCACGTGCACGAATACTGGCCGTGGGAGCTTCGGCGTCTCCTGACCGTGTCAGGCTTTCGCATACGGTCCCTGCGGTTCCGCGCCCGAAATCGCTACATCCCGTGGGAGCCACTGGCGGCTGGGTTCGACATCATCGCGACTAAGGCCTGAGTATCGTCTGATGGAGTGCGTATGTCGATGAGTTCGATTGGCAGTCTAGCAGCGCCGGCGACGGAACCGGCTCTCGCGCGGCTAGCTATGGGGAGGAAACGGCATGCTGCTTGAGCGACGGGGGACTGACGGAACTCGAGCGAACAACGGCGACCTACGGGTGGGCATCATGGGCCTCGGTGTCGTGGGCAGCGCCGTCAGGCGCTACTTCGAGGCACAGGGGCATCGCCCGCGCCCCTACGACCCTTATCTGGCCCTGGGCTCGAGGCAGGAGATAGACAAGGCGCGGGTCATCTTCGTCTGTGTCCCCACGCTCTACCGCGAGCACGGCGCTGAGATCACCGTAGGGAGGCCAACACCCCAGCGGAGTGACGATGGGAGCGAATACAGATGCCGAGAGTAGCAACACCCACGCACGATAGCTCCGCTGCGGACGTATTCCTGGCCTATCGTCAGGCGTCAGACTTCATGTCTCCGTCGATCCACCAGTTTTGGTTCTGGCATACTGAACTCCTGCTGCGCGAGATCACTCGTGTACGCCCACTGCACAAGACCCTGGTGGATTTCGGTTGCGGTCATGGCTATTTCATGGAACGGGTAGCGCGCGAGGTGCCCACCATGCAACTGGTGGGAGTGGATTGCAGCACCAACTCCCTTAATGTCGCGCAGGCCGCGTGCGCGCGCAGCGACTATGGGCAGCGCATCTCTCTGGTACGTGCGGACCTGGCGAGCACGCCTCTTGTCTCAGCATCAGCAGACATCGCGGTGTGCTCCGAAGTGGTCGAGCATCTGCTGGACGACACCAGCGTGCTCCGCGAGATATACCGGGTAATGCGCCCCGGCGGCGTCCTCCTCCTGACCACGCCGAACGCAGGCAACTTCCCATCGGTCCTAAAGGCCTCGGCGCGGCGCCTCCTTCGCCGCCCTATGAGAGCGATACCGCAACCACAGGGCGCCCTGGGCGAGTATGGCCACATAAACGAGCGATCCGCTCACTACTGGCGTGATGCGCTACAGGCTACTGGCTTTCACGTCCGAGCGATGCTGCCCGTGGCGGTTGTCTATGGCAGCCCACGACTAGACCGCCACCCATTACTCCTTGCAGCTCTGCTCCTAGTGCAAGCAGTGACGGCAGGTATTCCCGGCGGCTACCGCGTCAGCCAGGGAGTGATAGTCCGAGCAGAGAAGTCAGCATTATGAGTGAGAGGCAATATAGGGCGATGCCAGGCCTGCGACTGAAGTACGTCGTGACCTCACGCGGGGCACGGCGAGGCGTCGCTGGGCTCTTGGGCAAGGTGGATGAGCGGGCCCACCTGTACGAGTGTTGGCCTTGGGAACTTCGCCGCCTTGCGGAGGTCTGAACATCGTCAGAAGGAGTGCGTATATCGATGAGTTCAATTGGCGGTGTAGCGGCGCTGGCGACGGAACCGGCTCTCGCGCGGTTGGCTATGGGGAGGAAACGGCATGCTGCTTGAGCGACGGGGGACTGACGGAGCCCGAGCCAAGAACGGCAACCCACGGATAGGCATCATGGGCCTCGGTGTCGTGGGCAGCGCCGTCAGGCGCTACTTCGAGGCACAGGGGCATCGCCCGCGCCTCTACGACCCCTATCTGGCCCTGGGCTCGAGGCAGGAGATAAACAAGGCGCGGGTCATCTTCGTCTGCGTCCCCACGCTCTACCGCGAGCGCGGCGGCTTCGACCCCTCAGCCGTCGAGGAAGCCATCGCCCTGCTCAAGCCCGGGAAGATCGTCGTCATCAAGTCCACGGTTCTTCCTGGCACGACGGACGCCCTCCAGAGGCGCCACCCGGACCAAAGGGTTCTCTTCAACCCCGAGTTCCTGCGTGAGGCGACCGCCTACGAGGACTTCCTTCGCCCCGACCGCCAGATAGTGGGCTGCACAGACCTGAGCTGGCCCGTGGCCGGAGAGGTGATGTCGCTGCTCCCCAGGGCGCCGTTCATGCGCATTGTGACGGCGGCTGAGGCCGAGATGGCCAAGTACATGGCCAACGCCTTCCTGGCCCTCAAGGTCGCCTTCGCCAATGAAATCTATGACCTCTGCACGGCCCTGGGCATCAACTACGAGGCCGTGCATCCCTTGGTGGCCGCCGATGCCCGCATCGGACCATCCCACCTGGATGTCTTCCACGACGGCTATCGCGGCTACGGTGGCAAATGCCTCCCCAAAGACATCCGTTCCCTGATGGACCTGGCCCAGGCCGCTGGCGTGAGCCTGCGGCTGCTTCGAGCGGCCCACGGTTCGAACGAGGCTCTATTGTCGACTGTCCGTTCAAGGAAGAAGGAAGAGGAACTCGACGAAGCCCGTGGGGACCACGAGCAGCCGGGATCGGCATCACCGCATCCCGGGTCTGAGCGTCGTCTGGTCGCGTGAGGAGAGATAGATGGGTTCGATTTTGAGTACAGCTGTGCCGACATCTGAACGCGTTCTGACACATCCGGCGGAACCGCTGCGCATCCTCACGGTTATGAACTGTTCCCGGTTCGGGCGTAGCGGCATGCCGACGGCGAACGGCAACATCAGTCGGGCGCTCGCCGCCCTGGGCTGCACTGTCGACCACCTGTACGTGGAGGACTACCCGCGACCCGTGCGGGTGCGGTGGCTGAACTACTTCCTGTTCGGCTCCCTGACCGCGCGACTGGTGCGTAAGCTTGAAGAGCAGTCGGAGGGCTACGATGTCGTCCAGGTCAGCGGCGGAGACGGCTACCTGGCGCCCCTGTTGCGGCACGACCGTCGTGGCCGGCGGCGGCTCGTTGTCGCCATGTGCCACGGCCTGGAGCATCGCTATTGGGAAGCGTTCCGGAGTGAGGTACGGGCCGGTTTCGCGCCCGCCACCCTTAGGCACCGTCTCTACTTCGGCGGCCTTCGCCTCAAGCAGGTCGAGATGAGCATCCGCGGCGCCGATCTCTTCAACTGTCACACGGAGGCCGACGCCCGCTATGCGATCGAGAAGGGATGGAAGCGCCGGCACGAGGTGGCCATCCTGCCCAGCGGCATCCAGCCGGAGTGGTTTGCGCCCGACATCGAGCAGGCGCCTGCCACGAAGCGCCTCCTGTTCTGCGGGTCGTGGACGTGGATGAAGGGGGCGCGCGTGCTCGTCAGCGTCTTTGAACGTCTGGCCGCAGTCGATCCGGGGGTGCGCCTCACGGTGCTGGGCGCCGGCACCGACGAGCAGACCGTGCTCAGCGCCTTCTCGCCGGACCTTCGCCGGCGGATCACCGTCAGACCGGGCATCCCCCATGGGGAAGTCCTTCGCGAGTTCCGTCGCCACGACCTTCTGCTATTCACGTCCCTCTTTGAGGGCTATGGCACCGTCGTCATCGAGGCAATGGCCGCGGGCCTGCCGGTCGTCGCCTCGGCTGTGGGCAGCGCCCCGGAGTGCATAGAGCACGGTCGAAGCGGATATCTCGTAGAGCCAGGCGACGTTGACGCCTTCGTCTCAGCCTGCCTCTCGCTCCTGTCGTCAACTCCCGCCGCGCGTCGCGCGCTTCGGGCCGCTGCCTTGAAGTCAGTCTCGTCCCTCACCTGGCCTCGCACCGCCGAAGCTACCGTGGCGGCCTATGCCGAGGCCCTGGATAACCTTTCGAGGTAAGCCGTGAAGATACTGCAGCTCACCAGAGACTACATCCGGAACGGGGGCATCGGCAGCTACGTGCAGGACCTGACGGCTCTCCTGGAGGCGGCGCATCACGAGGTCGCGGTCATCTGCAGCGAAGGAGCGGCTGGGGACGGGCCGGCCATCGTCGAGCGGATCGCTGGCTTTGACGAGTTCGCCCACCCCAACGCTCGTGCGAACCGGGAGCGCGCCCTGGCGCTTGCCGCGTCATTCGAACCCGACATCGTGCTCGTCCATGCCATGGACGACTTCGAGTTGGAGCGCCTGCTGCGCCGCCACCATGCCGTCGCCCGGTTTGTCCACAATCACCTGTACTGTTCCAGCGGCATCGATCATGACAGATCGTCTCTGAGTCCGTGTCTCAAACCTCACGGGCGCGCCTGCGTCATCGGCTTCCTGACGCGCCGTTGCTGGCGCATACGTGATCCCCGCACCGCCGCGCTGTTCCACCGGCGGGCGGCGGCGGCGGTTGCCGGATTGCGCGCCTCTGAGGTCGTCTTCGCTGCCTCCGCCTACGTCCGCGGACGGATCGTGCGGCAGGGCGTGGCGCCCGAGCGCGTCGTGCTCGCCCCCTACTTCACCGGCGTGCCGGGCCTGCCAGACGGGTCGCTGCAATTGCGGCCCGACGGTCACACACTTCTCTTCGCGGGCCGCGTGGCGCCGGAGAAGGGGCTCGAACACCTCCTGCGATCGTTGCGACATCTCAGCGGGAGATGGCGGCTCGTTGTCAACGGAGACGGCCCTGATCTCGCCAGAGTGACGGCGCTGGCGCGGCGCCTTCGACTCCTCGATCGCATTGAGTTCACCGGCTGGTCGAGCCGTCAGCAGCTTCTCCGGTGCTACGAAGCGGCGGATGTCGTCGTCGTCCCGTCGGTCTGGCCGGAGCCCTTCGGACTCGTCGGCATAGAGGCGATGGCCTACGGCAAGCCGGTGGTCGCGTTCCGAAGCGGTGGCATCCCGGAGTGGCTCGTGCATGGTGAGACTGGCTTCCTCGTGGAGAACGGCGACGTCGCCGAGGTGGGGCAAAGGATCGGGGAGCTCCTGGCGGATCCGCAGCTTCGCCTCCGCATGGCGCGGGCTGCCCGCGACAGGGTCTGGCGCGAGTTCTCGCCTGCCCAGCATCTGGCCGCCGTTGACCGTGGCCTCTCGCTCGCCGTCGAGCGAGCGCCGCGGGTCGGGCGGTCATACCAGATGCTGTCAGCCGGCGTGGCCTGCGAGAAAGGTAGCCGATGAAGATCATGCTGATCAGCGGAGAATACCCGCCGAGAATCGGTGGCGTCGCGGACTACACCTGCCATCTCGCTCAGGCCCTTGCCCGGCTTGGCCATCACGTCTCAGTGCTGACAACTGCGAATGGACGGTCCGACGGGTGGGCAATGGAAGCTGGTGACCATGTGGAGGTCTATCCTGACGTGCGCGACTGGGGCGTCCGCGGTGCCGCCTCCATCAGCGCCAGGGTGCGCGACCTGACGCCCGACGTGATCGACTTCCAGTACGTCCCTCATATGTATGGGCGGGGCGGCTTCGCACCGGGCGCCGCCATCTTGCCCCTTCGCCTCCGCCGCCTGTCAAGCGCCACGATTGTGTCCACAGTGCACGAGATCGCATCACCATGGTCTCTCAAGCCGAGGCGGGCGTTTGCGGCAGCGGCGCACCGCGTTCAGGCGCTGCTGCTGGCCATCGCGAGCGACCACTGCATCGTCACGAATCAGCGCTATGCTCGGCAGATGCGGAAGTGGACACGATCCGGCTCGGCCTTGCACGAGATCCCGGTCGGGGCCGGCATCGAGCCGGTCCCCTTATCCGAACCGGAGCGAGAATCTCTGCGCTCAGCGCTCGCCAGGAAAGATGGACAGGCCATGGGCGATCTGAGCGCGCTGAGCGTCGACAAACGGCCGGAGGATCTGATCGCCGTGCTGTCCTCCCTTGACCGCCGTGCCCAGCTCACCCTGCTGGGAGGGCTGGCGGTTGACCAGCGCCGACGCCAGTGGTTCATGGATCGGGCTGCCAGCGCTGGCTTGGCCGAGCGGGTCAGGTGGGCGGACGCGCTGTCGTCGGCGGATCTATCTCGGGATCTCTATGCGCTGGACGTCTACATCCACACCCATAGCGCCGGCGCCTCCACCCGCAGCACTACACTGGCCTCCGCTCTCGCCCATGGTCTGCCGGTGGTCGCCTACCGCGGCGCGGAAACATCCCCTCTCTTCGTCGACGGAGAGAACATCCTGCTGGCGCCCCAGGGAGACGTTCTTGCCCTCATCGAGGGAGTGCAGCGACTGCTTGATTCCCCTGACCTTAGAGCCCGTCTTTCTAGAGGTGCGCGCGACTTGTACCTGCGCTGCCTGACGTGGGACTCGATCGCGCGACAATTCCTAGGTGCCGTCTCATGATCTCTACTCGATCTTTGTCCGCCGACCGGTTTCCCAGCCCGATGCTCGTCGCGCTACTAGCGACTACGTTGATCACCAACGTCGTCATTGCTCAGCTCATCGCGCAAGGAAGGCTTGATCTCCTTGTCTATCTTGCCGTCTGCGCCGCGTTTCCGCTCTCCTTCCTGTTCTGGCGCCAGGCGATGTATGCGGTGTTCGTTGTCCTGTTCGTCGAGGGCTATTTCCGCAACCTGTTCAACACACCCGACGTGCTCTTGGTCAAGGACATTATGCTCGCGGCGATCTACTTGCGGGTGTTGGCAGACCGGGCTAATCGCCGGAGCGGTCTTATTCCAGCGAGCCCTATCAACGTACCCCTGTTGGCCTTTACAGGCATCGTTCTCGTGCAGACGCTCAATCCCAACGTCGCTTCAGTGGGACAGGCTGTCGTAGGCATCCGGACCTGGCTATTCTACGTGCCCCTGTACTTTGTGGCGCGCGAGATGTTCCAGGACGAGCGCGAACTGCGCCGATTCATGTGGTTCGTGGTTCTGTCCGCAGTGCCCATCGGCGCGTTGGCGCTCCGCCAGTACTTCGCGGGCCCCGACGCCTACACTAGTCTGGGTGAGGGATTCGAGAGAGCGCTGTTCGTGACCGGGAGCGCGAAGGGGATCGTCTACCGGCCCAATGCCACCTTTGCCTGGTCCAGTAACTTTGCCATCTTCCTTGCTCTGGCGACAGTTCTCTGCGTTGGGCTGTCGCTTGCAAGCAAAGGCCGTGTACGCCTTATTATCTGGTCGCTGCTGGCCGGTCTGGTTGTCACCAACTTCATCGAAAACCAGCGAACCCTTCTCCTCATGCTGCCGCCGCTCCTCCTATTGATGCTCGCTTTACGATGGAGCACAGGCCGCATGGTGACCGCCGCGCTGGCATGCGTCCTGGGCCTTGTAGTCGTTGCTCAAGTGGCCTCGCCGGGTGCCCTGGAGCGGATGACAGGACTCATGCAAAACCAGAACAATATCCTTAACGTTCGGGCCCATACCTACCTTTATAGCTTCAGCCAGGCGCTGGAATCACCGGTCGGCTTTGGCACCGGCGCAACGTCGATTGGCGCCAGATACGTCCTAGGGGGAATCCCACTCTTCGTCGAGTTCTCTCTTACAAAGGTGCTGGCCGACCTGAGCATCGTGGGCCTTGCGGTGTACCTGTGGCTGTTCCTGGCTCTCCTAACGAGTTCCTTCGGACTTTACAAACGCGCCGCCCGAAACGGCTTGGACAGCCTGGCCGGCCTCGCGGTTGCGATCTTCGGCTTCCAGTTGCTCGTCGCATACACCGGCTACGACCTGGCGATAGCCGCCGTGCCGTTCTGGTTCTTGAGCGGCGCAGTCGGCGGCATAACGCAGCTCGCGACCGGCGACACAGAGGAATCGCAGGAAGCGCCTGCCGCGGCTGATCGCGGCGACTCAGAGTTAGGTGGTTCTACGAATGAGGATAGCCGTCCTGCAGAGTTTCCTGCCTAGCCGTTCGCAAGGCGGCGTGGGGCATTTCACCGACCAGCTCGCCAATCGGCTGGTGGAGCGGGGCCACCAGGTGACGGTCTATTCCCTGGATCCAGCCCCCGTGGGCGCCGCCTACGAAGTCGTGCAGCCCGGACTTGACGTGCGTCTTGTGAGAGGTCGCCTGGGCAAGATCTACGGCTTCGGCATATGGCTCGCCCGACAGGACTTCTCGGGCTATGACGTGGTGCACGCGATGGGCGACAACCACCTACTTCGCACCAAGACACCCGTAGTGCGGACACTCAGCGGCTCAGCGCTTGGGGAGGCCCTCCACGCGCCCAAACTTGTCACCAAAGCCTTCTTTGCCAGTATCTACCCCCTCGAGATCCTGGGTGTCGCACGCGCCACCCGCACGGCTGCCATCTCCAAAGGGTCGCTCGATCACTTCCCGTTCCTGCGAGCGGAGACGATCCCCAACGCTGTCGCAGACACCTTCTTCCAGTTGGGCGAGAAGAGGAGTGAGACCCCTTCGATCCTCTTCGTGGGGCACCGCCTGCGAGACCGCAAACGCGCCTTCCTGCTCGTCGACGCCTTCCGGCGCCTGATCAAACCGGCGCTTCCAAAAGCGGAGCTGTGGCTGGTGTGCGACGACAGCGTGGACGAGGCGGGAGTGCAGTGCTTCTCCAACCTCGACATCGAATCACTGGCCGACCTCTACAGGCGCGCCTGGGTGTTCTGCCTCCCCAGCAGCTACGAGGGATTCGGCCGGCCCTACGTGGAGGCCATGGCGAGCGGTACGCCCGTTGTCGCAACGCCGAACCCTGGGGCTCTGGAGGTGCTCGACGGCGGGCGCTACGGATTGATCGTGCCCCCCAGCAGGCTGGGCGAAGAGCTTCTCGCCCTGCTTATGGATCGTGGCCGCCGCGAGGCGCTTGCCGAAAAGGGAGTGCTCCGCGCTCAGAACTTCACGTGGGACACCGTGGTGGCGCGCTACGAGGCGCTGTACGCCGAGGTGGTGAACGGCAGGCCAGCGCGGGGGAGCAAGGCGGCGTGAGAGTCTGCATGTTCCACACCATCCTCGGCGAGGGCCGGACGAGCTCTGAGGTGTACGGCCAGGAGCTGGCTGAGGGATTGCAGCGCATGGGTAACGGCAAGATCGACCTCACCCATTGGATGACCTCCGGTCGGCTGCGCCGTGCCGCCGCGGCTGTTCGGCCTCTCGCGCGGGTGGCGGGCTACGTCGACCGCTATCTGATTGGCCAGTGGCAGGCGAGGGGCCAGGACGCCGACGTGAATCACATCATTGAGCATGGCTACAGCCACCTGGCGTTCAGCCTGGACCCCCGACGGACAGTGGTGACCTTCCATGACGCCATGATACCCAAGCTGCAGGCCCGCGAGCTGCCGGTTGATGCCTATCCCCGCCTGACCATGCTCGGCAGCCGCCTGAACTTGGCCGCTATCCGGCGCGTTGCCGCTGTGATCACGGTTTCGGAGAGTACGCGCAACGATTTCCTGCGCTTCACGGACTACGATCCAAGTCGAGTGTATGTCATTCTTGAGGGCGTGTCGGAGCGGTTCCGGCCGCTCGACGGCAAAGATGGCGATCGTGGGGAAGAGCGGGATGGCCGTCCGATGTGCATCCTCCACGTTGGCCACTGCGGGATATATAAGAACATCGAAGGCATATTGCGATCCATTCCTCTCCTGGTTGCGCGCCTAGGGCCGCAGGTGGTCTTTGTGAAGGTTGGCGGGCCGTTCACCCGCAGCCAGCTTGCCCTGATCGACCGGCTGGGCATTGAACAGCACGTGCAGCACCTGGGCATGATCCCGGCGGCGGACCTCCCCGGCGTTTACGCGGGCGCCGATCTCCTCCTGATGCCGTCCCTCCACGAGGGTTTCGGTCTTCCGGCGCTGGAGGCCATGGCCTGCGGCACCCCCGTGATCGCCTCCAACCAGGGCTCGCTTCCGGAGGTAGTGGGAGACGCCGCGCTGCTGGTGGAGCCGAACGACGTAGAACAGATCGCGGCTGCCGCTGAGCGGTTGCTGACCGACGCTCGGCTGCGCGCAGACCTGCGCAAGAAGGGACTGAAGCGCGCCCGTACCTTCACCTGGGAGCGGACAGCCAGGGAGACGCTGGCCGTCTACCAACAGGTCTACGAGGAGAACCATTAACGTGGCCCGATCGTCTGGAATATCGCTCGCGACAAAACTGTACCACCAAATGATGGGCATCGATCCCAAGAAGCTCTCGCAGGGCGCCGCTGCTCGCGACGCTCTCCGCTTGAGAGACGTCCTCTACTATGGGTATCGTCGGGGCTTCTGGCCGCTCTGGCGCGGGCTGCTCTTCGGGAGGCGGCTCCGCCGCTGCGCTGGCCGTTTCTTCCTCGGTCGCCACACGAACATCCTTTTTCCCAGCCACCTCTCTGTCGGGCGGAATGTGGCTATCGGCGACTACGTCTTCATGAACTGCATCGGCAGGCGAGGCGTTTCCCTGGGCAGCAACGTCCGCATCCGCGAATTCGGTTGGGTGCAGGTGACGAGTCAGTTGACGGACCCGGGTGAGGGGCTCGTGATCGGCGACGGTACGTATGTCGGCCCTCACTGCATCCTCGGCGCCGGCGGCGGCATCACGATGGGACGAGACGTGACGCTAGGTGCTTACGTGCAGCTACTGGCCGAGAATCACGTGTTCACGGACCCGTGCCTGCTGGCAAACGAGCAAGGGGTCAGCCGCCGCGGCATCGTCATCGAAGACGGATGCTGGCTGGGCAACGGCGTCATCGTCTTGGATGGCGTGCGTATCGGTGAGCGGGCGGTCATCGGCGCCGGCTCTGTGGTCACGAAGAGCGTCCCCGCCGCGGCGGTGGCCGTGGGCAACCCGGCGTGCGTCATAAGAGAGCGAGCGCTTCGCTGATGGCTAGGGAGATCCGGCCAGGCTACGACGACGCTTCTAGGCCGTACACCGTCGTCTTGCCTTTGGACATTATGCAGGAGGATTCACTATGAAGGAGCCACTCTCGCCACCTCAGACATCGAAGTTCTTCCAAGCCCTTCAATTGACACGGACGGTTGGCCTGAGCCTCCTTGAGCCAGTCGACTACGCGTCGCGCGTCATCAACAACAAGCGCCATTTCCCACCGCTGCGCCTTCGGCGGGAGGTCGGTGACCTGGGCAGCTTTGAGAGCTCAGGTGGCGAATTCATGCCCTACTGCAGACTACTCTGCAATGTGCAGCCCAACGAACGCGTCTTGGACATCGGGTGCGGTTGTGGTCTGATGGCCCTCTTCTTCGAGGACTACCTGGATTCTACGGGACAGTACGTTGGAGTTGATATTCAATCACGTCTTATCCGCTGGTGTCAGAAGCACATAAGTTCCCGCTCACCCAATTTCAAGTTCGTCCTTCTAGACTTGCCAAATCAGCGGTATAACCCTGGCGGAAACCCCCACGCCGAATTCCGTATCCCGGAGGAGGATCACTCGTTCGACTTCATCCTACTTAAGTCTGTGTTCACTCACCTTTTGCCTAATGACCTTGAGAGATGCATGGCGGAGATAAGCCGTCTCCTTTCTGAAGACGGCCGCTGTCTCGCGTCATTCTTCCTTTTCAATGAAGGAGCCGCTGAAGTCAAGAGTACTCGGAGCAGTCTCAGTTTCGAATTCGGGGACGGTACATACAGGTATCAGTGTGAGCGTGTCCCGGAGAGAGCTGTCGCTTATTCAGAAAGCTACATTAGGCGCATCTTGAGCCAACACAATCTGGTGCTGCAGGAGCCGATAAGGTATGGCACCTGGTCAGGGCGCGCCGATGGTCTTTCGTTCCAGGACCTGATAGTCGTTACCAGGTGAAGCCACTATGGGCAACCAGGCGTGCGTCATAAGAGAGCGGGCGCTTCGCTGATGGCTAGGGAGAGCCAACCAAGCTACGGCGACGCTTCGAGGCCGCACACCGTTGTCTATGTGCAGCCGACCTCCGAGGTGGGTGGCTCCGACATCGCCCTCTATCGGCTGGTCACCCATCTCGATCCGGCGGCCTATCGCCCCATCGCCGTCCTACCGCACGAAGGCCCGCTTGTCTCCAGACTGCGGTCGGCGGGATGCCGCGTGGTGATCCTTCCCATGATGCAGATCAGATCCGTTCGCAGTGTTGGCTACCAGGCCAGGTACATCGCGCGATTTTGGCCGTCTGTCTTCCGTCTGGCAGCGCTGATGCGTCGGGAGCGGGCGGACCTAGTGCATTCGAATTCACTGTACAGCCTCCACGGTCCCTGGGCGGCGCTCCTGGCCCGAGTGCCACACGTCTGCCACGTTCGCGAGATTCCAGACGCGCCAAAACCTCTACAGAAGCTGCTCACGACGACGGCCGCTCGGCTATCGGCGCGGGTGATCCCGATGACGCACGCCGTTGCCGGGTTGTTCCCCCCCAATGGAGCGTCGGGATCGAAGGTGACTGTCATCCCGGACGGCATCGACCTGACTGCGTTCGATCCGAGCGTCAGCGGGGCGCGAATCCGTCGGGAGTTGCGCATCCCTGCTGATGTCCCCTTGGTGGGCTTCGTGGGACGGCTCGACCCCTGGAAGGGAGCGGACGTATTCGTTCGGGCGGCAGCAGAGGTGGCGGAACGATGCCCCGAGGCACGCTTTCTGGTATGCGGCGGCGATCTGCCCGGCTATGAAGCCTATGCAGAAGGAGTAAGGCGTCTGGCCCTTGAAGTGGGTCTCGGCGGTCGGATTTACTTCACTGGTTGGACCTACCGCCTAGATGACATCCCCGAAGTAATGGCGGCGCTCGACGTGCTCGTGCACACGTCCACCCGACCGGAGCCCTTCGGCCTCGTGCTGGTCGAGGCCATGGCAACGGCCAAGCCAGTCGTGGCCTCGAACAACGGCGGTGTGCCGGAGGTGGTCGAGGCGGGCGTGACAGGGCACCTTGTCGAGCCGGAGAACTGGCGCGCTGTGGCCGCGGCAGTGGACGATCTTCTTGCCAACCCGTCCCGAGCGGCGGCGTTCGGAGCGGCAGGGCGCGCGCGTGTCGAGCGCCTGTTCGAGGTACGGGCCTATGTGGACAAGGTGCAGGCGCTATACGCCTCGATCATCCGGCCTGCAGCGGCGGGTCGTTCCTTGGAAGGGCCCGCACCCGCCCGTCGAGAAAGTAAGGCGGCCTAGATGGGGAGCGACGGTTTCCCTTGCGGGAGGTTGATGATATGACGACGGGTGATGG
>Ga0315279_10004398_pt1 | contig 18934 bp, 24 predicted proteins | sample YL17G06_20_MG_FD_203694 | JGI IMG/M metagenome (GOLD analysis project Ga0315279, IMG submission 203694) | Sediment microbial communities from Yellowstone Lake, YNP, Wyoming, USA - YL17G06_20 | ecosystem: Environmental > Aquatic > Freshwater > Lake > Sediment | place: USA: Wyoming | collected... | reverse complement strand
GGCTGGCGTTTCCAATGCCTTCGTCGATAGCTTCTTGGATTATTGCTGGATTTGTGCATATGTAATCATCCAACACCAACTGTGTTGTTTTGCCGATTTCCTTTGTCAGCAGTTTCCAGCCCTCAATATCATCTTGTGCCATGCCATCCTCCAATGAGATGAATTTGTGTTCCTTGGCTGCATCCGACCAAAAGGCGACCATTTCTCCGGGAGAGTACCTCTTGCCGCCAAAATGGTAAGTTTTGTCTTTGGGGTCCGCTTTCTCTTGCCAAAGGTCTTTCCCGAATATCTCAGAGAAGGCAGGGTCGAATGCCAGCATGACCTGCTTGCCTGCGGCATAACCTGCCTTTTCAATTGCTTCCAAAACAGCTTGTGCGGTTGCTTCAAGGCTGATGAATGGGTTTACGAAACCGCCTTCATCGCCCCTGCCTGTCGAATGTCCCATTTTCTTAAGCAACCCCTTAAGCGAATACCAAACTCCAGTTCCCATTTCCATTGCATGCGCGAAGCTTTCTGCGCCAACAGGAATTATAAGAGTCTCCTGTACTTCAAAGCCAGTTTCTGCATGCCTTCCTGCATTTAACACGTTGAACTGCGGGACGGGGAGAGAAGCATTACTACCTGCAATGTGTTGCCAAAGTTCGAGACTGTTCACTTCTGCCTGCAAGTTCGCGTATGCTCCAGAAACTGCAAGAATTGCATTCGCGCCAAGTTTGCTTTTGTTCGGTGTATTGTCCTTATCGATTAGAAGTTGGTCAAATTCTTGTTGGGGGATGGCAAGTGAGATGCCCTCGACCATAGGAGCAAGAATCCCGTTTATGTTGGCGACGGCTATCATTACTCCTTTGCCTCTGTATCTTGTTTTGTCTCCATCCCGCAATTCAATTGCTTCGTGCTCGCCGGTAGATGCGCCAGATGGAACTTTGAAAATTGCCCGCTTGCCATCGTTAGAGGCGATTTTACAAGCTACTGTTGGATTGTTTCTTGAATCGAAAATCTGGTAACCTTTTACCGATTTTATTGTCAATGTCCGAGTCATCGTACCACCATAAACAAAATCGAATTAATAATATTTCTAGCATAAATTATTTGAAGTTATCCATCAACGTTCTAGCACGGACTCTAGGAACCCAGAACTGCCTATCCTAAACCGGTGCTTCGGATTCAGGCTGCAGGCAAGCTCGCCGCGTTCTCCATCCTCAATGAGTCTGATGGATATACCTTTCTCCATGGTGCATTTTGGGCAGGCATAAGTCATTTTCTCACCCAGCTGCAGTTCACGTAGAAGCTGTCAGCCCAAGGGGCAGTTTAGCTTATAGCAGGGTGAGCTTCATCACCGGTTTAATTTTATGAAATGCTGATATTTAAGCTTATCCCGTATTTTCCGGCAATACTTTGCGCAGCTTATGGTGGCGAAGAGAATATACGAGTCCAAATCTCAATGCTCGGTCAGAGCACCTTTGAATTTAGAATAAGCTATCCCACTATCACTAATCAATACTCCGTCGAACCGAAAGGCTTAAAAGCAACTTGTTTATAAGTGCATACTGCGACCAAATAAAAATAAACAGTTAGCGTAGCGCCCCGGCGAAAGCAAGTTTGTATTGTTTACGGGCCCTGCGCTATTTAAGTTTATTAAAATCTGGGTGGAAGGTGAGAAAATGACAATGAAGCTCTCTGGGTTGTATGGGATGGGCGTCTATAGTGATTCTGGAAGACATTTGGGGGAAGTTCAAGATTTGATTGTTGATTTGGAAAAGGGGGAGGTTATTAGGATAACTATAGAACCACTGTCTACGATTAGCAAAGATGAGGCAGGGAAAATTTTTAAAGATAAAAGCGTGCTTTATAAGAATGTCAAATCTGTTGAGGATGTAATAGTTGCCCACAAGCATGCTTACCGCTACGAACAGAGTGAACATGGGGAGCCTGCAAAGAGGGTAATAATCAATGAAACGGTTGGTAGATGAATTGATATGCGCAAAGCAAGAAGTCAAGGAGAAAAGCATGAAGAGGAGGATGCAGAAAACAGTTGGGTTTCCTACCCTTACGGGAGGTGGGCGGACGGTTGTAGTGATAAAAAACGGAAGGAGATGCTCCTTATGCCACTGCGATGTGGGAAACGACGCTCTCATTTCTATGGGAAGAGGGATATACCTGTGCGCCAAGTGCTGCAAGGAGGAAGGGCCTGCCTCGGTGAAGTCCTTCGACGGAAGGCTACTCTGCCTGGCGAAGCTGAGTGACAAGAGGGTTGGAGGAGCCCCCCAAGATGTAAGGTCGGGAAAATGAAAAAACAGGAAAAGCCACGCAGGTGCAAAACGTGCGGGGAGCCATGCTACGGCAGGATGTGCAACCCCTGCTTCCATGCCGGAAGCAAATACCAATTGTCCCGCCACTACAATTACGAAAAAAGGGTAAGAGAATATGAAAATGGACAGGTTGGTTGCGGCATAGAACAACATTATTCACTTTTCGGGGATGCACCAAAGGAAGAGATTTTCAAGAAAGTTATTTACTCCAAAGAAGCCAAGCCAGATTAATATGCTGAAAATTATCCGTTATATACAAACGAGGTGAGAGGTATGGGTCTTTTCCAAAGATTGGGCAGGGCGTTGGGAATCGGCCGGGATAGGGATAGTGAAGGATACCTGGATACCATAGATACTACAGAACTTGAGAATGTGGATGCTCTGCATGTGCCTGCCGACGTCTATATAAAGCCAGTTGCTTTGGAAGACGAGGCAGATATGAAATTAGTCGAGGAGGAACTTAAAAATGGGAATATAATCCTTATGAATATAGCCCCAATGTCTAAGTACACAACCAAGTTGAAGAAGGTTATAAACGACCTGAAAGGATTCACAATAAAGATAGACGGGGATATCGCAAGGATAGACAATGAAAAATTCATTCTCACTCCAAGAAGAGTTAAAATCATCAAAAAGAGGAAATAAATTTTATACGTTAGAAGGATAACTTTTACTTACCAGCTGTTCAATCCTTTATAAATGAAATTGAGCAGCCGATTCCTTTGTTTTCTACTGTTCTGCTAGCCAACTAACTAGGAGAAAAGCAAGACTCTAGTAAAAGACTTGGTGCAGGGGGTGCAAGGCAAGACGAAAGCTAGAGTCTGGTGCCTAAAATTCCTTAGCCAATAGTTCCCTCACTTCTTTTTCAACAGTTTCAAATGATGGTACTCGCTTCATGAATTGTCGTAAGTCGCCCTTCCAATTTCGTTTTAGCTCACTAATCCTCCCCAAGGCTTTCTGCTTCTCAAATTTCTCGTTATATAGTTCAAACTTTTTTGCAACTAGTTGGGAGTCTACTTTTACCCCCTTTTGAGTTAGGAACCAGATGTCGTACAAGTCGCGTGGGGCGCTTCTGCTCGAAACGGCGCGCAGCTTTTCAGCCAGTATCTCCTCAAGCCCCATGGTTTTCAGCGAGTATCCTGGGGGTTGGTATTCGTCGACAATTTTTTCCTCTTTCACCAGAGCAGCTGGCTTTTCCCTAAAGCTGAAATCCACCCGTATCCTCTGCGGGTGCCTGAGCGGACCAAGGAACTTCAACGCTATCCTCAGGCCGGCCGAAGTTTTCTCACGCTCAACTGCGAGAATTTCAAAATCTCCGATTTTCCTTCCCTCAAAAATTTCCCTTACAATGTTTTCAACATCTCTAGGTTTTCTGTTGGTGACTGTGAAATCAATGTCTTCTGAAAACCTCGCTTCCGAAAAATATGCTTTCTTGATGGCGGTTCCTCCCTTGAAGACAAGGGAGTCCTTCAATTCACTTTCAGATATTATTCTCAGCGCTACTGAAATCGCGTAATCTTTCTCCAGTATCGCCAAAGGGACCCCAGCTCTTGCGGCCTTCTTTGTAAGCTCTCCCAAATCCATATTAATAACCCATCTGAAACTCTAGCAAATCCTCTTTTGAAACGTTTAGTATTAAGCCCCATTTCTTTGAATAGCCCAAGCGTTTCCTCCCAGCATGGGGGTCGAGCCAAGCGAATCCCCGAAACTTCTTTTCCAGCTTCTTGGCATGTTTTATCTCCCTAAGCAGTTCAAGGAGATAACCTAGCCTTCTTCGCACGACTTCCCTCTCATTCAAGCACAGTCTCGCAAGCTTCGCCCAGTTTAGCTCTCTCCTCGCAGAACTGATGCCTTTTGCCACTTCAGAGATGCCAAGCGAGTATTCCGGACGCGAAAGACAGTCTAGTATTGTCTGTTCCCTGCTTGAAATGTTCACTTTCGTTCCAAGAATCTCGATCTGCTCATAGTCCCCGAGCTTCATGTTCAAGAAAACATATCTGGCACCGAATGCCTCCAGACCCCTTTTCTTCTTTTTCGTTATCACAAAGACAACAATAGGAATTTGTTCGGTCATCCCCCAGTAGTTAAGCGCGGTCAACAAGCCGATATAATACTCGGCCTTTCCGACAAGTATTGGTACCACTGCGAACGAATGCTCGCTCCAGTGGCCTTCCCTTCCCGCCTCCATGGGTGCGAACAAATACTTCCCTCGCTCAACCTGTATAATTCTCTTTTTCGCTTTCAAACGCTTCAGGATATTCTTCACTGACGCGTCAGAACCTCCCAGAACTTCCCTTGCTTCCTTGATGGTGAAAAGGCGCTGCTTCCGCTCCTCAAACGCAAAGAGAAGCTGCAATTCCCTCTCGCCAAGGCGTAATATTTTTCTATCGCGCATAGTATCGCTTAGAGATACTTTAAGGGATATTAGTATAAAAAGGTATCGCCGGCAGTTGGATTTATGGCATATCTGCTAAGCCCGTGGGCATCAAGGCAAGGGGGAAGCTTGAGTCTGAGGCTTCAAGCAGAAGCAAGCTTGATAGGAACCATTTTTAAACTTAGGTATACCTAAATCACCCATGCAAAAAATCAGCCCAGAGATCGAGGAGTATTTGGAGACAATCTACAGAATAAAAGAGAAGGGCAAGGATGCGAAAACTACTGAGGTAGCCGAGGAGCTCGGGGTTTCCCCTCCAAGCGTTAGCGAGATGTTCAGGAAGATGGCGAAGGATGGGCTAATAAGATACAACCGCTATAGGGGCGCATCGCTGACCAAAAAGGGGGAGGAGATTGGGGGTGGGATACTCCACAAGCACAGGCTTATTCAGAAATTTCTCATATTCCTAGGGGTGAAGAGGAGGGTTCATGACCAGGCGTGCGCTCTGGAACATGTGGTTTCGGAGGAGGTTGAAAATGCGATGCAAGATACGTTACTGCACGGCCCCCATTTGAGGAAGGATGTTGTGAGGCTCAGTGAGATGAGCGAAGGAGAGGAGGGCAGGGTAGCCTTCGTAATGGGTGGAAGAAGTGCTTCACAGAGGCTTGCGGATATGGGCTTGACTCCAGGAAGCGGGGTGAAGATGTTGCGTGCTTCCAGCTATGGCGGTCCTCTGAACCTGAGCATTTGCGGCTATAGCCTCGCTCTCGGGATAGGCGTGGCGTCCAAGGTTTTCGTCCATGTTCACCATCAGGAACATCACAGAGTCAAGAGGTCTGAGTAAATGAAAAAGCTGAAAGTTGCACTAGCAGGTAACGCAAACGTAGGCAAATCGGTGATTTTCAACGATCTCACAGGGCTTCACCAGCACATAGGGAACTGGCCAGGCAAGACCATTGAGAGGGCAGAGGGCACGCTTCGCTTCAAGGGACATGAGGTGGATGTGATAGACCTGCCAGGCATATACTCGCTGTCAACCTTTTCCCAGGAGGAGGTGATATCGCGCGGGTACATAGCAAAGGAGAAACCTGATGTTGTTGTGAATGTGATTGATGCTTCCGTTCTTGAGAGAAACCTCTTTCTGACTCTCCAGCTTCTGGAGCTTGAAGCGCCTATTGTGATAGCGTTGAATATGGTGGACAGCGCTCGGAAAAATGGGATAGCGGTAAATTCAAAGAAGCTCTCGAAGATACTGGGCGTGCCAGTAGTGGAAACGATTGCACCGAGAGGAGTTGGGATAAAAGAGCTGATGGAAGCTGCTGTGGACGTTGCAGAAAGCCCCCGGAAGCAGTTCAAGCCATCCTACAGCAAGCCTATAGAAGATGCAATCCGAAGGATGATGTTACCTATTGAAAAATGCGACGTAGTGTACCCTCCTCGGTGGATGGCGATGAAGCTTCTTGAGTGCGATGCGGAGGTGGAGGAACTCGTGAGAAAAAAATGCCCCTCCGTGCTTCCGCTCGCCAAAAAACTCAGGCAGGAACTGGAAGGCTCGAAGAGGGAGATATGCTCAATGGCAATAACTTCTGAGAAATACCTCATTTCAAAACGCATAATAGATGAAACCCAGAGGATAAAGGTCCCTGAAAAACCATCTCTTGAGAGCAGGCTGGATGGAGTGCTTCTGCACAGGATATGGGGTTATGTATTTCTTATAGCAGTTGGAGTCGTGGTATTCGGATTGGTTTTCAGTATGGGGGGCTTGCTCTCCTCAGCCCTCTCTGATGTGCTGGTAGGATTGAAACCGCCTGTCAGAGAAGCTCTTGGAGGGGGACTTCTTGCTGATGTTGTATGGAACGGCATATTTGAAGGCGTTATCGCAGGGGTTACGATAGCCATACCGTATATCCTGCCGTTCTACATACTGCTCTCTATTCTTGAGAGCTCAGGCTACCTTGCAAGGATGGCTTTTCTCATGGACAATGTGATGCACCGGATTGGGCTTCACGGGAAAGCATTCATCCCGCTTATACTCGGATACGGGTGCAATGTCCCGGCGTGCCTTGGCTGCAGGGTTATGGAGGACGAGAGGGAGAGGATTACGGCAGGGTTTGTCGTCACTTTGGTACCATGTTCCGCGAGAACCGTTGTCATACTCGGGCTGGTTGGAACCTTCCTGGGTTTGAAATGGGCTCTGGCAATATACGTGTTCAATCTCCTTGTCGTATTCCTTCTTGGAAGGCTGGCATTCAAGATTCTGCCAGGCGAGCCAATGGGCCTGATAATGGAGATGCCGCCCTACAGGATGCCCCAAATGGACTCTATCGCGAAGGAGAGTTGGGGGAGGATAAGTGATTTTGTTCTCATGGCATTCCCGGTGATAATTATCTCAACATTCGCAATAGAGCTGTTCTATCTCGCCGGACTCGTGCAGGTGATTTCAAACCTGCTGAGCCCAATAACTGTTGGCTGGCTGGGGCTCCCCGCGGTTATCGGCATAACACTCATATTCGGAATTCTCAGAAAGGAGCTGACACTCATAATGCTGGCGAGCGCATTTGGAACGCAGAATTTTGGAGCAGTTCTCAGCCCAGTTCAGATGGTCGTTTTCACATTGGTGACACTTTTCTACATTCCATGTGCCGCCACAATAAGTGCCCTTGTCAAGGAGTTTGGGTGGAGAAAAGCACTTTACATAACAGTATTCGAAATAGCATTCGCCTTGCTGCTGGGAGGGATAGCATTTAGGCTGCTGAGCATTTCTGGAGTTCTCTAAACTGCGAATCCTCTATTTGCTGAGAAGCTCCATCGACTTCCGCAGCATACTAGAACTCCCCCGCCAACTTTCGTTACCAGTACTTCATTCCCCATCGCTGCATCCGTACCTCTCTCCAACTTTCTTAACCCTCGGCGTTCAGTCATGCTCCTTGAAAGCTGCGTCCTGAACAGGGTCGTTCTTCCTCAGCCATTCCATCAGCATCGCCGTATGCTCCTTCTCCTCATCCATATTGTGCTGCAGAACTTTCTTCAGTTCAGGATCTGTTGCCGGCCCTATCCTAGACTGGTATTTGTTTATCGCGTCAAGCTCTTCAATCATCGACTGCCTCGCCATTCCCAAATCCTCCAGTTTTCCCATCCAATCACCTCCAAACAATTCTCTCTATCTCCGCAACCATCTTTCTGAAAGCATACGCAGCTTTTCCCTCCCCAAGCACAGGAGGCACGCCATCCGCAAGCAGACGTGGCACCTCCTCGTCATACGGTATTCTTGCAACGAGCTTCCTCCCAAACTTCCTGAGAGCCTTCCTTTCGTTCCTCTTGGATATGCCCTCCTTGTTCATAACAACGCAGTATCCTATTCTGAAATGCCTCACGACCTGCAGAGCCCTCTCGAGGTTGGCTGCACCCGCAGGTGTTGGCTCAAGAACTCCCACTGCATACTCGCATCCAGCCACAGCTGCTATCACCGGGCATCCTATCCCCGCAGGTGCATCGACAAGCACAAGCTCAGCACCCCTCTCCTCAGCTATCTCATCCCCAAGTCTCCTCGCCTCATGCACGATTCTCCCGCTCCCCGACTCCCCTGGGAGAAGCCTTCCGTAAACCAGCGGGAAGCTTTCAGTCTCCCTCACAACCATCTCTCCGCTCAGCTTTGGAGCAAGCCTGGCAGCACCGTTGGGGCATGCAAGAACACACGCGCCGCATCCCTCACAGCGAAGCTCATCAACTTCAATCCTCTCTCCAGCCGCCAGTGCTCCGAACTGGCATGCTTTCAAGCACTCCCCGCACAGCTTGCATTTCTTCCTGTCAACAACCGCAATTTTCGATGCGTATATTCTCTCCTTTCTGACATCTCTTCCTGGGAAGATAATATGCTGGTTCGGGCAGTCAGCATCCGCATCGACAAGAACCAGCTTCCTCCTCTTTGAAAGCTCTACTGCTAGCGAGGAGACTACACAGGACTTGCCAGTTCCGCCCTTGCCGCTCAGAACGACGATTCTCATCTCACCATCTTTTTTGCAAGCTTGAAGAAATTCTTGGAGATTGGATTCTCGGGGTATCTTTCAACAATGGGCACTCCATCCACGTAACATTCAATCATTTTTTTATCGTAAGGAATTTGCATCAATGCATGTTTTACTCTTCTTTTCGAAATAGTGCTCCTGTTAACAATCAAATCATACCCTATCCTGAGTTTTCTCAGAACAGATTCAATGACTTCCAAGTCATGAATGCCAAACAAGGTGGGTTCAGTCACAGCTATTGCTCTGTCGCACCCATCAAGCGCGCGAATCACCTGGCAGTGTGCTCCTGCAGATGTGTCAATTATGAAAATTTTCCCTTTCCCTTCCCCCAACCCCCTGATTTTAATCGCGTCAACTATCTTCTCTGAAAGGGGCTCTGATGGCTTGAGCTCACCGGAGAAAAGCTCCACTCCGTATTTTTCAGTTTTGTAAGTCCATCCAACAGTCTTCTCTGCTTCCCCTATTGTATTATGGGGACAAGCCAAGACGCATGCTCTGCATCCGTTGCAGATTGGCTCGAGCAGGGTGGGGATCTTTCTCGGAAGCTGGTATAATGCATTCAGCTCACACACCTTCACGCATTTCCCGCATTTTCTGCATTTCCCGCTGTTAAAATGAGGTATGAAGGAAGTCACCTTCCTCTTCATCCTTCTCTTGGCTCCCATAACGATGTGAGCGCTGGGGCAGTCCGCATCACAATCAAGATAGGTAACTCTTCTCCCAGTTTTAGCAATAGCAACAGCTAGGTTTACGGCCACAACGGTCTTGCCCGTTCCCCCCTTCCCACCAGTAACCCCAACGATCATAAGAGAAACACGCCCACTCAGTGCTTGCAGACGTTTTCATCTGCCTTTAACTCACCCTTGAGATATTTCTCAACAGCATCCTTAATCCTGCCTTGGACCCCGAAGATGATTTTTATTCCCAGGGATTCGAACATCGCAAGCGCTCTGCTGCCCATCCCTCCGGTTATCATCAAATCCACATGGAGGGAGGAGATAAACTTTGGAACTGCGCCTTGGACGTGGTTTTGGAAATAGGGGTTATCCACTCTCTCCACCTTTATTATTTCCCCTCCCTTGCTCTCCACAATGACGAACTCAGGACACCTGCCGAAATGCTCAGAAACCTCCCCATCAATTCCTCCTCCTGCTGATGATACGGCTATTCTCATAGTATCCTCCTCCCAAACCTCTTTCTCCCGAAACCCGTTCCGAAATGGCCAGACACATTCGGTGCTGTGACGCTGGGAAGCTTGCCTTCAAGAAGTTTTGTCACAGCATCCTCAACTTTTCCTGCGGAGGAATAGACGCTTATGCCTGCCTGCATGAGGACTGCCACCGCATTGGGGCCGCAGTTACCTATTATCAGGCTCTTTGCTCCGCTGTTGATAACTGCTTGCGCAGCAACTATTCCCGCACCTCCGCCAGCCATTGCTCCCGGGTTGGGTATCACTTCTGTTTTTAATATCTTCTTCTCCTTTTCGTCAACCTCGAGAAGAGTGAAAGTGGGGCATCTGCCAAACATCGGGCATATCAAATCGCCTAGCCCACCCTTAGACGTGGATACCAGTATTTTCACGCTCTCACTTTCACTGCTGAGGCTTCTCAAGCCCCGCTATTCTCTTCTTAATTTCCTCAAGTTCAATTCTCAGTTCCTCTGAGTAGGACTTAAGCTCTTGGAGCTCCTGTTCCCTGCTCGGCTGCGGAAGCGTGGCGCTCTGAGCGGAAGGAAATCTACTCGCGTATGCCATTCTCGAGCCAAATCCACGGCCGAATCCCCTGCCAGCCCCAGAGCCGAAGCCTCTTCTCCAGCATCTCCAATTTCCTTCAGTCCACCACGGACCGGTTCCATCTCCCCACGGCATTCTAATCACCTCTTGCCTTTCGGCAATTTATTTAATTTAATCGCCCCTTACCATCAAGGAGCCACATTTAGGACATTTCATGGTTGAACATGGAATACCCCTTTCATGTTTTATTTTATAACCACATTTCGGACATACGCAAAAGCCATCAGGACCCAATCCTTTGGTTTCTTCTAGCATGCCTATCATAGTTCCCTTTCTTTGCCATCCGAATCCTCTTCCGAATCCCATTGGTGACTTATAGAAGCCAATTGAAACTTCGTGGCTCTTTATTTGAATCGCAACATACTTAAGATTTTCAATGTTCTCAATTAATTTTTCTCTCAGATTATCTGATATTTTTGTCGCCTCTTCAACACTCAATTTGTTTGGTAACTTTATTTCCAAATTTGCTGTTATTGCTGAACCTCTTTTTTGGGTTTTTAATTCTGAAACTTCTATTCTTTGTCCTTTTGCTATTTCTTTAATTTTATTTTCTATAATCTCTCCAGCAGAAGTATCAAGCAAGGAGTCGGTTGCATTTTTCCCTAAGGAAAATGATTGTTTGATTATATACACGCCGATTAAGAGAGCCAATAAAGGATCTGCATAAATCCAAAATTTATTCAAGATTAATCCGAATAATACTGCAATTGAGGTATAAACATCAACTCTAGAATGAAAACCATCTGAAAGCAGGCTCATTGAATCCTCTTTTTTTCCAAAATGAATTTTAATTCTTGACATAATTTCATTGATTAAGGCTGAAAATATCATTACCCCTAATGCGGGATAAGTAATCTCAACTTTTCCTGGATTAAGAAAACTTTTGTATGCTTCGTAAGCAATTCCTATTCCCGTTCCAAGTAAAATTAAGGTTATAATCAATCCTGCAAAAACTTCAAATTTGTAATGGCCATAGGGGTGTTCTTTATCGCTTGGTTTTTTTGCTTTTCTTATTCCAAAAAAAGAAATTGCAGAAGATAAAACATCCATTCCAGAATGCAGACCTTCTGCTAAAATAGCTGCAGAATTTACTGTAATGCCCACTACAATTTTACCAATTGCTAAGACTAAATTTACAACTACAGATATTCCAGCTATTTTTTCTTTCATATTTATGCTCTCTCATTGTTATTTTTGTTTTTTTATGAGGGAGTAATTCCCCCCATGAATCTTGATTGCCTTGCCCTTTGTGAGCGCCTCGGCAACCTTTCTTCTCGCTGATTTGAGGAGCCTGTGCAGCGTCGGTTGCGATATCTTAATCCTTTTCGCCACCTGCACCTGCTCCAATCCCTCGTAATCTTTCAGCCTGAGCGCCTCAAACTCCTCGACGCTCAGCTCCACCTCCTTCAGCTCAATGAGCGGTATCGCTCGCGGCTTGAAGTAGGTCACTCCGGGCTCGGCGTAAACCATTTTGCATTTTTTCGGTCTTACCATAATGAATATATATGCGTAATATATATTTATAAATCTTTCTGCATATATATTCATAACTAACATAGGTGGCTTGACATGAAAAAAATACTGTTTGCATTTTTGTTCTCATTTCTATTCTCAGGCATCTGCTTATCTTCGGGGATAAATGTAACTTTCTACTATGGAGCAGGCTGTCCGCACTGCGCTGCCACGATAGCTCTCCTAAGAAATTATGGGGAGGTATACAACCTCAGCATAGAGGAGAAAGAGGTTTACAGCAATATGAGCAACAACAAGGAGCTTATGGAGCTCTACTCAACTTTCAAAATAGACCCGGCAAGTGACAAGGCAGGAGTACCGACAGTTTTCATTCCCCCTAAGACTATGGTAATCGGTGAAATATCGCCCGACAGATGGGGGGAGATTCTCTTTAATTGCAGCATGGGAGCATGCCCCGAGGGAGCGTACAACAACAAAGGATTGATAGAAATACCTAATTCCAATGAGTCGGGCGCAGGGTTTAGTAACGAGAAACTCACCATCCCGGTACTCGTAGGGGCTGCATTGGTGGATTCCATAAATCCATGCACAATTGCGGTTATGGTTATGCTTCTCGGTATGATAATACTGTCCAAGGGAAGACAAGAGGCACTTCTGGCTGGCTTGACCTTCTCATTTACAATATTCGTGATGTATCTCCTGATGGGTTTGGGGATATCTCATGCAATAGCATCGTCAGGCCTCACGAATCTTTTCTTCATCATAGTTACCATTGCAGCACTCCTGCTTTCTGCAATGGAAATTAAGGCTTACTTCTCCTATAAGCCGGGCTTCGGTTCCGTTGAAATGCCGATGTTCCTCAGGCCATACGCAAAGAAAGCCACGTCTGGCGCAACCTCAATACCAGGTGTGGTAATCGCAGCAGTACTATGCTCCCTGTTCCTTCTCCCCTGCTCCTCAGGTCCGTATCTGATGGTGCTGGGGATGCTTGCCAAATCAGCGACCGCCGAAACTTTGAGCTATCTGTTTATTTACAACATAATTTTCATACTGCCAATGCTAATCATAACAGTTGCCATCTATCTAGGAAAGACCACTGCTGAAACGATGGGTGAGATTAAGGAGAGGTATATCAAAGAGATCCATCTGATCTCAGGAATTATAATGTTCCTCCTCTTCCTTCTGATGTTGAATGAGATATTCCATTCCTTAGTGTAGAATTATCACGGGTGTAACTATGGATAATCAATCAGTTGATGAGGAACGAAAGGAGATAGAGAGCAGGATGCAGCATATAAAGCATAAGCTTGCGGTGATGAGCGGAAAGGGTGGAGTTGGAAAGAGCATGGTGACTGCCCTTCTTGCTTCAACTTTGCGTAGGCGGGGGAATAAGGTTGGAGTGATTGATGCAGATATAACGGGGGCAAGCATTCCGAAGATATTTGGGGTTAGCGAGAAGTTATATAGCTTGCCAGTTGGTACAATCCCGGCCAAAACCAAATCCGGGATCAAGATCATCTCAACCCATCTGCTACTCGAGAGGGAAGATCAGCCGATTATATGGAGAGGTCCGCTTATAGCCAGGATCATAAGGGAGTTTCTTGCAGGTGTTGAATGGGGCGCGCTCGATTATCTGCTGGTGGATCTGCCTCCTGGAACTAGTGACGCACCACTCACAGTTATCCAATCAATACCACTTGATGGAGTCGTGTTTGTAACATCACCTCAGAAGTTGTCTATGATGGTGGTGAAAAAATCTATGAATATGGTAAAAAAGATGGGAGTTCCTCTTCTGGGCATGATAGAAAACATGAGTTATTACAAATGTCCTCACTGCGGGAAAATCTCATATATTTTTGGTAAAGGGATTACACATAAATCCGCAGATGAAAATGGAATCCCTTTTCTGGGAAAAATTTCTCTTGATCCTTCTCTCTCCTATCTCTCTGATTCTGGTAGGATGGAGGAGTATAGGAGTGAGCATCTGGATAAAATAGCGGATAAGTTGCTCAGAACTTTAGAACATAGTGGAAGAGGGTGATGGGATATGGAAAATATGGTACCAAAAAAATTATTCTTGACTAAGGGTGTGGGAAAAGACGTGGATCCTTTATCTTCTTTTGAGCGCGCCTTGAAAGACGCGGGAATAGAAAAGTGCAATCTGGTGAATGTTTCGAGCATACTCCCTCCGAACTGCGAGATAATCCCAAGAGAGAAGGGAGTTGAAATGCTTAAGCCTGGGCAGATGACCTTCGTGGTGATGAGCAGGAATTCCTCAAATGAGCCGAGCAGACTAATAGCAGCATCAATAGGCGTGGCAATTCCCAGTGATAGGTCCATGTACGGCTATCTCAGCGAGTACCATTCATTTGGGGAAACTGATGAGAAGGCAGAGGAGAAGGCGGAGGATTTGGCTGCATGCATGCTTGCGTCAACTCTTGGCATAGACTTTGATATGAACCAGAGCTGGGATGAGAAGGAGCAGCTCTTCAAGCTGAGCGGCAAGATAGTCAAAACAAGAAATGTTGCCCAGTCAGCAATTGTTGACAAAGACGGAATGTGGACGACAGTCCTTGCAGCCGCAGTCCTGCTTCTTGATTAGATTGCTACACTTTCACCTTTTGATACAGGGCCAACTGTGATCTTCCTCGTGAGCTGCGCAATCCTTTATAAACTAAATTGCGCAGCTGATTCCCTGCTTTTCATGTGTTCCAATTGCCAGAACCCTTAACTTTGCGCAGCTCTCCTGCTATGAATATTGCTAGATGATTTGCTCTTGTGCTTTATAAATGAACCAAGAGCAACGATTCCTTGGTTTTCAAATGAAGTGAAGCTCAGAACCTTGAAAAAGATAGCAAAATTCTGCCGAGAATAATGTGTATTGCTCAATTGAAATTTTGCTCAAGAAGTCTGAAGCTGCGTAGTTGCTTTAAAAATAACTTTGCGCAGCTTATTCTTTGATTTTATGAGGTTTTGATTGATGAAACAAAGAATATTGCGCAGCCTGCTTCTCCAGTATATTACTAGCTGTTCAATGCTTTATAAATGACTTTGAGCAGCCGATTCATTTGTTTTCTGCTGTTCTGCTTTCTATATCTAACATTCTTGAGCAGCTCAAGCCTCCGGTATATTTGTTGATGCAAAGCTGCTCAAGGATTATAGGAGTTTCTTGTCCAAGCCCATCGCAACTACTTTCTTGGCTAGGAATTCCTTAACTTCTGGATCCTGAAACAGGGCGTTCATCAGTTCGTTTGCCTGCCCGTTGTAATCAACTAAAAGCTTCCTTTCGTCTAGCGGGTTGCCGCATCTGCCGCAAAAGGATTGGCCGGGGGAATTCCTTTCCTTGCAGCGGTGACAAATCCTCACATCAAGCTTAGGCTCTTTCTCAACCGGTGTTTCTTTCAAGGAGTACATCTGCAGGAGCGTGGAATCAACATCCCTGCCTGACAGGTGCACGTAGATTGCAGCCATGTCGCTGCATTGGGTCCAGCCAAAGTATTCCTTCATCTGCGCCTCTGTAAGCTTGCTGGCCAGGGCTGTTGCCCTAGAATGACGGAAAAGATGAGGATAAATCCGCTTTTTGACTCCGCTTGCCTTCCGGGCTCGGTGTAACATGGCGAGGATGGAAGGGTAGGAAACAGGGATTGGTTCGTATCTGCCTAGCCTGGAGGGCCAGAGAGGAGCATTCGGGTTGTCCTTGTCCGGGTGCTCCTGGAGCCATTGGCCCAAAACCTGGACGCTTGCGATTACCCTGACTCGCCGGCTTCCGGTCTTTCCGTTTACAAGCAAAACCCCGCCGTAATTGTCAAACTGAACATTCTTCAGTTTAAGGTAGAGCAGTTCCCCAATCCTGCAGCCGGATTCATAAAGTACGAGGATTAGGGCCTTATCGCGTGGGTTTGTCGTTGCGTTTGCCAGTTTTTCAACTTCTTCAACTGTTAGCAGCTCCTCGGGCAATTTGTGTTTTTCGTTCCTCAGTCTGGGCTTGAGCCACTTGATAACTTCCGGGAATTCCTCATCTTCTCCTTTCAGCCATTTGTAGAAAGTTTTGAGGACAATCTTGAAATCGTATACCGTGTATTCTGAATAATCTTTTGAATCCATAGAGGACACAAGCTCAATCAGATCCTCCTTTGTCGCTTCAGAAAAGTCCTTTCCGAGCCATCCCGCAAGGTAGCGGACGCACCACATGCACTTGACCACGCGGAGCTTGCTTGAACCCTTTGCTAGCCTGATGTGGGCGAAGTCCTCTATTTGTTTTTTAGTTTTGGCCGGCAGGGCAGAAGCTCGCAGGCGTCCTAACTCCTTCTCAAAGTTCGTCTGGTGCTTGTATATGGTAAATTCGTTCATGCCTCTGTCCTACTCGAAGATCTATATATAGATTGCTGCAGAATTGGACACTTTTGTTAGGTGATTGACGAAGAATGGGCAAGACTATAGTATTATGCAAGATGCAGGGGGTGCAAGGCAAGGGTGATGCTTGGGTCTGCGCTTATTTCTCCTCCTAAGTCTTCTGTTGCAAGCTCTCCTTGAAACGTTTCCTGTCCGCTTTTATCTGCGACCTGAGAGCAAACCTTCCGTAAGGAGTCTGCTTGGTCTTGGCTCCTAGAACTCTCCCGCGGTGGAATACTATCTCATTTCCATAAAACGAGAGCAGCCTTGCGATTTTTCTGGAGCGCCAGCTACCCTTTGCCTGGCTACGCTCAATCCTTGTTTTCAGGTTTATCTTCCTGGAAAGCCTGCGGTTGACTATATGTACGCTTCCTGAAGGCTGCCAATTCAGTCCAAGCGCCTCCTCTGCAGTACGGCAGCTGAAATAGAACTCATTGCTTTTCAAGAAAAGCGCCACTGCCTGGGACAGGGCTTTGAGGGGTTTTTCGATGAAAGCGCCTTTCCGTTCCTCCTCCAGAGGAACATAGTAAATTCCCTTGAAAGGTGTCGGAAAAAGCCTGAGGGCTGCGCAAAGCGAGAAAATGTCCTGGTTGGACAAGCCTTCTGTGCGAAGCTGTGCAAAGCTCACCGCCTGTTTAGGGAGAAGCATCGAAAACCACCTTTTGGAACTTTGCTGCATCATCTGGAATTACTGCCATCGCCCCAATGTCATCAATGTTCTTTGGCATGCCGCTTTTTGAGATTAGTTTCTTCACCACGCCAAGCGAGCCGGTCTTTGCCTTTATAATGCAGAATATGTCAAACAGGTCCCTTGCCTCCTTTCTGTCATCATAGGCAGAAAGCTTCATTCGGAGAATATCTTCAAGCGAGGCGACTTTTATCTTCGCGCCACCGAAAATATGCTCCTGAACCTTCCGGATTCTCCTGTCCGGCTCGAAAACCTCGACCTTTATGCTCGTGTCCTCGAACTGCACCACGAACTGGTTCTTGAAAGCTCCGGGCATGGCACGGTAGCCCTTCTTGGAAAGGCAGCCCTTGAGCTCTTCCTTGAGCTTTGTCTCATCTCCGGCAATTGGAACGAAGTCCAAATCCACGCTTACGCGGTGCTTCAGGTAGAAAAGAGCAAGCGCTGTCCCGCCAACAAGGATTAAATTTCCCTGTGCGCATTCGGCAACATCTGGGAGTATCTCCAGCACTTTCTTGTATTTCCTATTGAAAGATTCTTCCATGCTAGTATTACAGCTCTGGAGTATATAAAGCTTATTATTACTACATTAAAATTTATTTAATCTAGATTAAACATATCCGAGTGACAGAATATTCGGCATATTTTGAGAAGGTGCAAGGCGAGAAGAATTCTAGAATTTGGTTATCAGCCTGTTTGCTCAAGTTCCGCGGTTAATTTCCTTATCCTTCTTTCTATCTTGTCCCGCACTTCCCTGAATTTTTCGATAGGTTTGCCTGCTGGGTCTTCCAGTTCCCAGTCCTCAGTTTTTTCCGGCGGGGTAAGCGGACAGGTTTTCACGCATCCCATCGTATAAATTTTATGCGCCTTCAGGGTCATCTCCAGGGTAAGCGTCTTTGGCTGTTGCTTAGAAATATCAAGACCTTTTTCTCTCATCACTTTGACGGCTTCCTGCTTTATGGATTCGGCAGGGTCTGTTCCAGCGCTGATCCCGAAATACTCCGTATTCTCGTTGTAATGATTGAAGAAAGCTTCAGCTATCTGGCTTCTTGCCGAGTTTTCCGTGCATACGAACAGTATGTTTTTTACCATAGAACCAAACTTCGCGTAAGGATGTAATAAAGCCCAACCAAGATGAATACAGCTCCAACGATTAGCCTCATTCCTCGCTCGAACTTCTGCACCTTGTTCATGATCCTGCCAAGCGTCGATACGCTTTTAACGAGCAATATTGAAAAAAGGATTACTGGGAGCCCGGTTGCGAGCCCGAAAACAGAGGGCAGTATTATCGCATCACCGGTTTTCAAGGCAAGCGGAATCAGCATCCCGAAATAAAGTACCCCGCTAAAAGGGCAAAAAGCCAGGGAGAACAGCACACCAAGAAGAAAGGCACCAAGATATCCCTTCTCGGTCAATTTCGCTTGTAGCGATGCTAGCCTGTTTCCGCCTTTAAAGAGATCGACTTTCACGAGTTCGAGCATCACAACTCCAACTAGCAGAAGGAGGGGGCCGAGCAGCTTTTCTCCATATGCTTGAAGAAAGAAGGATATTCCTTGCGTGTTAACTCCAGCATAAACGATTAGGCTCGCGAGGGCAGCGTATGAAAACGCCCTGCCTGAGGCATAGAGGATGCCAACTAAAAGCGTGTGCTTGCTGTTTTCGATTTTTCTAGATACGTATGCTATGGCAGTTATGTTCGTAGCCATAGGGCAGGGGCTTATCGCAGTCATCAGACCGATGAAAAAAGCTGCGACTAGGGTGATGTTGCTCGTGCCCATTGCCTCCATGAACGACATGAGATCCATCAGCCCAAGTCTCCGGAAAGTCTTTTATCCAAAATACTCCTAAGATACTCGAGATAGTCCTTCTCGTTGTTTATCTTGT
>Ga0315279_10004397_pt1 | contig 18939 bp, 18 predicted proteins | sample YL17G06_20_MG_FD_203694 | JGI IMG/M metagenome (GOLD analysis project Ga0315279, IMG submission 203694) | Sediment microbial communities from Yellowstone Lake, YNP, Wyoming, USA - YL17G06_20 | ecosystem: Environmental > Aquatic > Freshwater > Lake > Sediment | place: USA: Wyoming | collected... | reverse complement strand
GTGTTGCAGTAGGAATAGTCGTCGTACGGTGCTAGGAACGTGTTGGCGTCGCCTGGGTAGTACATGTAGTTTGGTGGTCTTCCTGGGTGCCAGTAGTTGTTGATGTGGAACAAGTAGTACAGGTGGTGAGGGTCACTTGTTAATCCCCAGCCGCCGGTGTACATGTGTCCCTTCTTCTGATCCATGACCTGACTCCTTCCACCGGCACTGGTTACACCGATCATCTGGACGTCGAGGCCCAAGGCCGCTAGGTTCGGCTGCATGACAATCGTGGCAAAGTCGTTCCGGTACGTGTGGTCCGTCCTGTAGTAGAACTGAAGTTGGAACGGAACACCGCCCTTCGTCCTCTTGCCACCGACAATCGGCAAGTAGCCATGATCATCCAAGAACTGGTTGCCCTTCGCAATGTTGGCTGAACCGTCTGGGTTCACGTAAGCGTACGCCGCCAACGCGCTAGTCGGGTTGAGTTCTGGGTGTTTCCAATCGCCGTAAGCACTGTCCAGCGGAGTGTACATCGCCTCACCGAGCCATGGTGGACTGCCTCCACTCACGATCTGCTCAACTGTCTGTTTGCGGTCCACGACGCACGCTATGGCTCGTCTGAGCCAGATGTCAGCCATCGGGTTACCGAACGGAGCAGTGCGAGCGGGGTTTGGCACGCCCGGAGCGATATTGACTCGGTCGTCCATTCTCATGTCGAGGATGAACATGCCGAACTCTGGGCCGGTGTTCACGACTGCGATGTCCTGCTGCAGCGGGTCTTGCGTCCAAGCAGTGTAGTGCGTCTTGTCTATGGGCCAGTCAGTCATGTCGAGCTGGCCTGATTCCAAGGCTTGGAACTCGGTTAACTCGTTACTGAACAGTCTGATCTGGATACGGTCAGCATGCGGTCCCGAGTAGTCTACTAAGTTGTCAGTCTGTGGAGCTGCTATTGTAGTGTTCCAGTATTCCCATGCATGCGCTGTTGGTATTATCACCATTGCTAGCATTGAAACTATCAGTACAATCGAAATTAAAGCTGTCTTTTCTTTCATTTTCTTTTTTCTCCTTCTTCACTATCAGTGCAAGTGCCATCCAAGATGATGACAACAAAGCACCGCATTATTACATATATATGTATATCAACTTATAAGTCCTGTGGAACATTGCTTCAAAAAATACAAGATGAAACAAATCTTGATGCATAGAAAAATAACACGTAACAAGCATGCTGACCCACACCGTAAATCGTCAGTAGAACTCTTCGAACAGTGTTGACATGATGAACCTTTGTCTACGTCGTTCAGGTACGTTCAATAAGCTGCTTTTTGAAGCTCCACTATCTCTACACTGTCCTTAGCGTTCGCGTAAGCTTGAAGCCTTTCACTGTTTATCTCTAGAGTTCACAAACTGGTTCCTCTAAACGAGATTTCGTTCATTCCAAGATGCATCACGATCCATAACTATGAATCAGATAGGTGTTGACAGGACGTTATGAATTAACTTATCGTCACCAACTTTTCGCTGCAAAACAAGAAAGGTCAAAAACTAGCACTCTTCGTGCCAATGAGTAACGCGTAGCCAAGGCCGCCTCGGCGTATGTACTCCACAACCTTTTGAAACTCTTGGTCATCGGAGATATCTAATGCTTGAGTTAATACATCTGCACCTAATGACTTAAAATTCCGCTTTGAATAGTCAATGGTCCTAATATCTCTCAGACCAGCTGCTTCCATTATCTTAATCATTTCCTTCAAACTAACTGCTCCACCGATGCACTGGACACAAAGCTTCTTATCATTTCTGATAGTTTCCGGCATTGGTGCCCAAGTTATTACGTCATGCATTATCACTTTGCCCTCAAACTTGAGCACTCTAACCATTTGGTTAAGAACTTTCTGTTTATCTTGCACTAATGATATCGTGCATTCACTAACTACAGCATCGAACATGTTGTCTGGGAAGGGTAAATCCAAAGCATTGGCTTGATGAAACTCTGCAATCTTTTCTAGTTTTCTATTGCATGTCTTCGCTCTGCCAAGTTTAACAGCTTCTTGAGTAAAGTCAATTCCAACCGCTTTCCCCATAGGTCCGACTTTGTCTGCGATTCTGAGAATTGTTTCACCAGAACCCGAACCGACATCAAGCACTTTCATTCCTTTTGTTAACCCTAGTTCCTCAATGAGAACGTCATGCGCAGCGAGATCGCATGTCAACTGTCCAGGCGTGTCTAAAGCTTGGTCAAATTTCGCCCATAGTTGCCCGTAGGTTTTCTTCACAAATTCGTTTAAATCTGATGAGACACAAGACATTTTCTAGCGCTCCATTTTTTTCTCTCGACAGACGAGCCTTTAAACATTCCTGTAAAGGGTTCCGATTACTCTTCGGGGTTTGTGAACTTAAACGGTCTTACGATAACTATCGGGGTAAAACTTATCTGTTAACACATCTGAACGAATATTCTCAAGTGGTTGGTGCTGCTCATTCAAATCATCTAGCGTTTCTCCAGGGAAGCCGAAAATTCTAATGCATCATCTGATATTACTACACCTTTTATTCTTTCTTTGATCTCACCATGATCAATCAAAAAGCCTTCCTGGGCACCAACAGTAAATCTTGCATCAAAACTCAGCATTCCTCCTCTCTTTATTCTCGCATATACTCCCTGGCTTAATGCTACCAATCATTTCTTCAAAAGTCCAGTCGCCAGGTTCAAGGTAGGTTGTCCACATTCTTACGAGAGGAGGAAAGTTATAGTCTAAAGCACGAGCATTTCCTGTCAGTTTTGCTCCAAACTCTCCAGCAGTTTCACGAGAGTGAAGATGAGATGAAATATGTCCATTTCTTATAAGGTAAGTCTTCGTTGTGGGCACTCCTTCATTGTCATATTTGCAACTGCTAATGTGATTACAAATCGTTCCATCGTCAACAATGTTTAGTTGTTCAATGCCGACTTTTCTATTAAGAACCATTCGAGCTTTGTAATCAACATTTGATAGTATTTCGTCTCCCTCGCTCATGTGCCCGACCGCTTCATGGATAATACATGATGCAAGACTTGGGTCTAGTACAACTTCATACCTACCGCTTTTCAAGCTTTTTGCTTTCAATTGACTCTTTGCACGTGACGCGGTTTCCTCCACCCAGTGGAAAGTTGTTCTGTGTCGGCATAGTCTCGTGTGGCCATGTAATCTTTGCTCTCCTGAATATTTGTGCCCTCTATAGCGATCGCTTTAACGGTAACGTTAATTTGATTTCTTTTTTCAATTATTTCAGTACCTTCAGAATTGACGTATTGCCTTTTTACAATATCGTCATTGTAGGCGATGCTGGACCGTACTTTCAATTTGTCTACTAGAATTTTATTGTACTCTGACAGAACTACTACTTTCTCCGCTAGAGAGACGCTTGCTAAGTCTCTCTTCATATAATGTTTAATTTCCTCTTTTACGCCCTTACTCCTTGCTACAGTATGGCAGCCTTTCTCTAACGAATTTGCTTGTTTGATTGCAATTCGGACGCAATTCCTGATATTATCAATGTTAAGATCGTTAAAGGAGATATGTATCCAATTTCGATTCACAAGCAGTCTTAAATATCCACCTAGGCTCACAGACTCATATGTTGTTCGTTCTCGGCTTTCAAAGAGAATGTTGGTAATTCTATGGTGCTCCCATCTTGCATCTGCAAACTCTACGCCATGGACTTTAAATATTTCCCAGAATTTGTCAAGCACCAGCTATCACTTGTAAAAAACATGAAGTTGGATTAATTTCATCTCTGCAGTATAACATCATGCCTCTAAAGAATTTCTTTTCTAGCTTAGTTTTTAAGGAATTTTCCATGTTCTCAAGCGTAGCCAATCCCTTTTTTACGCAAGCATACTTCATATACGCCTGTTTGAACCAATTTGCAACCCATCCTCTCCATCCCCACGACAATTTTAAGCAATCTTCTAGTGCTAGATACTCTTGAAAAACATCCTTATCTTCTTGAAGGGCATCTAAGTAAGAGACTACTTTTGTTTCTTTTGAGTCTACTATGGTCTTATCCACCAAGGAAGACAGCATCTCGTAAATGGCAGTCCATATAAAGTGCTCCCCACTCCAATCAGAGGGACAAATTATCACCGTTCCTTCCTTCTCAGTAACGCTTATTGCTGACATTTTCAAGAAGAACGTTGGAGAAAAAATTATGTTCTGAAAAACGCCGGAGACTCCAAGCAAATTCTCCATTGTTCTAAGACCAATTGAATTTATGTCTTCAATCTGTTTCTTACCACGTTCAGTGAGTTTAGGAATCGCGGTCTCAAAGTAATATTTCTCGAATTCGAGATTCCAGTAATCTGTTAGCAATCTAACAAGCGAGTCTTTACTTCTTTTGGTATTGAGCACCCAGTTTTTCATGCAAGAAGCCACATCCACTCCATACTTCTTTTCATAGGGACGCATGTCGCAAGATCGCCTTATTTCATTTATTTCGCGAGAAGATAGGTTGAAAAGGATTCTCAACAAGTGAAAATCGCTCAGTTTATTGAGGTATTGTGATATAACATTTACATCTTGAGCATTTTCACAATTTTTCATCATTAGGCAAAGGTTCCACTCTATTGCCGAGTAAAACACTGGTATAATATCTCTTAGAGCATCAAGCTTCTTCTCTCCCAATTTTTCCCTAGCGGTTCCTCTCCATTGGTCCGCTTCATTTGACCAGATAGATTTGGAAAGTCTTGTATAACGATCGGGTAGAATCAGAATATAAACACTTGTAAATAGCTCATATTTCGGAGAGAACCTTATTGTTACATTCTGATCTTTTGCAGTAAACGAAATCGCTATTCTATCCATTGCTCTCACCACGTTTATCAAAGGAGATATTGGGAAATGTTTTCTTCAGATATGCCTTCAATCGGTTTTTCATCATATACTTGATGTCTCCACAATGAGGGAAACCATAAGCTTTGTGTACCGCATAGACTTTTGATGCACATCCGCCACCACGTGCAGGAAGCCATTGACATTTTCTGCAACTTTCGAAGAATGTTGGGTCTCTAGACAACCATGAGTAGTATGATCCTTCTATGTCTATCATCTTTCCGTCTTCCCTTATTTTCCCCACCCTGTGCCTTAAGTCTCCAAGGAATTCCCAGCACTTACAAATATGGCCAAATGGGTCCACAGCATATGAAAAATCACTTTGTGAAGAACAATGGATGCGCAAAACGTTTGGGCGCAAAGATATATTAAAACCCTTTTTCACGCAAAGATCCCACAAAGTTGGAAGGATGTTCAACTCATTGTCCTGCAGACACATATAAGCGTAGTCACTGCAGGCGCCAGTAAGACACCTTAAGGCGGAGAAATATATAACATGCTTCTTAAGATTGATCTTTTTCAGATCTTCCAACAAACTCGAAATTCCCTCGGCGGTTGTGTTTTTGTCAATGTTGAGTCTTAAAACAACAGGTATTCCCACATCGGTAAGCATCATCAAAGATTTAAAGATGTCATCGTATGTTCCTCTACCGTTTTTGTATTTTCTCTTGTTGTCATGTTCTTCTCTGGGACCATCTAATGTTATCTGAACATTCTCCACACCTCGGTCATAAAGTTCCCTTATATTATTTAAGGTAAGTAGTGTTCCATTTGTGATAAGATATTCATGGCACTGCGCCCTCTCTTGTTGAGCCAAGTTTTGCGTGGCATCCAAGATTTTAAAGCATGGTTTCATATTCAGTAGTGGTTCACCCCCATACAGAATTACGACAACTTCATCGCTACGTCTTTTCTGCATCTCGTTCTTGACAAATAGGTGTTCTATTGAGCGTGCACGGAGACATTGCATCTCTCAGTACATCTCCTTTGCCTTGGTAACAGTATGAACATGCAAGATTGCATCGATAAGTTGTCAATATCGTAATTTCAAGTGACCTGCTTCCGAATTTGGCCTTGTTATGTTCAACGCCAAACATGGCTGTTTCATCAACATTATCATTGACAAGTATATGAGCCTTCAATAATCTTGTCAAATCAGCTTCTGGAATGCTCTGGCTGTCGCCATATCGTTTGAGAGCATTCATTGCTTCTTCATCCATTCGGAAGGCCGCACCGGAATAAGTATTGTAAACAATGTAACAACCGTCCCTTAGGGGTAAGATTATGTTATATTGTGAAAGTCTCATAACAACCCAGCAGTAGCCATTAAATTGCGCGATGAAAAAGGGGAAAGAGGATGAACAACGTCACTTGCAGAGTCTACTAGCTCGTCTTCACTTGGGCTATGAGCTTTGCTAGGTCCTCTGGGGAAGAAATGCGAGGTACCGACAAAATCCTCTCTAGACTGGAGCAGTGGCAGGATCTCAGTTCATGACCTTCAAGTGGTTCTATCAATTCTTCAATCTTCATTTTCACTCCCCACTTTACACCTAGAGGGTTATACCTAAAGTTCCGTATATAAGCTTTGTTATACTAGGTTCTGTTAACTTGATGGGTGATTGTTCTTCGTGTTAACAATTGGGCGATAGCTCGTCTAAACTTGCCTAGCCTCTATTTCTTTTCTTCTTCTCCTGAATCTCCAAGTTTCTCTAAGGCTACATCAACAGCATGACTGAAATTCCAGAATCTCTTTCTTTCAATTTGCTCCTCTATCCACTGATATAAGTCAAGCCGTATGCGAACGCTTCTTTTCTTTTGAGGCTTAGGCAGTTTCCCCTTTGTATCCGTTGGTAATCCTTTCTACTGGATAATAGACGTGCAAATCGTTTATTTAGCTTTCTATGCTAGGAAAATGGCCGTTCCAATGAATATATGAAGGATAGACTGGAAAATGGTTGAGCTAAGAGTTACCGTTAGCGAGAAGTTAGATAAACTGCTTGATCAGATGGTCGATGCTGGAATCTACCAAAGCAAGGCTGAATTGATGAGAAGTGCAACTATCTACCTTTTAACCCAGATGGGAATCATAAAAGAGGTCATGCAAAAAGAGGATAAATAGAAAACCTAAGGCTCTATTAGCTTGATAGGTGATTCGGGTTCGTGTTAGCATCCTTGTCTCCAATAGGCGCAAAAAAGGTTAGACATGCGCTTCAGAAATGAACCGACATCCGACGACTTCAATCCTGAATTTTCTGGTCGAGATCAGGTCGTTAAAAATGAAAAAAAGATTTCTTCTTGCAATAAATGAAAAGTGTGGTCATGTGGTTTCGTCACTTTAAGGACGTTTGACTTTGGTGTTAGGCTATTGCCTATGAAGACCTACCTCATTAAGTGAAGCCGCCTGTTCAAATAAGCCCACAACAATACTACCTCCTGTCCCAGTGTGTGATCGTATAAGGCTTGATGGCCTAGGTTTAGCCCTCGGGTTTCAACAATGCCGAAAAAGCGCAATGGAACCAACCATGCATGGAAAAGCTTATATACTTGATAACAGGGAATGTAACTACGCGTAGGAGTTTGGTGACGCACATGGAGATTGAAGAGTTAATAGCGCCCCTCGAAGGTCACGAATTGAGGTCCTGCCATTGTTCAATGAATGAAATGATGATGATTCGGCCCCCTGGTGTAACTCCACTGGAAGACCTAGCAAAGCTCATAAAACAAGTGAAAACGGGCAAATAGAACCTTCACGACATCCCTCTTTTTTTGAGAGATCAATACATATTTGAGGATAGATGGTGTTATCAAAGTACAACGTGTTTCTACCTCTGAAAAACGGCGGCTATATTGTCTATAATACTTTTTCGGGTGCGACTTTCCGACTTGATGAGGAAGCAGTGAACGCTCTTAGACAGTATAGCGATGGTCGAACCATTCCAGAAACTAGCCTAGCAAAACTGTCAAGAGGCCATGTCATTGTGGGCGAAGACACTGACGAGACAGCAGTGTTTAGAGTTGAACATAATAAGGCCAAATTTGCAAGCAGTGTGCTCCAAATCACTATACTAACTACCTACCAATGTAATCTTGCCTGTTCCTATTGCTACCAAGGAAAAGGGGACGTGTTACGAGGTGTCATGTCTCCGAGTACGGTTAACAAAACTCTTCTATTTCTCAAAAATGAGGTGCAGAGAAGGCACTGTGGCGAGTTTTCTGTAATTTTGTACGGTGGTGAACCGATGCTTAATTTTGAAGCGTGTTTGAAGATCCTGGATGTCTCTCGGGATTTGGCTAAGCAAGAGAATGCGCGATGCCATGAATCTGTCATCACAAACGGCACTCTGCTTACCTCCGAAAATGTGGCCGAACTGTATAAGAGAGATATAGAGAATGTTCAGATAACATTGGATGGCCCAAGGGATGAACACGACCACAAAAGAAAATACAAAAGTGGGACAGGAACGTACAGCGACATCTTCAAATCATTGACGTTGCTCAACGACTTGGGAATAGGTATTGTTCTGAGGATGAACATTGACAAAAACACGTCTGTTGAGGGAGTTTCCAATTTGTTGGATGATCTGAAAAAGATCAATCTCGAGAATTATAATACGTATTTCTCAGCATTGAGATGTCTTACTGGAGCCTGCAGTGATTATGCTGGTATGTGCTTACAGGACACTGAGCTAAATATACTCCCTGCCTTGTGGAACCTTTGCATGGAAAAAGGGGTGAATGTTTCTTGCCGACCCAATGTTTTACGGGTTCACTGTTCTTCCCAAACTGATTCGTCATATGCAGTTGACCCATCAGGAGATATTTATAAGTGTTGGGAGTTCATTGGCGATGTAAGACACAGGGTAGGAAGAATAAGCGACGACGGGGAAATGGTAGATATCAAAGGATCATACTACTCATGGTTGTCTAGAGATCCAACATTCTTCGAAAGTTGCAGAAAATGTCAATGGCTTCCCTCATGCGGGGGCGGATGTGTATCTAAAGCCTATGTGAAGCACAAGTCTTATGATTTTCCTCATTGTGGAGACATCAGGTACACGATGAAATATCGATTGAAAGCATATTTGAAGCAGATGTTTCCGAATTTGCCTATGAACGAGCATGAGGAGAGCAGTAGGTAGAGTACAATCTTGTTCACCACAAAAGATCAAGATGTTGTAATAAGATTCTCTCCAAAATACGAACTATTGACAAGTTTCTATATTCTGATTCTCCCGGACGATTACTCAAGACTTTCCAAGTCTATATGGTCGAATGAGATTGGACAATGGAGGAAAGAGGCTAAGGAGCGATTAGGAAAGGAGAAACTTGATGTTATAAGTGATATCATACCAATATCATATCCGTCGATGGAGTGGAGGCTCTGCCTGTTATTGAAAGATTGCGAAAATGTTCCTGAAATAGATGCTATGTCACAACACATCAACGATATGAGCGATTTTTACTTGTTAAACTTGCTTTTCGACGTTTCAGCTCTCATGATAGAGAGAATAAGGAGCCATTCTTACGGCATGCAACTTTATGAGAAAACCTATGGAAAAGATGTCGCCTGGTGCATAGAGAACTGGGTATTAAATACCAAGAGATGCAGGGACTCACTCGTCACTACGTTAAGAGAATACTGGACTCTCGAATTCGCGGGGTATTATTTTAGAATCGTAGCACCTCAGCTCACAGAACGCGGAAGAAAACAGATTGAAGATATCGATTCAGTTGGTCTTAGAAGAATGGAGAACTTGCTTGGGTTAGTCGGCACTTTTCGGAACATAATCTTCTCTCCAACATTCTTTCTGAAAATGTCAGTTATGAGTATAGAAGAGAAGGAAGGAACAGTGATTATTTGCCCCTCTGAATGGAATGGAGAAAGCTTTATATGGGCTGTTATCTACGAAATTCTATCCTCATCACTTGATAAGATAATAGTTCACACAAGTGAAACAAGAGTGATTTCTTACTTAGACGATCTCAAGAGAGACAAAGATGTTTTTCAGGAATACGTAGCACTTGAAGATTGCATAAAGTTGTCGTGGGGATGGAAAGGCTGGGTAGCACACTGGTTCAAAGAGGCTTATATTAAGTACGCTTGTGTCAAAGCAGGATTGGCTAAACTTGAAAGCATCAAAGATTCCACTAGGACCAGCTTAGAGAAGAAGCTTCTCAACAGTATGATGCTATCCTGTAAAGACAGACTCGATCCGACCCAGTGCTTTTTCGAGTTGGTAGCAAATGCTTGACAGAATGAAGAGAGTATTTGAAATTCCAGGAATTGACTTTGCAGAAGCAAGATGGGAGCACTTTAGAGTCAATAAAATTCATCTTAGAAATCGAGAAAAAATGGCATATGAATCTGAAAACCTAAGTGGCAATGTGAGAGTGCTTGTCAATGGTAATTGGGTGTTTGTTTCCTTCTGCGGTCTTAACATTGGAAATATTGAGGATCGTGTTCAAGGGGCAATCAAAACAGCAAAATCATTGCGGAATGGATACCGCAAGGTAGCAAGAAGTAACACTGCGAAAGAAGAACTTAGGTATAGCGTGAAAAGAGGTCTAGAGAACGTTTCCATGACGGAGAAGATGCAACTTCTTTTAGAATATAATAGTATTTTGGTAGACGACTTGAAAGAGCGGTCTGACATCACGTACAGTGACCATATCATAGAAAGACAATATTGCAATTCGGAAGATACTGAAATAACCGAAGAAACGAATCAAATCAGCCTTACAATTGTGGCAATCGCCAAAGAGGGCATAGATGTTGAGGAAAGCAGAGACTACATAGCTGTACGAGATTTTGCCTGCATAGAACAGCTGTCTAGGTGGACGCAAGAGATTGGATTGCGTGCAAGAAAACAGTTAGGGGCGAAAGGCCTGAAAAGAGATATGTACTCAGTCATCCTTGACCCAAGTCTTGCGTCATGTGTAGTTCACGAGGCAGTTGGACATATGAGTGAAGCAGATGAAGTATTGTCGAAAACCACTTACAGAGATCTGATAGCTCCAAACAGAAAAATTGGCATCGAGCAATTGAATGTTGTTGACGATGGAACGATTCATGAACTTGTTAGTAGCTGCAAATACGATGACGAGGGAGTGCGCACGGATAAAACATACATAATAAAAGGTGGATATGTCTCATCTTGTCTTCAATCTCGTGAAACTGCCGCGGAGTCAAATACAAAACTGACAGGAAATGCTCGTGCTTTAGACTGCCGTTTTCCTCCTCTCGTAAGAATGTGGACAACCTACATCGAACCAAACGATTGGACCATAGAAGAGATGATCAGGAGCACTCAGCGCGGGATATACGCAAAAACAAAAAGGGAAGGAAGACTTGGATCTAATGCAAGATTTACAGTTTGGGCCCAAGAAGGCTTTCTGATTCAACATGGTGAAATCAGGGAGAGGATAAAGGGTGTAGTTATTTCTGAAGACGTGTTGAAATGCCTATCATCCATCGAAGCTATAGCAAGCGACCTCACATTTTTCAGCGATCCTTGTGGAAAATACGACCAGTTTCCTTTGATTTGTACTCGCGGATCTCCTCATTTGAAACTAGAAACTGCATCGGTCGGAACCTAATGGACAAATATCTTTTACTTGCTGAAGCATCCAGAAAGGCCACCGAGTCCGAGATTCGTATTGTTAATGAGTATGAAGAAAAACTCTCTTTGACAGAAGATAACAGAACTTCGATTAAGGTTTCTTGTAGTAACGGTGTGTGTCTCAGAGTAATAAAGAAAAAACGAATGGGATTTTCCTCGTGTGGGAACCTGGATTCGTCACTAGTCGAAAAAGCCTATTTTTCATCCAGATATGGCCCGAAAGCAAATTTCTCATTTCCCCGCGGGTGTATGAGCGATGTCGAAGTATATGACAAGAAGAAACACGATCTGCAAGAATTAGTCGAAAAAGGAGATGAAATGAGAGAGGTAATGGACAGAGCAAGAAGCGTCTCTTACGTGATCCTGATCCAAAAGAAATTGCTTTGTATCTCTCTGTTAAATACGAACGGCTTGGATTGTACATATAAAAAGAGCACTTACGGTGCTGTTGTTTGGGCAGGTGTATCGGACAATAGTTGTGGCATCTACAATGTAGGTTGGAGTTGCTTCCTCAATAGGATAGATTTTCCTCTCCTTGTCGAAAGCGCGTTAGACAAAATCACTACTGCACAAAAAAGATGTAAAGTTCATGGAGTTACTTCAGCGATTTTTAGCCCGGGCGCTGTTCAGACATTGTTGTACATTTTGTTCAAAGTGATCAATCACGGTGGAAAGTCAAAAGATAGAGGCACAGTTAAGAGAAACAACAGAGTGGCGAACGAGCAGTTCAGCCTATATGATGATGGCACACTAGCGTTTGCTCCTGGGTCTTCTCCGATAGATGACGAAGGTATTTCCACTCAGCGCACTGCTCTGGTGGAAAAAGGCATCGTAGGAGGCTTTATTTATGACCTAAAAACTGCTTATGATACAGGTAGTAGGCCAACTGGAAACGGTTTTGGAGGACTCCTCTCAATGCCTACGACTTTGCCCACAAATCTTGTCATTGGCTTGGGAGACATGAGTATAGATGAGATGCTTCGAGACATGAGAGCCGGAGTCATAATTGATGGCGCGAATATTCGTGGCCAGAATGCAATCGGCGATTTCCTCATTAGTTTTGATTGCGGATTCAGAGTTGAAAACGGGGAAATTGCAGGTCGCCTTGAAAGTGGTGTAGCCTACGCCAATATTTATGAACTCCTTTCGGATATAAGAGGAGTTGGTAATGAATTGTTTCAAGCTGACAGAGGGCTTAGAGTGTCTCTCTTGACTCCACTCGTTTATTTTGGTTCATTGAATGTTCTTGACGGGAGTATGCAACCATGAAAGTAGATAAAATCTTATTACTATTCCCACCTGTATGGACCCCTTTCTCTCCACCTTGCTTAGGTTTACCAAGTTTAACTGCCTACTGCAATGATCATGGATATTCAACCGATCAACTCGATGTAAGCATAGAGGTCTTTGACATAATGATGTCGAAGAAATACTTAGAGGAATTCTACACAGAGATCGATGAACACCTTTCGCGCTTAGAAAATCAACCTACAGTCAAAGAATCAAGACCTAAACACGATGAATTAGTGCTGAGCAGAAGTATACTTGAAAGTGCGATCGAACAAGTTGAATCCGTGAAAGCGCTATATCGTAGCGACGACGAACCCATAGAAGTGATTAACAGAAGGGTGGCTGGTTGTCGTCTTCTTGATTATCTCTTTCAGGCATTGTCTGCACCATACTATCCTACCCGAGTGTCAATTCAGGCATACAATAGCAGATATATGTCGGACTTGAAACTTCATTCGCTTTTGCTTGGTGTGAAAGACATTAATGAAAACTTTTATAGCCGGATATTTAGCGAAGACATGCTGCCAAGAATTCTGAAATACAACGCAGACATAGTTGGTTTGTCTTTATCAGGTATAAGCCAGTTACTTCCATGTCTTACACTCGCTGATCTAATAAAATCTGCCGACCCTTCAGCAAAGATTGTACTAGGAGGAGCGCTTATTCCTTATATGGGTCCATCTCTATCAATGCCCGAATTGTTTTCTGTTATAGACATGGTCGTCATGGGTGAAGGAGAACATTGCCTAGTCAGCATTGCAGATGCCATGGAAAACAATTCCGACCTAGAGGGTTTGCCTAATCTCATATTTAAAGACAAGCAAGGAAAGATAAAAGTAACCGAAAAAGAGTATATTGAAGACATGAACATGTTGCCAACCCCGTCATTTGACGGTCTAGACCTTTGCAAATATCTGGTTCCAGAAGGTTGTCTTCCCTTATTAACATCAAGAGGCTGTTACTGGGATAGATGCTCTTTTTGCAGTCTTTGCTCATCGTACCTCAACAGATACAGAGAAAGAGCGATGGGTTCAGTAATTCAAGACATAAAAACTTTGATCAAAAAGTATGGCTTAACCTATGTAATATTCAATGATGAAGTCCTGTCTCCACATAGAATAAATGCTCTCTCAAAAGCTTTGCTGGATTCAGGAGTAAACATATATTGGCGCGGTCTTGCACGTTTCGAAGGTTCTTTCGATCAAGAGATCTTCAGAAAGGCATATGAGTCCGGATGCCGAGAAATGAGTTTTGGACTCGAATCTGCTTCCCCTCGAATATTGGAAGCCATGAACAAAGGCATCAGTGTTGAAACTGCACAAAAGGTTCTGAAGCAATGTCATGATGCAGGAATATGGACTGGAGTGTTTGTACTTTTCGGCTTCCCTGGAGAGACCTCAGAAGATGCAAATGAATCAATAAAGTTCTTTGAGACAAACCACGACATAATAGATAGCATGGAGACGAATATTCTGAAAATAGAGCAAGGATCAAGACTTTTCAGAAATGCATCGGAACTGGGCATTTCTATCAAAGAAGATCAACGGGATTATTACCTAATATACAATGAGAGGGAATATTACATCGAGAAGGGAGGGCCTTATCAGGGAGAAGCCCAGAAGAGCCTAGACTTGTGTACTGAAAGACTGCAGAAACTGCCACTTTGGAAAATAAGACTGAGAATATTCGCTAATGAAATGTACTTCAGGTATGCTGTTAGATACGGTAGAGACAATGTGCGGACATTCTTATCGACCACATAAGCTTCGATTTGAACCAGCATGAACTCTTTCTTTCCTTCAAGGACAAAACAACTGTCGGTTTCAGGCTGTTCAGAAAAATGCCAAGGTTCCATCTTTCTTTGCTTTTTCTAACCCTCTACGCATAGCGTATAGTCCAGTCAGCACGAAAGCTATCGAGAATATTAGCAAAATAACGACATATTCGATCATCTCAGCATTGGGGGCTGGAAGCAAGGATTTTCTTAACCCTTCAATCACGTAGTAGAAAGGAATATATCTTGCCACTGGCTGCAGGAAATCTGGCAGGATAGAAATAGGGAAGTAAACCCCTGAAAAAAACACTACAATACTTTGGACTAGTGGAACCGCGTCTCCAATGTTCTTTATCCATAGAGTCAATCCGCCGAATATCATGCCAAACCCCATCATTAGTAAAACAGAAAGAACGAACACAATAATTGTGTACAAGTTGAGCGTAACAAAAATAGTCACGCCAAAGGCTAGAAAACCAACAAGCAGGATTACGGTTGTTGAGATTAAGCCAAAGAAGCAGCCATATATCGTGGAAGCTATAACGAACGTTGAGACATTTGTGTAAAGCAGGAGCGACTCCAGTGATCCTGCTATCATTTCTCCTCTTAATGACGAAGATGTTGCCGACCCTATGTTCCAGAGAACAGCCCAGCCAATCGAACCTACAAGAATATATGAAATGAAATCGCCTCCGTAAGGGGTAAGCGTATCGATAGTCGTGACCTTAAACATCCATCCGAACAGCACAAAATTGAAGATATTAAGAACTGTTCCTATTATTGACATGATCAACGCTGATTTGTATGAATATAGAATACTGATGTCTCTACGCAGAAAAACGGGAACTTTTCTTAAATCATCAAGCATTTCTGACACTCTCCATAAACACATCTTCCAAAGTGGGTTTCATGATCTTCACGTCTTTTATCTCGATTTTTTTCCTTTTTGCGATATCCATTATGTTAGAGAGCTCTTGAGTAAGGTTGCTTGTTTCTATTATTGCTGAATCGCCTTCGATCTTGCCCAAGTGCGAAAATGCCGCAGGGTCACTGCAAGAAAGGAATATTTTCTCGCGCTCCCAATGAGCCTTCATTAGATTTTCAGGCGATCCTTCCATCATAATCTTCCCTCTGTTTATTAATGCAATTCTATCGCACATCTCTTCAATTTCGTAGAGATTGTGAGAAGTCCAAACAATGGTTTTATCCTTGAATTCATTTCTGATTAAGCTCTTGATTTCGAAGGCTGAGACAGGATCGACACCGCTAAGTGGTTCATCTAATAACAATATTTTTGGGTCATTTAGCAACGCTACAGCAAGTGCGAGCTTGTGTTTCATGCCAGTAGAATACTTCATGAAAAGTTCATCTTCCCATTCCTTCAGCTTTAACAATGTAAGCAGTTTCTCTATCCTTTGATCTGCGTTGGGCACATTCTGTAGTTTCGCGAAGAATTTGAGATTATTTTTTCCCGATAGCCTCCATGAGAGCGACCTCGTGAATTCCCCGGCCAGCACCCCAATATTCCTTCGAACGGCATCAGGGGTCTTTAGAAGATCCATGTTGTAAGCCGTAATCTTGCCCTCTTCAGGCAGGATCAGCGTTGACAGGATTTTTATCATTGTGGTTTTTCCTGCTCCGTTTGGACCGATTAAGCCGAATATCTCGCCCTCCTGTATTCGTAAATTCACATGATCCAAGGCAACGATTTTTTCTTTCTTCCACCTTTTCCCGCTTGTTTTTCGGAAAAAGACTTTGGTTAGGTCCTTTATGATAATCATAGTTCATTTATTAAGGTTCACACAATTTTATACTTTTCTAAATCGTAGGTCTCTCTGAAGTTTTCAGGTTTCATGATTATATTGCTTGAAAAGATTCATTGGTTCAACCCTTGAACAAGCGATGAACCTGGATGACTTCCCCGTCAGATTTCGAGGGATTCATGAAGAGGCTAGGCACACCTAATGGCAGAGTTTAAGTGAGCTTTTGACATTCTGACCAATCAACATGTAACCTGAAGCACATAATGTTCCTTTTTAAAGGGCTAAGAACAAATGGCCGAGCAAAGGTACTTGCCCCCCACGTCATAGCCTTAGGGTTCGCTTTGTGTGATCAATGCTTTGAAAACGCCTATCGGTTTCCTAGGAGGCCTCCCCGCAGATCCGTCCCTGTGATAGGCTCCTCGACTATTCGCTCGACATCATCCAACTTCAGCTTGGACAAGATGAAACGCGAACTCTCATGTTCCTCCATAATCAAAGATAACAGCAGCTAAACTCAAACAAAGCTTAAACAAGAACACGTCAACCTTCAGAATTTTGCAACAGGCTAGCGCGCTAAATAACAACGAACCAGCGATTATCTGGTAGTACAAGCCTGCAAAATCTGTCATTAGCGCACGCACCTCCTAATCTAACTCAACTGAGCTTTGAGTTTTTGAACGGTTTGAGCTTCCCATTCTGTGAAAGCATCAGGATCTTCCCAAAAGAGAGTCCAAGCCTTGTTGAGTAAGCCTATGACACTATCGTTTTTCCCCTCCAGTTCCTTTGCGGAAACTAGTGTGAACCCTGTATCTTTCAAGCCGGACAGAAAAAGCTCTGCGACTTCTTTCATCAAATCATCTGGATATGCGTACTGATATTCTGTCACTGGTTGCGTATTTGCGACAAGCGGTATTTCATTCCATCTAGACAAGATCGGGACTGCTTTGTCTCCAAGGCCCATCTTGCTTAGGCCAATCGCCAGCATTCTCATTCGCGAATCATCGGATGGGTCGCTCCTCGGTATTATCGAAGAGAAATCATAAACGTCTTCTGATTTTTTTGTAGTCAAGTGAAGATGAGCCCAAGCATATGCAGGTCCCAAGGTGTAAAGTGCAAACAGATCGCAAAAGAATTCGTTGATCCAATAAGTCTTCCACTGGTAATGGATGAGAGCGATAGTAGCTGGAATCGCTCGCGGACCTGTGTCGCGCATCTTTTTCTTCATTAGCACATCATAGTAGCTGGTTATCGTTCTGATTGCCGTTCGGTAGCATTCGCTTATTCTTTTTAGACTCAGCTCATTCTCTCTTTCTGATAGCACCTCGTGTCCGATCTCATGGAAAACATCGGGCAAATGCAACAGGAACCGAGATTCTCCTACTGGCACGAAGATGACATTTGTGAACGGATGAAAGTAGTAGTACTTAGTTGAAATGCATGCAACTGAAGGAGCATTCAGAGGTAGTTTAATCTCTTTTTGAATCTTAAAAATAAGATTGTTTAGATAACCAATATCTCGCGTTTCATAACAAAGCGCAGAAATACCAAAATATTCGACTAATTCGATTGACCTTGCACATACTCTAATCTCTCTGAAAATATCTCTTAGATCGTTTTCTTCCCTTTGTTGTAGTTCTTCAAGCAAGAACTTGAGTTGCTGGATATTTGTGTCGATAATTAGTTTGCAGCGTTCTATAAGACCAGAGAACGCTTGGTATTCTCGTGGGCGATGTATCATTTCCTTTAGACATAAACCTCTATTGATCTGTTCTTCAATTAAGGATTTTAGATAATCTTTCATTCTCTCTCACTCATTCTGCGGAACAGATTTGCACATTCTGCATCCAGAGCATCAGCGATGTTGTTCAAAAGTTGAAGGTCGCTTTGGGAGAGTGTAAGCCTGTTCGACTTTAGTTTGCTTTCTAACTCTTGAATTCGCTCTCTGTATCTTGGCCATTCTCCACTGTGCCGGGCCTTGATAATGTCGGCAACGCTTCGTTCATTTATGGCAATTGACTCAGTGAGATTTCCTTTGACGGACTCTGAAATTGGGCTAACCACTTTCAAGAGTTTATTTATCGTTTCTGTCTCGATCGTTTGAGTCAGTTCTTTTTTTCGCAACGACTTTGAAAGCGTGAGTCATTGTTTGGATTGCAGTGGTTCGCGGGAGTGTCGAAGTCTAACCCCTTCATACTGTTATTGCCTCTGCTCATAGTATCACAAACCCTGCCCTTAAGTGAATTTAGCAAAAATGCACCGGTTTTCTCATTTTGTCCTTTGGATGAGGTGAGTCTTTTACGTTCTGAACCCACTTGGGTATGGGGACGGGCAGCCCCAAATCAGAGTTGAGGCCAGATAAGAGTTAGGGTAGCACCTGCGGAGTAAGGGATTCGAACCCCAAAGAGTCTGAGTGCGGTCCGATTAATTTGTGCATGAGTTAGGAATTGTCTGCCGATCTTCATTAGTTTGGCACTTTCCGGCATTTAGGGCCCGCCCCCTTTTGGGTTCAATTCCCGTCGGGCCCGCCATTAGACCTGAACTCATTGCCGGCTGTGTGAAAAACCCAAATTTAGCTCAGGAAATTGCCTTTTATATGTATCGAATAGTCTTAAAGCCCAATTTTATACGCGTAGAACCAG
>Ga0315279_10004395_pt1 | contig 18942 bp, 7 predicted proteins | sample YL17G06_20_MG_FD_203694 | JGI IMG/M metagenome (GOLD analysis project Ga0315279, IMG submission 203694) | Sediment microbial communities from Yellowstone Lake, YNP, Wyoming, USA - YL17G06_20 | ecosystem: Environmental > Aquatic > Freshwater > Lake > Sediment | place: USA: Wyoming | collected... | reverse complement strand
ACTATTATGATGACGGCTGAAAAGAGGCCGTTCTTCGCCGGCACGTACTTCCCAAGAGAAAGCAAGTTTGGAAGAATAGGCCTGATTGACCTTCTCCAGAAAGTGTCCGACATATGGCAAAGGGACAGACAGAAACTGCTCGACGATGCTGAGAAGAATACTAGGAACCTAGCAGACCTCAGCAAGATGAAAGCGAACGGACAGGACCTGACTGAAGAGATTCTGGACGAAGCCTTCATCGGGTTAGCAGACAGTTTCGACCTGGTCAACGGTGGATTCGGCAGCTGCCCAAAGTTTCCGACTGCGCATAATCTTCTTTTCTTGCTCAGGTACTGGAAACGGAGAAAAAACCAGAAGGCTCTCAGAATGGTCGAGAAAACACTGCAAAAGATGAGGCTCGGAGGAATCTTCGACCAAGTGGGCCTCGGGTTTCACAGGTATTCAACCGATTCCTCATGGCTTGTTCCCCATTTTGAGAAGATGCTGTACGATCAAGCCCTCATTTCATTGGCCTACACGGAAGCCTATCAGGCTACAGGCAAAAAAGAATACCGCAGAACAGTAGAGGAAATCTTCGAATACACTCTTGCAAGTCTCTTACATCCCGACGGAGCGTTCTATTCAGCCGAAGATGCCGAAAGCGAAGATGAAGAAGGCAAATTCTATCTATGGACCGAGGCAGAGGTGAAAGAAAAATTGGGTGACGCTTCTTTTCTGGTCGAAAGGGTGTTCAACATCCGTCTTGAAGGAAACTACGTGGACGAGCTGCTTCAGAAGAGAACGGGGAAAAACATCCTGTATCTAACGAAGCCCCTGGGAGAATTGGCATCTGAGCTCGGCATGAACAATCAAGAACTTCAAGACAAGCTGGAGGAGGCAAGAAAAACTCTTCTTGGAACGAGAAAGATGAGAGTTCCTCCAGCGAAAGATGACCAGATTCTTACTGATTGGAACGGGCTAATGATCGCTGCGCTGGCAACGGCCGCTCAAGCCTTCAATGAACCTAGATACCGAGAGGCTGCCACGAGAGCTGCAGAGTTCACACTTGAGAATTTGCAGACGCCTGAGGGAAGACTGTTACACAGGTTTAGGGATGGAGAAGCAGGCGTGCCCGGCAACGTGGATGACTATGCCTTTTTCATTTGGGGGTTGATAGAGCTCTATGAAGCGACTTTTGAAGTACGATTCCTGAGCGAGGCCATAAGGCTTCAGGACATGGCGAATGAGCATTTTTGGGACGCAGACAATGGCGGGTTCTTCTTCACGGCTGATGACAGCGAAGAAATTCTGATAAGATACAAAGAAGTTCGGGATGGCGCTTTGCCTTCCGGCAACTCCGTGGGGCTTCTAAATCTGCTTAAGCTCGCACGAATGACGGGGAACAAAGATTACGTGCAGAAGGCTGAAAGCTTAGTCAAAGCATTTTCATCGCAGGTGATGCAGTTGCCCTTCTACGATACTATGTTTCTGGCCTCTCTTGATTTTCTTTTCGGGCCTTCACACGAGATAGTCCTCGTCGGCGACCTGGACTCTAAAGAAATGATTGACATGCTATACTCCGTCAGGACGAAATATCTTCCCAACAAGATTGTCCTGTTCAAGACGACTGGAGACTCAAAGCTGGAGAAGCTCGCAGGTTTCACGAGAAACATGAAGACCATTGAGGGCAAGACAACAGCGTACATTTGCAAAGACTTTGCCTGCAAAGCCCCGACAACCGACACGCACCAAGTCGAGAAGACCCTCACAGAGAACTAGCACGTGCCGCAGCAGCAAGCACCAGGATTTTTTCTTAGAAAGGATATTGGGAGCTCTTCCAAATCACTTTCGGAAAGCGTAGAATGTGGAGTTAACCTCATCGTCTGGGGCAATAAGTCGTTAATGTATAAGGGTTTTCTCACATGTTCTAGTGGACGAAATCCTAGGTTCCAGAGCAAACGCAAGTTTCGGCACCAATGGAAAGGAGGCGAGAAGAGTTAAAATTGTACGCATGAGTTTTTTCATGAATTAAGTCTCTCAAGTATAGTAATGGCAGAGTGCTTATAGGTTATATCGTCGTAGTAAGCAGAGGGGACAAAGCGTGAACAACTTGAGGGGTTATCTCTTGCTGATGTTTGTGTTCTTGCTGGCGGCGTCAGTGGTTTCCGCGTCGCCTCTTTCCTCAGGTAACGCGGGGCTAAACGTGATCAGGGTTCCGAGCGACTATTCGACGATTCAAGAAGCGATAGACTCTGCTTCGCCCGGAAGCATGATTCTGGTAGGCAGCGGAACCTACCACGAGCACTTGATGGTTGACAAGACGCTAAGCCTCCTCGGAACCGACAGGACACACACGATCATAGACGCGGACAACGGCACAACAGCAATCACAGTCACAGCCGACAGCGTCCTAATCAACGGCTTCACCGTGCAAAACAGCTCAAGTGATGGCATCCACGTTGATCATTCCAACAACTGCACCATAAGCGACAACAATATAACACTCAATAATATCCACGGCATATTCTTGGGTTATTCAAACCGCACGATTGTAGAGGGAAACATCGTATCGTTAAGCGGAAACTACAACCCAGATCTGAGTACAATATGGGGCGCCAACATTGCTCTCATGCACTCCTGCAACGACACGATCAGCAACAACGTTGTGAAGAATTCATTCTACATCGGAATAGATGTGCGCGATTCCAACAGCAACCTAGTGCAAGGAAATGTTATAGAAGATAATCCGATTAGCATCTTTGTATATTATTCAAACCTGAACGGCATTTATCACAACAACTTCATAAACCCCAATGTGTACGGGGGAGGTTTCCTAACGGGTCAAGGTAATTCACATTATTCACAGAATATCTGGTATTCACAGAATATTTGGGATGATGGTTATCCTTCGGGCGGAAACTACTGGACTGATTATACCGGGACAGACTCTTTAAGCGGCCCCTATCAGAATGAAACGGGCAGCGACGGCATAGGAGACCTGCCATTAGCGATTGATGCAAACAATACAGACAGATATGCCTTGATGGGGTTGTTTAGCCCGTTTGACGCTGGCACCTGGAATGGAACGGCATGCGAAGTTGACGTGACGAGCAATTCGACGATCTCTGACTTTCAAGTTGATGTTGCCCATGGAATGGTGAACCTCAACGTCACCGGCCCACAATCCACGATTGGTTTCTGCAGGCTAACGATACCAAACATCATGGTTCAGGACCTCTGGCATGGGAACTACACGGTCTTGCTTAACGATGAACCGTGGCCGTTTGAAAACTGGACAGACGCCACGAACACGTACGTATACTTCAACTACACGCAGTCGAGACATGGAGTCATAATAGTGCCAGAATACCCGTGGATCACGACCCTCGCATTCTTTGCAGGCCTCTCAACTCTTGCAGTCGCACTCTCGGTTAAAAGAAATCCGCGAAAACTTACAACTAAACCCCCCACACGGTAGCCAGCAACCATCGCCTGATCACGAGATTCAAAAAAAGAGAATCGCGGTCAATCGCAATCACAAATCCAACCTCGCCGACAAAGGCTCTCATAACATGGCATGAGCGCCTCGCACGTAAAACACTTCTCATGCCACCGCGCTAGGCAAGTATTTGGGTGGGAGGAGCCAGAGTCCTGACTTTCTTGCCTGCAGAGAAATAGTCAGCATGCGCTAAGGTTTCCTTAAAAAAAAAAGGAGATGCCTGCGAAATCGTCGCGGACCTGCAGAATGGGCAAGTGATCTATTAGCTACGCGCTTGGTTTTGGTCTTTTTCTTGTCAAGTATACGAGGACGCCGATGCTCATCAGTAGAAAGCCGATCCCGAAGAAGAGCCAAGCGTATCCTTGGAACATGAGTAGGCCGGCCCCGCCTTGTATTAGAGTTGTCAGAGCGTTTTCGATAGTGGACCATTGTTGTGTGTCGTTGGAGTAGGCTTCTTGTATGTAGTTCAGCGAGTCTCCGTAGTACTTTTTGGCGCCGCTGAAATCTCCTTGCGTGTAATCATTGTGTGCCAGTGTCTTCGCGACGTTCGACTTCACTATCAGTTCCCTTGCTTGCGCCGTGAGGATGGGAAAACCACTGATGGTCGTGGTGGACGGGTATGCTTCAATCTGCTTTTTGAAGTCGTAGGCATCAGCCTGATCGGAAGAAAACACCGCGAAACCGGCACCGCTCTGCGTCCAGGTTGGCTGCAGTATTTGCACGTTTCCACTTGTGCTGTTCACGAGCTCCACGTAGATGGTGTGGCCGTGTGTAACGAAGTTGTTTGCCAGTAGGACCGATGGAACTTTGAAGCTAACGGTGAAGACGTGTGATTGAAGATAGGGTATGACAAACGGGTTGGTGATATTGCATTCAACTGAAGTGTAGTTTTGGCCCCAGTCAAAGCCCACTTTTACGGCGGAGACGTTTATTTGATCAGGGAAGTGGCGGTCGTTGTATACGTTCACCACCAAGTTTGCAGTCGTATTTTCCCCGTAGGCCGTTATCAACACGCCGTAGAAATCATCTGGACTATTCCGAGCTATCGCGCCAATCCAGTTGTAACTTGCTATCGAGGCATGTGTCCTGGGCATGTTAGCTGCCGACACGAGAATCACTGCGCATAGGATCAGACAAACTATAGCGATTCTTTTCAATTTTCTCACAATCTGTTTGACTGAATGACGTTGCACTAGTTGGCAGTTACCGTTTTTATAGCTTTCGAAAGAACCCCCATCGACTCACACAATAAATGGGTTTTGATGAAGACCCCGCCTGCTCGGCCACAAGAGAATACAGAACACACTGGTCTACACTCAGCTAAAAAGTGATTGGTAATAGGGGATAGGATTGAAAAGTGGGCCGGGAGAGATTTGAACCCCCACCACAGTGGAGATGTCACCCATAACTTCCACTTTTTTCTGCTTGCTTACGATCGAAGGATGAGCATCTTTCTTCAAGTAGTTGTCTAGGGCAAACTATTAATTCAATCGCCGACAATGATTATATAGTATACGGGGGAAAGGCGAATGAAGAGGATAGTTTCTTGTGGGCTTTCGATTGCTTTGACGTTCTTGATCGTTCTTTCAATATTCAGTGTATCGGCTGCGATGGAATTAACTCCGAGCCTACCGGCTGACTCCTCAAAGGCCAAAGGAACCTCAGCAACCATTATGGTCGACAGTATGCCGCCCATAAACTCTTGGCCCATGTTCCACCACGACCTAAACCACACAGGATACTCAACCTCAACAGCACCAAACACGAACAACACTGTATGGAGCTACACAACAGGCGGCAATGTGTACTCGTCTCCTGCCGTTGATGGTGGTATGGTCTACGTTGGCTCGTATGATCATATGATCTACTGTTTGAACGCATCAACGGGAACACAAATATGGAACTACACAACACGCGATCAAGTGTTTTCGTCTCCTGCCGTTGATGGTGGTATGGTCTACGTTGGCTCGCGTGATCATATGATCTACTGTTTGAACGCATCAACGGGCGTCAAGATCTGGAACACCACTATAACCGATTACTTAGTGGAATCGTCTCCTGCCGTTTCCAGCGGCATGGTTTTCGTCGGCTCGGCTGACACGAGGATTTATCCTTATTATAGGTTTCACTGTTTGAACGCTTCAACGGGAACACAAATATGGAACTACACAACTGGCAATGTAGGTTCGTCTCCTGCTGTTTCTGGTGGCATGGTCTACTTCGGCACGAATGTAATAAACCCAGGTGATGGTAGGATTCTTTGTTTGAACGCTTCAACGGGAACACAAATATGGAGCTACACAACAGGCGGCAATGTGTTTTCGTCTCCTGCCCTCTCTGGTGGCATGGTCTACGTAGGCTCGTACGATCATATGATCTACTGTTTGAACGCATCAACGGGCGTCAAGATCTGGAACTACACAACAGCGGGGATTGTGGCATCGTCTCCTGCCGTTGCTGGCAATATGGTCTACATTGGCTCAGTGGACCACATGATCTACTGTTTGAACGCATCAACGGGAACACAAATATGGAACTACACAACAGGTGGCAGTGTAAATTCGTGTCCTGCCATTGCTGGCGGCATGGTCTACGTCGGCTCGGATGATAACCGCACTTACTGTTTGAACGCATCAACGGGAACACAAATATGGAGCTACACAACAGGTGGGTTCATGGAATCGTCTCCTGCTGTTGCTGGCGGGATAGTTTTTGTCGGCTCAGGGGATCACAGAGTTTATGCTATTGGAGGTGTTCTAACACCAACAGGAACTAACGTCACTATAGCATTCCCCGCGCAGAATGCTAGCGTCACGTTTGCCAGTGTATCCTCGCAGGGATCCACGATTTTTTGTGCGGCCGAACCTCCTGACAGTCTATTCCCGTCCGTCGTGTGCAATGACATCACGACGACCGCTACGTACAGTGGCAGTATAATCCTTCAATTCGGCTACAGCTCATCGGGGCTTTCGCTGGAAGATCAACAGGCCATGAAGATATGGCTGTGGAATGATTCCTCAGCCTGTTGGGTAGACGTGACCACCAGCATCAACACGACCAGCCACACTGTTTATGGCTTGTCGCCTCATCTGTCGATGTTTGGAGTTACCAGCGACGTTGGCCTAACTGGAGACCTGAGTGTGAACGGGACGACGACTCTCAGCATACCGCCAACACCACCCGCCATTCCTGGAGGCCTAGCTGGCCTGAACTACTATCAGATCAACACGACGAAGAACCTTCCGCTGCCAATCAATGTTAGCCTAGCGTACAGCTATCAGAAGGAGCAACCGGGCGCAGAGATTTTCAATCGCATGTGGGTCTGGAGCGACACGGCTGGCGGCTGGACGGACATAACCACGAGTGTTAACACGACGAGCCACACGGTCTATGGCACGTCAGCACACGTGTCAATGTTCGGAGTCACGAGCCTGCCCCAGCCTCCCGCCGGCATCACAATCACCAGTGCAAACTGTCCAAAAACAGTCGTCTGCCAAGGCTACAGTACAAACATCAGCGTCACCATCAGCAATCAAGGAGGAACCCCCCAGAAAAACTTTGACGTTTCACTGTACTGCAACACAACCATGCTTCCCACAACGTATCAAATAATTCAACTAGACCCAGGCGCCCAAGCAATCTTAAACTTCACCTGGAACACTGATGCTGGTTGGGCAATCGGCAACTACTGCATAAGTGCTTTTTCTATATGCGTGAAATGGGTCCAAGTGGCCAGGGTAGGCGATATAAGCATGGACAACAAGGTCGACGGCAGAGACTTGCTAATACTGTCCAGAGCCTTTGGGTCGTACGGCCCTGATTACTATTATCCGGGCTCACCGGCAACCTTAGGATGGAACCCGAACGCAGACATAACCAACGATGACAAAGTCGACGGCAGAGATCTAATCATAGCATCCAGACACTTCGGCGAAGGCATTTAACAACCCCGCTAATAATGCGATGCAGTGCAGCTAGCTCAAGGCGGCGATGGGGGCGGGGGCAGAATGCCCTACATGAACTAGAAACGCCAAATTCTGACGACGTTGAAAAGCCAGCCTTGGGCAAAATAGGTAGCACATGTGGAATCGTCTTCTAGAGCGAGAACAACCTGCAAGAATTAGATAGATATCTTAGAAAGGTTTGCAGTGGGTCAGGTCCGCCAAAAAGTGGGTCTGGAATGATTCAACCCTCACCGCAGTGGAGATGTCTCCCGCGATCCCCTCTTTCTCTCTTTTCTTAAGAATATAGAACTTGCTCCTAGTTATTTGGTTTAGGAAAATGTGAGAAAACACAACCTTTCGTCAAAGCGTGCGCAGTCTTACGCAAAAGTGGCCCTAGCATTCTATAGTTCCAAAACAAACTGTACATAAGACAGGAGACGTGAAGGCCTTGCAACCGCTGAAACTGTGTTTCACAAATTTTAAATAACACTGTTTGGTAAAGTATTGGTTGGTCGAAGGGCTTTTTTTTCGGGGTAGGATGGAAAAAAGGGGGAAAGGTATAGAGAATGAAAAGAAAAACAGTTACTAGTTTCGTCCTATTTGTTTTGTTTTTGGTTTCTATTTTCCCCATGAGCACTTCTTTCTCTAGATTGGTTGATTCTCACAGCGGCTCTCGAGTTTTTGGGGCACAGTCTAATGCAAAATCTGTTGACTGGTGGCCGATGTTTCACCACGACCCGGCTCACACTGGTTATTCAACTTCAACAGTGCCAAACACAAACCGCCTGGATCTTGACAAAGAGTTGAGTCTAGGTGATCTGGCTCTTGTTGACAACGATTCTGTAGAGTTGGTGACAGGACTTGACGATGCAATACCAAATAGCTATACCAAACTGCTGAGTATTCTCGTTGGCGAAGGAGGAAAACTTGTCAAAACAGTTTCAATGGATAATAAGATTGGCGCTGTTGTCGCCGAGATGCCGCGTGCAGCTGTTTCAGCTTTTGCGTCAGAAGTCAAGAATGCAGGACTGGCGAGGTATATCGAACCCGACACAAGGTTTAAGGTTGATTTTGTTCCGAACGATCCTGATTGGTCAAAGCAGTGGGGACCACGCATAATTCAGGCAGATTACGCTTGGAACACCACAAGAGGCAACGACTCTATTCTTGTGGCAGTCATAGATACAGGAATTGACTGGCATCATCCAGATTTGGCTGCTAACTATGCTCCGCTAGGATACGACTGGGTAAACAATGACACGGACCCGATGGATGACTATGGACATGGAACCCACTGCGCTGGCATCATTGCCGCAGTACTCAATAACAGCATTGGCATCGCAGGCCTAGCCCAGGTCCGAATAATGGCTGAGAAGGCAATTGGCGGATCTGGGTGGGGGTGGGCTGTCGACTTTGCCAACGCAATAGTTCATGCAGTAGATCAAGGCGCTGACGTTCTGAGCCTCAGTTGGGGGGGCGTAGACAGCGCTTTGATCCATGATGCAATCAAGTACGCTTTTGCTCATGGTGCACTCGTGATCGCCGCAGCTGGAAATAGCGCCACAGAATGTAAACACTACCCCGCAGCTTACGAAGAGGTGGTGGCCGTGACCGCAACAGATGAAAGTGACAAGCCAGCTTCGTTTACAAATTTCGGAGATTGGGTTGAGGTTGCGGCTCCTGGCGTAAACATCTACTCAACGATGCCGACCATTCGGGTATCCCTAAATGATGCTGGCTACGCGATGAACTACGACTTTCTCAGCGGCACCTCCATGGCTTGTCCACAAGTTGCAGCGGTGGCCGCACTCATCTGGAGTCGATTCCCCAACATGGCAAGAGATCAAGTGCGAGCTCAGCTGCGCTATACGGCCGATGATTTGGGGGACCCAGGATTTGATGAATACTATGGATTTGGGAGGGTCAATGCAAGAAGAGCCGTAGAACAAGCCGTACCTGAACAAGATATCGCCGTTCTAAACTGGCAGTCGCCTTCTGTTTTAAAGCCCTTTGATACGGCAAAGATTAATGGCACCGTGCTAAACTTCGGGTCGAATGACGAGAGCTTCATTACAATGCAGTTATGGGTCAATGAGACCGTTGTTGACTCTGTGTCAATTAGCCAACTGGCGAGCGGAGAGTCAACCACGCCCAGTCTTACTTGGAGTCCACTGGCTACGGGAAGATATAACATCACGTTGTATGCGGCACCCGTAGAAGGCGAAACAGTCGTAGAGAACAACTTATTGTCTAAATATGTCGCAGTCAGATCCTCAGAAAATATCATGGTTCCCAGCGATTTTCCAACAATACAGAAGGCCATAAATGAAGCTTACCCAGGATACACCATTCAAGTTGCGCCGGGAACTTACCGTGAGCATCTGGTGATAGACAGGTCAATAGCGCTTGTTGGAGAAGACCCTGACACCACTATTATTGACGGAAACGGCACCAAGTCTGTTATCATAGTGGCAAGCGAACAAGGCAATGTATCCGTGAGCGGTTTCACCGTACGGCACAGCGGCTGGTATGGGAGTGGCATTCTTTTGGAGTGTTCCAATAATAACATCACCGAAAACGTAATAACGAACAATGACTGGGGAATCTGGCTTATTGGTTCTGTTAACAACACGATCGTTGGCAATACCATTTCAAGTTCTTCTGGAGATGGTATGTTCCTGCAAGACTCGGGCGGAAACCTTGTTAGAAACAATTGGATGACCAACAACGCTTGGAACTTGGACGTTAGTGGGTCAACCGTTTCAGATTATGTTCAAGACATCGACACTTCAAACATAGTGGATGGGAAGCCCGTTTACTATTGGGTGAACCAGCACGACATGACAGTTCCAGCCGACGCAGGATACGTGGCTGTGGTAAACTCCACAGGAATCAGCGTGCAAAATTTGAACCTAACGAATAACGGTCAAGGAGTGTTATTCGCGGGTACGAGCAATTCCACTATATCCAACATGCGTGTCTCTGGCAACGTCGCAGGTGTTGATTTGGTGGAGTCTGGTGATAATTTCATCTGCGGCAACAGGGTGATTGACAACCTTTTTGGCATCTGGTTGTACTCTCATTGCAACGCGAATATCATAAAAAACAACGACGCATCAGCATGCTATGCTGGAATATTGCTGGAAGAAGAGTCAAACGACAATATCATCGAAAACAATACAGCATCAGAGAATGTCGACTTTTTAGGAATCGGCATGATTCTAGATTATTCTTCAGACAACAATATCATCGCTTGCAATGAAATCAGAAATAACGCCGTAGGTATGGAAATGGCAGGTTCGTCGTCACCATGCAACAACAACACCGTATATCTGAATAACTTCGTCGATAACACAAAACAGGTTGTGCTATTGGGTTCGCACACCAACGCTTGGGATAACGGCTATCCTTGTGGGGGAAACTATTGGAGTGACTATGCAGCCGTGGATTTGTATAGCGGTTTCTACCAGAATGAAACCGAGGGAGATGGAATAGGGGACACATCTTACACGATCGATGCACAGAACAGAGACAGGTTTCCGTACATGATTGAAGTCAAGGGACAATACATCCCTGGCGATTTGAATCACGATGGCAGGGTAGACGGCAGGGATCTTATCACGGCCGCAAGAGCCTTCGCAACCACTTCTGGAGATCCAAGGTGGAAATCAGAGGCTGACGTAAACCAGGATGGCAAGGTAGACGGAAGAGACATGGTAATAATGGCCAGGAACTTTGGGAAATAACATCCCATCCCTCAACCCCCTTTTTTCCGCCATTACAAGAAAGTTTGCAGTGGGCCAGAAGAATTGAAAAGTGGGCCGGGAGAGATTTGAACTCTCGACCTTCCGGTTATCAGCCGAACGCTCAAACCAAGCTGAGCTACCGGCCCATGGGTAATGTTAACTAGTATAAGTTGTTGAACCATTTTTAAGGGTTTTCGGAAGGCTTAGAAACGTGGAGATCTCGCCGGCCAAAGAGAATCATTTCCCGCTCGGTTCTTTTTTTTCTTTCAGAGTCAATCATCAACCGAAGTTACGCATCGGCCGGCTTAAGTGAGCGGAGTCTATATGTATGACTTTCCGAAGTTTCTGGCTACCGCTACCATGTCTCTTCCGTCTATCTTGCCGTCCTCATTTTCATCAGCTGTAGAATTCCATCGTGGGTCACCTGGAACTGTAGCGAAGGACCGTGCGGCCGAGATTATGTCTCTGCCATCAACTTTGCCGTCCATGTTTATGTCTCCAGGCATCCTAACCCTGATAACGTCGCTGCCTACAAATGGTGTTCCGTCATCGAGCCGACCTGATACGGTCAAGGTCACGTTGCCAACCATGATGCCTTTTGAGAGTATAAGCTCCGAAACTGCCGTCCTGTTAAACTTCACCATTGAGTCTGCTGGAATGGTACCATTTAATGTTACAGTGGTAACGTTGATGTCGGCAGCGTCATAGTCTTCTGGAAGCTCAACGTAAGCTGTAATCCATTCACTTTTGCTTCTCAAGTTTAACGTGTGAGGTTCAATTTCTACGGCTACTGTGATTGTTGCGGGTGGAATTGGGGTCCAAGGGGTCACGAGAGGGTATTGGTCTCGGTTGTTCGCGTTAGTAACATATGGTTTATCTACTATTCCGTCACTGCCGCTCTCATTCTGGTAAGGACCGCTGCATAGATCTACACCTATGTAATCGCTCCAGTAGTTGCCTCCGGAGGGATAACCATCGTCGAATGCGTTGGTCGAACTCGTGCAGAACACGTTATATGTGTTGTTGATGAAGTTGTTATGGTATATGCTGTTGTTAAGAGATGTTTCTATCATGAGGGCTATGTCGTATCTCTGAATGTTGTTGAGAAGGCAGTTTTCCGTCAGCAGATTACTGTTGGCTCCTGTTAGGAATATTCCGCCAAGAAACGAGCTGGAAGCCTCGTTCTTACTTACGACGTTTTCGTTTGAAAAGTAAAGCCAGATGTCAATGGAGTTTCTCCTCAAGATGTTGAATGAGACCGTGTTGCTATTGGAATAGGATAAATACAGTCCACTAGCACAGTCAGTTAATACGTTAAGCTTTGCTTGACACTTGGTTGAGTGAGTTATTTTTATTCCATCGCCAAAAGAGAGAGAATTGTCGATGATGTTGTTTTTTGCAGCTACTTTTTCAGAATCTTCGACGAGTATTCCAAAACGGTTTTCAGTTAGCTGGGAGCCGCGCACTGCGATGGAAGTGCAATTTCGAACGTAAACTCCTACGCTGCTCCATGAAACATTCAAGTTAGTTATCGAAACGCTGGTGCTGTTTACGCAGAACACTCCTGCATAATTGTTAGCAAGATCGAGGTTTTCCACGGTAATGTTAGTGGAACTAACCAGTAACACGCATCCTACGGCGGCGGAAACCGTTTCATTGCTTCCATTTCTTACGTAGCATATTGGCTTATCCTCTACCGTGTTGGATTCGTCAATGGAATGAATGAAATTCGAAAGCTCGTAGCCGTCGACTCCAAAGTCAAAGTGGTTTCCAGTCATATGGTTTTTCTCAAGTACATCGTTTGAGGAACAGTAGAGGAATATTCCGCACCAGTTATCTGTGGCCACAACGTTTGTGATATTCACGCTTTGGCAGTTGTAAACCATGACTCCGCTAGAGGGTACGTCTTCGGTCGGGTTTGTTCCGCTGTTTCTGACAGTGAGGCCGCATATTTCCGTCTGGTCCGCCGACACTACAACAACGTCTTCAGCTCCGCCTCCATCAATAATGGTGGTCGACGCGTCTTCGCCTATGAGTTTCAGAGAGTTTTTGATTATGTACACGTTCTCGTAGTATGTCCCTGAAGCCACAAAAACAGTGTCTCCTTCGTTAGCTGCGTTTATTGCACCCTGTATCGTGCTGTACTGATCTGGCACTCTGATGACCTGTGGAATTGCGACCTCTATCCATGCTGACATGGCATTGTTTTCAACCGCGGTTTCGCCCTTGAGAGGCAGCAAGTATGATGTGACATTGAACCATCCTTGTGCGTTTGCGTTCCATGAAAAGCTCACTATAGTTGACGCCCCACTTGCCATGAAGCTGATAATGGTAGAATTGATGGCGCTACCGTTGACCAAAAGCCGCACTGTAATGTCGCTTTCGCTGCTGGTTCCCATGTTAAGTACAGTAGTGTTGACAGTTGCATAATCCCCAAGCGCCATGCGTGAGGGCCGCTTCAAGCTTAAGACAAGAACATCATGGTCAGTCGGAGCCTGCTCTACCGCTCTTCTCGCGTTAACTCTTCCAAACCCATAGTAAACATCGAAGCCGGGTTCACCCAAGTCGTCCGCAGAGTACTGAAGCTGAGCCCACACTTGATCTCTTGTCATGCTGGGGAACCGACTCCAAATCAATGCAGCAACGCCAGCCACATGTGGACTTGCCATTGATGTGCCACTCATATATGCGTAGGAGTCATTGCCAAATGCTGAGTATATATTGACTCCAGGAGCTGCAATATCCACCCAGTCTCCGTAGTTAGTGAATTCAGCCGGATCGTCAAGGTTATCCGTGGCAGAGACGGCGACAGCTTCGTCATAACCCGCTGGATATGATTTGGCGTTTGTGGCATCGTTTCCTGCCGCTGCAACAACTAACACTCCATGGTCATAAGCATATTTCACGGCCTCGTGCAAGAGCTCGCTTTTCTCATTAGAGCCCAGACTGAGATTGATGATTTTTGCTCCCCGATCAACTGCGTGTATAATCCCCAGTGCAACATTACTCGTGGTTCCCGCGCCATTTGCATCCAGAACCTTTTCAGCCATGATTCTCACTTGGGCTAAACCGGCTATGCCAAGGCTATTGTTGATGACAGCACATATGATTCCAGCAACATGAGTTCCGTGTCCGTAGTCATCCATCGGGTCTGGATAATTGTTCACCCAGTCATATCCTAGAGGAACATAGTGCGCAGCCAAGTCGGGGTGATGCCAGTTAATGCCAGTATCAACAACTGCGACAAGAACCGACGGGTCCCCGACGGTGAAGTTCCATGCATAGTCGGCCTCAATCCTTGCCGGTCCCCACTGCTTTGGCCAATCAGGATCATTTGGTGCAAAATCAGCCTGAACACTAATGTTAGGCTCGATGTACCCTGACAAGTTTGCATCGTCGACTTGTGACACAAAAGTGGACATACCGCTATGAGGCACGCCAACAACAACGGCTCTGACCACACCATTCATGGAGACGTTGCTTAGAAGCTCTCCACCGTTACTTGAGATGAGATCCATAAGGTGCAAATAACAATTCGGTCGAGTGTCATTGAGCCCAATCACCAGCTGCTCGGAGTAATCGTAAGCCGAAGCAGAATCGCCAAGCGTCGCTTCATTGCCTGGTTCCAGCCATCTATTTTCTAAAACAGATCCAATCGCGGGAGTAGACATATGGGTCACTGCAGTTCTGAAAGCATCTGCAGAATTTGTCCCTTCTTGGGCGACAAGAGATTTTGAAGAGGCTGATGATCCATCATCATTTACGGTCCAAGTTTTGGGCTCCGATTCGACTGGTTGAATGTCAAATGTCAACAATAGAATGTTTGCCAACAGAAGTGCGAGCATAATCCCTGGAATTATTCTCTTCAACAATTTCCTTTCTCTTCATCTACAATAGTCTTATCGAGAAATAACTCTTACGGAGAAATCTCAGTTCTGCAGCTTCTCCAAGGAGCCATTGCTGCATGAAGCCCCTAACTGTTTGATCTGGAGTGTAATTTTCCTAATCATCATTATCTCAAGCATGTGCATGGTATATGACGCTCGCACCAAACAAAGGAAGATATCTTCTGTCTAGCCTCAAAAACGGGGATTCTGGAAGAGGCACTCTGAGCAGTTTTCTGCCTGACTTGGTGAAGCAAGGCTAATCAAACTCGAAGAAGCCTAATGTGTGGCTGTCTAAGATCGTGCGTTGGAACGAGATTCTTGGATGCCAAAGAGAAGTGTAAGAGCAGTATTTTGTCCAGTGACGCGGCAAGGACTGGGTTCCTGAGGAAGCACTTGATGGGAACTGAAATGCACTTTCTTCGTGGATAGAAGGACTGTTGGCGCCGTTCTTTGAACTGTATGTGTGCCTAGTAGTTCATCGTCAAAACCTTTAACTTCTCCAACGAGAGAGAATCTTTAGGGATAGGCATATGCCTTTGAATGGGCTGTCCTCTCGGTTGCTCTTTTTGTTGCTGCTGGAGAGTGTTGTCCTTGTCACGTTTACCATTCGCCCGGGTATTGAAGGGACGATTTACGTTCCAGGCAATTTTCCCACTATTCAGGGAGCAATAAACGCGGCCAGTTCAGGCGACACGGTCTATGTCAGGTCAGGAACGTACAATGAAGACATCGTTATCAACAAAACGGTATCGCTTGTCGGAGAAAACAAGGAAACCACGTGTATTTATGGCCAAGGCGGAAGAATCGCGGTGTATGTAGAGGCTGATAGCGTGGTTGTGACTGGATTCACGATAAAGAGCCTTGGTGGACAATCCAGCGATGGCATAGACCTCAACAATGTTAGAAACTGTGAAGTATCCGAGAACAATGTCTTGAGCAGTTTCTTTGGCATATGCGTTTTTTCCTGCTCAGATTGCACCATTCAGGATAATCACGTGTGGAAAAACCAATACGGTGTTGGCGGTTGCTCTTGTTCGAATTGTAGCGTCAGCGGAAATGAAGCTGCCAACAATCAAAACGGCATCGCAATCGACATGTCCTCATTCATAGAGATGAAAGGAAACAACCTAACAGGAAATCAATTTGGTATTGTGAGCGATTTCCCTGAAAACGGCAACTACATAGTCAACAACAGCATAACGAACAATTATTATGGTGTGCATCTACATTTTGATGAAACCAATGAAAGTATTTCTGGAAACTGCATAACTGGCAACACAATTACGGGCAATCAATATGGCGTCTGGCTAAAGTATTCCCCTCACACAAGAACAGCGGAGAACAATATAACAAGCAACTTCTGCGGCGTCAAACTCGAAACTTCCGTAGAAGATAATAGTATAGATAGCAACAGCATAGCCAAAAACAGTGGATACGGCATCTGGCTTTCGTCTTCATCAAACAACTGCATAACAGACAACAGCATAGCAGACAACCGATACGGGGCGATGTTAGCCAGTTCCTGCAGCAATACGATAACTGGGAACGCCTTTGTCAATGATGGCATGCTCATTTCAGAATCCTTCAGTAACTCTGTGGACGGCAACTCTGTGAATGGAAAACCACTTTCCTATCTTGAAAATGTCTCTGACCGTACTGTAGAAAACTCGGGGCAAGTGATACTGGTCAACTGCAACAATATACGCGTGGCAAACCTCGATTTAGCCTACACGTCGGTGGGTCTACAAATGTGGGGTACGAACAACAGTCTAATAATGGAAAACAACATAACTGACAACGCTTTCGGAATCGATTCTCATCATTCATCGAACAACACGCTAGTCGGCAACATGATAGCCAACAACCTGCACGGAATCTCATTCTCTATGTCCACAAACAACACCATCTATAACAACAACTTCATGAACAACATAGACCAAGTGAACGCTGATACCTCGGAAAACACGTGGAACAGCAGCTATCTCAAAAGCGGAAACTACTGGAGCGACTACGCTGGCATGGATCAAGAATGCGGTCCAAACCAGGATCAACTTGGAAGCGACGGCATAGGAGACACGCCCCGTACCATAAACGCCAACAACATTGATTGCTATCCATTAATGGAACCAGACGGGTGGCTGAACCATCCATTTTCAATACAAAGCAACGTCACTATAACTGGCCAAATAATCGGGGGCGACACCCTGAACTTCACAGCGTCAGGACCGGAAGGACAGACAGGATATGTTAACGTCACGATGCCCTTTGGAATCGTTCGCGGGCGAATCCTTATGGTATTCATCGACGGTCAGCGCTTTTTCCGGGGGCCTTTAATCATCACCACAGATGGATCTCGTAGCTTCATTTACTTCGAGTTGTCGCTGAGCATCCACGACATCACAATCCAGTATGCAGTCCCTGTGGTCGCTCAAGGTGGCGGCGGAGGCAAAATGCCCTACGTGGACTAGCACGCTGGATTATTAGTTTTGGCTGATTTGACACTGGCTCAACTGGATAATTGTAACGATAGGGACCCTAGTGTTTTTGTGCTTGTGATTTTCGAAGGTTTAGAATGCGATCAAAGCTTACTCCCTGTAACGTGCTGTTTCAGAACATAATGAAGATTGGACGTGCAAAGTTGCTGAGACACCTGATCAGGCGAAGTAGCTCACAGAAGGCGGGTTCGAGTATGCCATGCAGAAGATATAGCATATTACAGAAAACGCAAATAGTTCACGGATACTCATAAATCGTTAAAGGATATTCGGAACGCTTTTAATCATTCTGAGACTATTGCTGTTGGTGGGCCCGTAGCCCAGCCAGGATTAAGGCGTCGGCCTTCGGAGCCGGAGAACGGGGGTTCAAATCCCTCCGGGCCCGCTCCAAGCTTCTTGGGAAAACTATTTACTTAGCTAAGCAAAGTCAGTTCTGTGCGGCGCGCCTAGAATTCAATGGGCAGCAACCCTAGTTTTGAGATCGAAGACCGCCTAAAGCACACCTTCGCATTCTTGTCATTCATTCAGTGGCCCGCTCATATAGATGGGAGGCTCAATTGGGTGACCACTTCAAAGCGTTGAATCTAATTGTCGTCTTTAGTCCATCTATTAAGTTATCATGCTAAGCATATGGTCATGAAAGATGTTTGGAGAAAATGGCAAGCCAAAGGTTAAATAGAAAAATGATCACGTTCTGAGTTAGGTGAAGAGAGAACGGCGGAGAACGGTCTTTTTCCTTTTCCTTTCTCCCTTTCTCCCAGTACCGTTCTCTCCGCCCTTTCTCCTTTCTCCCAAAGTAAACATTTGCGAGGGCAACTTATACAAAGTATTGTGGCAATATCCTATAGAATAACATTTTGCTCATATCCATGCCAAAATTAACACCTGACCATTTTTGAATTCAAGATTGAAATGATGAGAAGGCAAGAATGAGTCCAGCGGCGGAGCAGGTCCAAATGCGATAATGGACCGAGCGCGATTAGACCCCAAATGGATTCAAGTCCCATAGCATGGTTACAGAAAACTCACTTTTGCAAAGCCGAGAGTTCGAATCTCTCCCATGCTACCACGCGCGCTTTAGGGGGAGGTAGGTGTGCATTGTCGGCTTGAATGGGGCAAGCTTTAAGGGTGATGGCTCATGATTTCTGATGGAAACGGGATTGCTGTCAGAGACTTGAAGCTTGATGAATCCGGGCGTAGCCATAGAAACGCATGATCTGACCAAGTTATTCAAGTCGAGGGACGGTAATTCAGAGCCTAGAAGCTCCCTTTTCAATCGGAAAGAACCTAAGATGGTGACGGCGATCGACCATCTCAACTTGGAAATCAGAAGAGGCGAATTGTTTGGTTTGCTCGGGCCTAATGGGGCCGGAAAAACAACGTTGGTGAAGG
>Ga0315279_10004394_pt1 | contig 18947 bp, 24 predicted proteins | sample YL17G06_20_MG_FD_203694 | JGI IMG/M metagenome (GOLD analysis project Ga0315279, IMG submission 203694) | Sediment microbial communities from Yellowstone Lake, YNP, Wyoming, USA - YL17G06_20 | ecosystem: Environmental > Aquatic > Freshwater > Lake > Sediment | place: USA: Wyoming | collected... | reverse complement strand
TGTGCTTCCATTTCCATGAAGTTGAATAGCAATACCCTTTTTCTCTTTTGCTTCATATAAAAGCCCTGGTAAAGTCAAACCGTCACTAGTTTTTATTTGGACATAAGTAGGTCTTAACATGTGTGGAAATTATATCAAATGAGGTTAAAGTTCGGATCCTAACAAGGGTTGTTTAGTCTGATATAGTTTTTTGAGACTAAGTTATAATTTTTTGAGTAATTCCAAATCTCCTTTTATTAATGCTTCCTTTTTAGCCTTTGTCCATTTCTTCACTTGGAGTTCTCTATTCATCACAGTTTTAATGTCTGGAAAGGTTTCAGAGTAAACTAGGCTTACTGGCTTTTTTGCTCTCAAATATTTTGCACCTTTTGAACCGTTAGAATTGTGTTCTTCCAGTCTTTTGTCTAAATTTGAAGTCATTCCACAATAGAGTGAATTGTCAGAACATCGGAGAATATAGAAGTAAAACATTTTCCTTCGACTCACTTCGTTCGCTCAGGACATTCGACTTAAACTGGCTATAGCCATGAGCGAGTCATGAGTGTAATCGAATGACGAGTCGAATGGCTGAGCATACCGCTCTGGGCCCCTTCGATCATATAGTCCCGGACGCTGTATCTAGGGTTATAGTCCTGAAAAATTGAGCATGTCGGTCAAGACCATTTCGGTCATATAGTCCCGAACCAACATTGTCTTGTCTCCAATCTAAACAAGACAAACAAGGCACTAAAAAAGATTTTCTCGATGACTACTGATTTATCCTAAGGATTTAAGATAACAATAGATAAGTTCAAGATAGTCGCAAAACTAACCCAAGCAAAATACGGAGTTAGAAGCCAACCTGCAAGTTTAGATGCTTTCAGAAATTTCTTAATTGTTAGGCAAATTGTAAGCCACAAAAGAATTATCACAACAAAAGCTGCGATTGGAGATTTTAGGCCAAAGAAAAGTATCGACCAAAGTGCGTTTAGCGCCAACTGAACGAAAAATATACTTAAGCCTAGACGCCTTTCTTTAATATTAGTTTTAGTGTCCCAAAAAATATAAAGCGAAATCCCCATCATTAAGTAGAGTAACGTCCAGACCGGTCCAAAGACCCAATTTGGAGGACTAAAAAATGGTTTATTTAAAGTTACATACCAGGTATCAATTGCTCCAATTGTGAATGCCGCGCCTACTGCGGCAGCCAAGAAACAAACACCAATACTAAACAACAAAGGGATAATTTTTAATTTGGTCACATTTTTACTATAACAAATATGCGACTTCGGAAAAATTCAAGAATGTTAGCGATAGAAACGGTCTGGAACCATTCGATCTTTATAACTAGCAACTTTGGGTCTTTTTGACTGAAAAATAATCAAAATTCCTAATATTTAACTTTATTTTCATGAATACTGGTGAAATTCAGGATGTTTATGAAGACTGAATAGGATATTTAGGGTTATAGTCCTGAAAAATTGAGCAGCTCGGTCTGACCCCATTATATCGCTATAGTCGTGTCTCACACCTGAGGCTAAATGAGACAAATGAGACAGTTCTTAAGCCTATGTCTCAAAACTTCTGCTGATATAGTTTGATATATTTAGGTTTTGACTTTACCAAGAAGCTTATTTACATGCATACAAAATTGACTTTTGTACCAATTTGTACTAATATGTACAAGTGTTCCTACGAAGGAGGTGAATTGCACAAGCATATATTATGACACAAGTGATGAAAGCATCAGATGTAAGGGCGCAATGGAGCCAGCTTTTGAACAAAGTATTTCGCGACAAAACCAGAGTAGTTGTTGAAAAGAGTGGCATTCCGGTTGCTGCTGTAATTTCTGCCGAGGATTTGCAAAGGTTTACCCAAATGGAAGAACAGCGAGAGAAACGTTTCAAAGCTCTTGATAAAATGCGTGAGGCATTTAAGGATGTTCCTTCTGAAGAAATTGACCGTGAAGTAAAAAGAGCAATATCTCAAGTGCGAGCAGAAAATAGAGCGAAAGGTAACTAAAATAAGCAGAGCACATCTAGCGAATAAAAAGTGATCTCAGCAGTTTTGGACACAAACGTTTTGGCATCTGGTACTGTTAGCGCGGCAAATGCTCCCGGCCAAATACTAGACGCTTGGCACGCACGTAAATTTGAACTAGTAACTTCCGCACATATCATTGGCGAACTCACGAAAACATTTCAAAAACCCTATTTCCGAGATCGTCTTAGTAATAAGGCTACTGCTAACTTCATAGATTTATTACAAAATGAAGCATCCGTAACTCCTATAATTGTTAAAGTCCAAAACGTTGCAACTCACCACGAGGACGATTTAACCATTGCTACTGCCTTGAGTGCAAAAGCTGATTATCTAGTAACCGGAGATCAATCTTTGCTCAACAAGGTCGGAAACTCATATCAAGGAGTGACTCTTGCTACCCCAAACGATTTTCTCAAAATACTTCAATAAGCAAGTAGAATCACCTACTTCCTACAAAAACCTCTACAGGTGATGCGGTTAACCCTTAATTTGCTTTCTTCTGCGATTGTCGGTATGTGTGTTGTTGAATGCAATTACCTGACAAATCCTCGGACCCCAAAATCAAATTCTGCCTGTACGCAAGAAAATCCTCCGAATCGGATGAACGGCAAGCAATATCCATTGATTCTCAAATAAAAGAGATGATGGCAATAGCCAAGCGTGATGACTTGACGGTTGCAGATATCTACCATGAATCACACTCAGCTAAAAAGTGTGCGCAGCGGCCTATTTTTACCAGCCTGATGGCAGAAATCGAAAATGGTAAATACACCGGCATCCTAACCTGGGCTCCGGACAGACTTTCGCGTAATGCTGGGGATTTGGGACAACTGGTTGATCTTATGGATGAAAATAAGCTAAGGGTGATTGTTACCTACTCCCAAACGTTTACCAATAATCCCAACGAGAAGTTTTTACTTATGATTCTTGGAAGCCAGGGTAAGCTTGAAAACGATAACAGAAGTATCAACATAAAAAGAGGAATAAGAACCCAGTGTGAACTGGGATATTGGCCCGGGCAAGTGCCGCTTGGATATATCAGCAAAACTATCGGTAGTGAGAGAAAAATTCTTATTGACCCCAAACGCGGTCCGATTATTGCCGAAGCCTTTCAAAAAGTCGCCGATGGCCTGCCCGTTAAAGACCTTATTGACTGGATTAATAAGAAAACAATGCTAAGAACCAGAAATGGCAAACTTATACCACAAAGTGTTGTCTATACCATTTTGCGCAGTACGTTTTATTACAGCAAATTCAGTTATGGCGGAGCCGAATATGTGGGCAATTACAAACCTTTGATTACGAAAGAACTTTTTCAAGAAGTCCAGGCAAGACTGCGGCCATTTCGCAACACGGTTAGTAGGGCTGCAGATAAATTCTCTCTTAATAGATTTCTTAAATGTTCCTTATGCAAATCTCCAATACACCGCCAAAACAAAATTAAGAGATTGGTAAACGGCAATACACGCTTTCATGTTTACTATAAATGCAGCCGGCAGAAAAATAAGCATTGCACTGCTGAGTATGTACTGGAAGAAGATGTGTTTCGGAATATTACTAAGCTCATTGATACAGTTGACGTCTCACGAATCAATTTTCCAGATCAGATTCAGGATGAAATCGCGAGATTTGAACGAATGCGATGGGATATTTATGCCCGTATGAGTGAAAACTCGATTAAACTTTCGATATATCCAATGAAGTTCAACGAAATAGATGAGACCACAATCAAAATGTACCTTCAAAACATGATCTTGTATGCAAAACCAGATAAACGATTCTATCTACTTTCTCTTATGCTCAGAAATCTAATTGGGGATACAAAAATAAATTTAGGAGAACGTACCATTTTTCATATTGGCTAGAAAATTATTGGATTTTGAGTTTATTTTCCCAACCCTGGGAGTCGTTTATGATTTCCGAACCGCTGATTGGGTGGAAATTGTTAAGTATCCTGAGTTGGTTTGACAAAAATCTATATAGCCGCTAAATTTCGCTTCATAAAGATTTGACATACCATAACCACCAATGGTATTATGAATACATATTCAATATAATATTCATGAAAGGTGGTGAAAATATATGCCCGCACAAGATGGAACTGGTCCAATAGGGATGGGGCCAAGAACTGGTAGAGGTTTTGGTCCATGCGGATTTGGAATGGGATGGAGACATCACAATCACCACAGAGGTTTAGGTAGGTATTTCTGTTGGAATCCGCCTCAAACCAAGGAAGACCAGAAAAAAGCCCTTGTTGACTATCGCAAAGCTCTAGAAGAAGAGCTTGAAGATATTAAAAAAGAAGAGGAAGAAATAGATAAGGCAGAATAAAAGCGACCCCCTGATCTGCTTTTTTTGAAGTAGGTTGGGGGTCACTCCGTATTAATTGTTTAGCAAAATATATGCCAAGACCAAAAATACCCCGCTGTTTGCGGTTTAAACCAAACGTCTATTACTTTAAGCCTCGAGGAATCCCTTTAAGGGAACTTGAGGAAGTAATTTTATTGCCGGATGAACTGGAAGCCTTGAAACTGTATGAGGTTGACGGTTTAGAACAGATTGAAGCATCGAAAAAAATGAAAATATCCCAACCGACATTTGCGAGGCTCTTAGGAAGTGCCAATAAAAAGGTTGCTCAGGCTATAATTCAAGGAAAAGCGATAAGAATTGAACAGTAACTTCTATATTTGTTGTTGACATTAGACATAAATTACCTCCCCTCTTTTGGGACCAATTGAAATAAATTTAATTGGAACGCCAACATATTTTTCAATTTTTGCAATGTAATTTTTGGCATTTTTAGGAAGATTTTTAAAATCTCTGATTTTTGAAATATTTTCATCCCAACCCGGTAACTCTTCATAAATTGGTTTGCACTTTTCAAGATATGAAGCATCACCGGAAAGGTAACCCGATTTCTTGCCGCTATTCGTATAGCCCATACAAACCTTTATTTTTTTAAAACCCGTGAAGATATCGAGTTTGGTGACAGCGATTGCAGTCATTTTATTCGCCTCGGCTGCTTCTTTTAATAAAACTAGATCGAGCCAGCCTGGGTCACGGATGCGACCGGAAGTGGTACCGATTTCCTGACCTTTTTCAATGATTGTTTCTCTTGGCTTACCTTCGATTTTGGTGGGAAAAGGACCTGCACCAACTCTGGTTAAGTAGGCTTTTGTTATGCCGATAATGTGATTAATTTGGGATGGATGAAGATCGAAACAACGCCAAATACCAATTACGCCTGTATTTGATGATGTCACAAATGGATAAGTTCCTGCATCAATATCTAAAAAATATCCTTGGGTGCCTTCAAATAAAATATTTTTACCCATCTCTTGAGCACTTTTTAGAATTGGAATGGTGTTTCCGATAAAAGGTTTTATGACTTTTGCATATTTAGAATAAGTTTTATAGATTTTAGGAATGTCGAGTTTAAGATTGAAAAATTTATTCTGGATTTTTGCTTCTTCAAAAAGTTTTTCTTTAAAATCACGTGGCACGAGATCTTTAACTTTTAGGCCTACTCTTTCGGTTCTGTCTGCATAAGTTGGGCCAGTTCCCCTTTTGGTTGTACCGATTTTAGAGGCCCGAGATTCCTCACGGATACCATCGCGGAGTTTATGCCAGGGCATTGTCAAGGAAGATTGGGCATCGATTATTAAATTCTTATAAGAAACACCCGCAGTTTTTAATGATTCCATCTCTGAGATGAGAGAATCAAGATCGCAAGCAACATTTCGACCAATTAAGCAGGTGGCTTTCTGATTAAAAATTCCCGAGGGCATAATGTGGAATGCGAATTTGCCTAAATTATTTTTGACAGTATGACCAGTATTTGAACCACCTGAATAGCGGGCAATAACCTGAGCGCGCGAGGAGAGGTCGTCGATCATTCGGCCTTTTCCGGAATCTCCCCAAGCGGCGCCGATAACGCAAGCTATGCCACTCCAGTTTTTTAAAGAATTATTTTTCATTAGTCTAAAATTTTATTAAGTTTGTTCTTTTTTATAGCATCTTTAATTTCCATGGCGATTCGGCGACCTGTAGAAACTTCTTTATTAGAGTAGAGGGCAGAATGAGGTTTTTGCGATTTCTTCATGTCATTTGATAAATAATCATAAACAATCTGGCTCCAAGTTTCCATCCGCTTGTAAAATTTACCTACGTCTTTAAGCCGAATGAGTTCTCCCGACTTGTGCTCGTCACGAATTTCTATCTTGTCAGTTTCGCCAATAACCTGAATCGCCAGGCCAATATGCACAAGACCAACGTCATTGGCATCATGATTTATAATCCCCAGGAAATTGGTTTTAAATTTTCCCTCATATTTAACCTCCTCCTCAAACTCGCGCCTTGCCCAAACGTTAACGTCACTACCCTTAACGTCTTTTTTATTTAAATGACCACCTACCCCAATCGAATACAAATTCGCGAGCCTAAGATCAGTATGATTAGTTTTTCGCCTGGTAACAAAAATCCTGCCGTTATTTTCAAAAACCAAATACGAAATTATTTGCTGCCAAGTAGGATCTGTTTCAACCTGTGCTCGGGGAAGAAATTTATGATTTTTCGAAATCAAATTAATATATTTCTTAAGATTTTCAGTTTGTATTCCATTCCAGATACCCCATCTGAAAATATCCTCGCGACGAACGACCATCACTTTTTCTTCGAACTTTTTGCTGCCAGTTTTCAAGTGGATTTTCTTTGCCATCGAATTTGATATGGGCAGAAAATGTTAGTAAGTAACCTCTGTAGATTCGGCCTTCTGAACCGGAGTTACTTTTGCGAAGAAAGGTTTTGTCTAAGATGCAAATTTCATTTTGCCACCTATCACATTTCTGCGTCTCGTTTTTTCATAACTATATTGCCACCGCAATCAGGGCATGTCAATCCGCCAGAAACAATTGTTTGTTTTGTATTTTTGCCATCAGGAAATCCCGAGTAGGCTAAAAATTTCCCAAATCTTCCACACTTGGCTTGAGGTACTGAAGAACCATCTATTTGGATAAAAATAAATTCTTGTTGGTTATGGAATCGCACTTATTTACTATTGTTAAAATCCCAAAAAATATTATAATGTTTAAAAAGCGATGAAGCTCGCTTAAACTGTCGAGAGACTAATGGCTTCTACCAAAACGAGGTGGAGGCCTTTTTTATAGGAAAAATATGTCTTTTTCTCAAATTACTTTAGGTGAAGATGCACCACAACTAATAAATGCGGTAATAGAAATTCCAAAAGGTTCACATTGTAAGTATGAGTATGACGAGGATTTGGACGAGATAAGATTGGATAGGGTTCTTCACTCGCCTGTTTATTATCCTGCCGATTATGGATTTATTCCTCACACAAGAGCCGAGGACGGTGATCACTTGGATGTTCTTGTAATCCTTTCAGACCCATTGTTTCCGGGATGCGTAGTAAAAGTGAAACCAATTGGACTTTTAGATATGGAGGATGAGGGAGGCAGAGATTGCAAGATAATAGCAGTTGCACAAGGCGATCCAAATAATAAAAACCTAAATGATGTTTCAGATATCGAAGAACACTTCAAAAAAGAAGTGCAACATTTTTTTGAAGTTTACAAAAAATTGGAAAACAAATGGGTAAAAATTAGAAACTGGCACAATAAAAGCAAGGCACTTGATGTAATAAGGTCAGCACAAAAAAGGTTTGAAGATGAACAAACATAAGTATGCTTCTCACAAGCGAGCAAATAATAAAATACATTGAGGCAAGGCATTTAAAAGACGGCGGCTATTTTTTTGCAAACATTGAGCCCTCAAGCGGAGCCGATACATACTACGCTGTAAAAACCCTCAAAATGCTAGGAGCAAAACTAAAAAATCCAGAATCAATAGTTAAGTTTTTTCAAGGATTAAAAAAAGACCAATCATTGTCAGATATTACCGGCATATTTTTTGCAGTTGAGACAATTTGCGAACTTGGATATCAACTATCTTGGCTCAAAAAGCAAGCACATAATACAGTCGAAGCCGCAAAAAACGAAAAAGGGGGATTTGGTCAAATAGGAGAATTATACGTCGAGTCAGTCTCAGAACTGGAAACAACTTACCGGGCAATTATTATCGCCCGCCATTTTGACTTCAAGCTTGATATCAACGCATTGAAAAGATTCATCTTATCGTTTAGAAATGCCGATGGCGGTTATGGCAGCTATGGTTTATCTTTTTTACCGACCACTTTTTATGCAGTCTCGTCCTTGTTGGATTTAAATTTAAAATCTCAAGCAGTTTGGTCCCTTGAGTTTTTAAAAGTGCAAGAGGAACGGAATATATCGCTGTTTTTTTTGGAAGATATTTATTGGCTTTACGAGTCACTTTACAATCTTGGGTCAGAAGTTAAAGATAAAGAAAAAATTGCCGATTATTTAGAGGGTTGTCAAAGAAACATAGGCGGTTTTGGCCGTTCACCAAGCTTGGCAATTGCAACTTTCCAGGACACATTTTATGCGGTGTCTCTTATCAAACATTTAGAACTATGACAAAATATTCAACGGAGAACAAATTCGCATCAGTGAATAAAAACATAGGTTCTATTTTCTCTTTGCTTTCGGCTCTTTCGATTGTCAAACAGAATCAATTTCTTTCTAAAAGATTAGGTGGCTTAGGCAATAAACTGGCGACAAATCAATTACAGTTGGTGGTACTAGGTCAATTTAAACGAGGTAAAACCACCCTCATAAATGCCTTAATTGGAGAAAAATTGCTACCTACCTCAGTTATTCCCTTGACCTCGATTATTACCATTCTCAAATATGGAAAGAGGCAAAAGCTCACTGTTTACTTTCTTAAGCGTAAAGAAAAAGAAATCGATCTTGACCAGTTGGCAGATTATGTTACCGAACCTAAAAATCCGCATAACCAAAAGGGCGTTCGTGAAGTAGTTATCGAATACCCCTCCGAGTATTTAAAAAAGGGCGTCGAGATTATTGATACACCTGGAGTCGGTTCCGTCCACAAACATAATACCGACATTGCTTATGAATTTGTACCTAAGGCAGATGCTGGAATCTTTGTGGTTTGTGCCGATCCACCGATTAGCAATGCCGAGTTAGATTTTCTGGTGAGTATTAAAGATTACTTGGGTAGGATCTTTTTTGTGCAAAATAAAGTAGATCAAGTGGCGAAAGACGATATCCAGTCCTCCTCAGAGTTTACCAGAAAGATCATAGAGGAAAGCTTAAGTATCAAAAATCTAAAATTTTATTCAATATCAGCCAAGTTGGCTTTAGAAGGTAGACTGGAGCATAACGACCGTAAACTTAGACAAAGTCAATTTACAAAATTCGAGACAGAATTTAACAGATTTTTAACTTTAGATAAAGAGCAAATTCTCACTAAATCCGTTATCAGCAAGCTGCTTGGCGTTATTCAAGAGATTAACCTTGCCCTGGCGATTGAAAAGCAAGCAGTCCAAACTCCTCTTGGTATTTTAAGAAGTAAAATTACACAATTTGAGCAAGAATTGGAAAAAATTCAACAAAATAAGGAAGATTCTGAATTGCTTCTGGCGGGGCAGGCTCAAAAACTTACCCATAAAGTTCTAACTGGCGATATAGAAATTTTGCAGGAAGAAAAATTGCCTCAGTTGCTTAGTGATTTTGATAAATTTTATCAAACGAATCGGGAACTGGGTGCCAGAGAACTATCAAAAGCACTTGATTCTTTTTTAGAAAAATCTATCAGAAGAATTTTTACTGACTTTCGAAAACAAGAGGAAACGAAATTTCAAAAAGAGTTAATATCAATTCTTAACAGATTTTCCGAGCAAACTAACAACTCCATAGAAAAGATTTTGGAGCTGTCGAGTAATCTTTTTAATATCAAACTGGAAAAATTCGACAAGCAAACTGAGTTGGCAGCTGAATTTGAATTCAGGTTTGCGTTTGACGAGGCCCCTGTGGATATTGAGGTGTTTAAGCCAATTGTGAGTCATTTGCCCAGATTTATAGCAAATAAATTGCTCTATAAAAATATGAGACAAACCATCGCACAAGAGCTTGATCGTCACTGCGGAAGAAGCAGATACGACTTTGAACAACGGGTTTTACAAAGCATTGAAGAATACAGGCAAGAGTTAAATAAAGCCTTAGATGAAACCGTGGAAGGTATCAAACAAGCTTTACATTTGGCGCTTGCGCAAAGAAAAAAACAAACTAAAAGTAGTAAAGAACTGTTAGTCGCAACAGGCAAGCAAGAAGAAATTGTGAGTCAAGTTAAAAGCACTCTTGGTAAATTACTTATCGAGTTGGATAGAGAGGAGAAAGAAAAATTGCCGAATAAAAAAGAAAGCTGATTAAAATAAGCAAAAACAAAAAACCAAATAATTTTACTTTCTCCCAAAAAGTAAAGGGTAAAATTCCCCCAGCCGAAGTGTTCCTTACATAATAATCAATTTTGCCAACCACCAGTTTTTGCACTTTTTTTTCAAGCTCTTCGCGAGACAAAAATAATCTCCAAATAAAAATTAGAATGTGTTCTTTCATCGTTTGTTGACTATTGAATAAAATTGCTAATAAAAAATCCTGCTCCCAAAATGAAGACCATAAAAACAATAAAAGTGAAAATTGCTGCCTCCCAAGCCAATTTCAGTGGCTCTTTTTTAGTAGGATAATGATGTGAGTATTCACCATATGTGATAATAAATGCGCACATCGCAGCCAATGGGCTAAACACAAGTCCAATAACCAGAAAGATTTTCATAGTTTATTTTTTGCGTATTCCAAACAATGTAGCCGCTCCTAAAATAGTAAGAAATGCTCCATAACCAAACCCCGCTAATGGAGAAAACGCTGACCAAAGAAAACCAACAACTGTACTGGAAGCAAAATCACCTACACCATTAACAGTCGCCAAAGTTCCATAGCCAGTTCCTCTTAGGCTTTTTGGTAATAAATCAGCAGCTACAGTTTTCTCTAGAGCATCAGTAATAGCAATAGCTATTCCGGCCAGAAGGAAAAGCAGTCCTAAAAAGAAAAGACTTGAAGAGTTAAAAATGAAGCCTATTGAGGTAATCCCAGTTAGCAAATAACCAAAAATAAGCAGACTCTTTTTACCAATCTTGTCAGCTAGAGAGCCAATTGGAAATGAAAAAGTTGCATATAAAACATTATGCAGAGTGTATAAAAGAATAGCCAGGCTTCCCGCAACGATAGCACCCCTAACAGGAGTTAAAAGCTGGGTAGCCCTAAGTATCAATAAAGAATCTGCAAAGTTACCTAAACCAAATATCCCTACAGCCACCAGAAATAACCTAAAGTTAGCAGGTAGGTTTTTAAGGCTGACAACAAAATGGTCGTGGTGAGTCAGTATTCTTTTTCTTTCCCGTACCAATAGGGCAATAGTTAAAAATGACAGGATACTTGGAATTAAAGCTATGAGAAAGATTGACCTTAAAGGTATGATCTTAATCAGGAAAAAGGCGGAAGCAGGACCAATAATTGCTCCTAAAGTGTCCATGCCTCTATGGAACCCAAAAACCCTGCCATAATATTGAGGCAGTGTAGAATCTACCAACAAGGCATCTCTAGGTGGTTCTCTAGTTCCTCTACCTAGCCAAGCAATAACTCTACTTAGTAATACTTGAGGCCAGGAAAAAGCTAAAGCAAATGAGCCAACGCCAACGGCGGTTAGAAAATACCCAAGAATAGCAAAAGGCTTTCTTTTACCAATGTAGTCACTGTACCAACCAGAAAATAACTTCATGAAGCTGATTGAAGCATCAGCTATGCCCTCAATAAAACCAAGCAGTGCTGCTGAACCGCCAACTGAAACTAAAAATGCAGGAAGTATCGCAGTTGCCATCTCATGGCCAAAGTCAGAGAAGAAGCTGGTTAAACCCATTGCAAAGATATTTCTGTTTAACCAACGGAAGTTTTTAGATTTTGAGAATTGGGGAATCATGTAGGCTCTATTTAATTGTAGAAGCCATTAGTTCCTAGGGGAACGATTATGTGAGCCTCATCACATAAATCCTATTATAGACTTATATTATATAACTAACGGAAAGACGCAAAAACTTATTCAAATCATTATTACCAGAAATGATTATTTTGAGAAAGGTCTTAAAGCCAAAACTACTCGCTATTTATATAACAATACTTACTTTAGGAATAATGTTCACTGGATTTGTTTTTAACGCTATTTTGTAGGAAGTTAGAACTCCTTTTTTCTTTTTATATCAATCCAAACTACCGAATATTGCCGATTGTCCAATTGGCTGGCACTGGTTGACTATGTGGGAACTTACTACGGAAACCATACGGCCATTTGACAAATAAACTCTTCGCCTTTACTATATGAATATGAGTTCATATAGTTGCTGTACTCCAGATAAAAAGGCGTTCAAGCAAGTAGTTTCTCTTTCCTTTCTACTTAGACTTGTCTCCGAGGAAAGTCGATTAAAGCTTCTATGTATCCTGCGTCAAAGAGAACACTGTGTGTGTGAAATGATGAAGCATGTCAATCTCTCCCAAAGCCTTATTTCCCATCACTTAAAGGATTTGAAAGATGCCGGAATTGTTAACGATGAGAAGCGTGGTCTTCGTGTTTATTATTCACTTACTGATAAAGGGAAACAAATTACCAATTTATTGTTTCAAATTCCGAAGAAGGAGGTGAGAATATAATTTACCTTATTTATTTTATTACCGGTTTATTGGCTGGTGTTGTCGGCGGACTTTTGGGTACTGGTGGCTGCGCCCTGATGATGCCGGTTATTCGTTTTGGCTTTCACTTTGATCCAGCGATTGCGGTCGGAACAACTCTGACGGCCGTTGTTTTTACGGCTGGTTCGGGAGCTTTTCAGCACATCAAGATGGGTAATGTTGACAAAGAAACTGCGCTTTTGACTGGTTATAGCGGGATTTTGGGTGTGATTATTGGCTCAATTGTTTTTGGTTATATCAAAAATTATGGCGATTTGATTGACTTAATCATCGGCATCGCCTTCATTATTGTTTCTGTTCGTATGCTCTATGAGGGAATCTTTGCCAAAGGCCAAAAAACTCAAAACACAGAGATGCCGGCCAATCCTTTAGCGAAAACAATTTTGGGTTCGGCTATTGGCACCCTAACCGGTATTATTGGTTTGGGTGGCGGTTATGCGTTGGTGCCATCCTATATTTATTTCCTTAAAGCGCCGGTAAAACTTGCTATTGGCACCTCAATGGCGGCTTTTGTTTGGATGGCTTTGGTCGGGGCGATCTTTAAATTCTTTCAAGGAGTAGTCGATGTCCCGGTTGCTGTTACTTTGGGAATTGGCGCTTTGGTTGGCGCAATTTATGGCGCAAAATTAGTGGCTAAATTCAAGCCAAATGTCCTGAAGGCTTTATTTGGAATTTTGTTTCTGTATGTCTCGCTCAAATACATATTAATTTACTTTGGGATTCACATTTAAATTTTAAGGCAAAAACTATGAGTGAACAAAAAAATCAAGACCCAAAGTTCTCCAAATTCCACGGCGTTGACCGTGACAAGATTGACTGGCATCCGGTTATTGATGAATCCAAATGTATTGGTTGCGGTATGTGTGCCACCAGTTGCGGTCGGGGCGTGTATAAATTCGATTATAAAAATAAAAAATCGAAGGTAGCTAATCCCAATAACTGCATGGTGGCCTGTATCACCTGCGCCAATCTCTGTCCGGTCGGAGCCATTAGTTTTGTTAAAAACGGCGATACGCCGAGGGATAAAGCGCAAAGAATAGTGAAAGAAACAGGTGTGTTTAAAAACATCAAAACGGAATTAGAGATAAGAAAAGATGAATTAAAATTTTAAAAAATGGGAGAAAGTAAAAACCCCTCATTATTAGAAATATGTAAAGCCGCTTTTTATATCGGCGTCATTGGTTACGGCGGTCCGGCGATTTTAGCGCAGATGAAAAAAACGTTTTCCCACGAAAAAAAGTGGGTTTCAGAGCGAGAATTTATGGAGGCTCTCAGTCTAGCGCAGGTTTTGCCGGGGGCAACTGGAGTCAGTATCATGGGTTATTTAGGATATAAACTTCAGCGTTTTTGGGGTGGGGTGTTGGTCCCTCTTTCGTTTATTACTCCAGCAATTGTAGCAGTTCTTGTTTTAAGTTGGATCTACTTCACCTATGGAAATTTGCCCTTTGTCCGCTCACTTTTTCTTGGGTTGGGGGCTTTGGTGGTTGGGCTGTTGGTTAATGCCATTGGCCAATTGAGTAAATCCGTCTTTAGGAAACTTGATTTTGGCGATGTCAAAGGCGGTCTAATTTCAATCGTGACCTTCACCGGTATCTTTTTCTTGCATACCAGTGTGATCTATTTGATTTTGCTTGCCGGGCTCTTGGGGATTTTACTTTTTTATTTTACCGGGGAATTTGAAGGCGAGCGCCTAGAGAAAGATGAGACTCATCAAAATAAAATTATTATTACTCCAAAGCGATTGAAGAAGGAAGATTATTTGCCTTTGATCCTTGTTGCCGCGTTGGTGGCTGTCATAACTGTTTTTCCTGTCCTGCGGCAGATTTTTCTGGCTTTTTTCAAGATCGGAATGTTCGCTTTTGGTGGTGGTTTTACCACTATCCCCTTGATTCAGCATGAGGTTGTTGAGGGTTTACATTGGCTGAATACTAAGCAATTTGTGGATGGTATCGCTCTTGGACAGGTCACTCCTGGACCGGTATTTATCACCGCCACCTTCATCGGCTATAAAGTCTGGGGGATCCTAGGCGGGCTGGTAGCGACATTGGCGGTTTTTATGCCTTCCCTAATCGCTATCATTGCTCTTGCCGATCTGCACGCTAAAGTTAAAAAAGCCAAAATCGTCCAAGTAATTATTCGGGGATTTTTGTCCGGGTTTATCGGTTTGCTAGTCGCGGTTGCTTTACAATTTGGTTTAAAGTCTCTGATCAGCTGGCAAGCCTGGCTGATATGTTTGGTTACTATTATATGGATGATGTTTTTGAAGAAAAATGCCGTGTGGGCAATTATCGGAACAATGATTTTCTCTTTGCTATTTATTAAATAAATTTAATTTTATGGAGGATAAACTTATGAAAATTCAAGTTTTAGGTTCGGGTTGCCCGACTTGCAAAATGTTATATGGGCTGACAAAACAAGCAGTTGAAGAATTGGGGCTAAAAACAGAAGTTGAATATATCACCGACGTTCAAAAAATAATTGAAATGGGTGTGATATCCAGTCCAGTTTTAGCAATAAATGGAAGGCCAGTTATATCTGGCCTTTTGCCGGACGTTGAAAAAATTAAGGAAGTAATAAAAAGAAATTATGAATAAGAAAATTTTTATTCCCACAATATTGTTTATCGCCGTTTTAATTTTTTCCTTTTTTGCGCTTTCGCAAGAAAAGAGCAAAAACCAAATTCAAACAAATGAGCTGGCAAAAGAAGAAAATCAGCCAGCAAGCCAAATTATTCTTTTCTATGGCGACGGTTGTCCGCATTGCGCAATTGTTGAAGAATATATTGAAAAAAACAGAACCAAAGACAAAGTTCCTTTTGCTCAAAAAGAAGTTTATTACAACCAAAGCAATGCTAAAGAGCTTGAAGCCAAAGCGAAAGTTTGCGGATTGCCGACCGATTCAATCGGTGTGCCGTTTCTTTGGGACGGTGAAAAATGCTTGATTGGCGATCAAGATATCATTGATTTTTTTAAGCAAAAAACTAACGGGCAATAATATGAAAAAAATATCAATTTATCTTTTATTTATTTTCGCGGTTAGCTTTCTTTTCGCCAAACAAGCTCTGGCAGTTTGTCCAATTTGTACTATTGCCGTCGGTGCGGGCGTTGGTCTTTCTCGTTGGCTAGGAATTGATGATACGATAACAGGACTTTGGGTCGGCGGGTTAATCGTTTCAATGATCACTTGGACGGAAAGCTGGCTGGAAAAGAAAAATATCCGTTTCAAGGGTAGAATTTTTGTCAATATTTTAGTATATTACGTCCTGATTATTATCCCGCTTTATTATTCCGGCATTATGGGCAATCCATTGAACACTTTGCACGCCTGCGGATTGGACAAATTGCTTTTTGGAATAATCGCGGGAAGTATCGCTTTTTGGTTCGGCGCCAGCTGGTACTTTTATCTTAAAGAAAAAAACAATGGCCATGCATACTTTCCTTTTCAAAAAGTCGTTATGCCGATTTCGCCGCTTATTATTTTGAGCATAATTTTTTATTTTTTAATTAAGTAATTAGTAGAAGAAAGGTAAATATGAACAACAATCAAAATCCAATCAAAAATCTCAATGAATTTATCCAAAAAGTGGACGAGATGAAAAAACGGGACAAAATGGATTTGTCGTCAGATCAGGATTTGAGCATCGCCATAATGAATTTGGTGAGCATTGAAGAACATTTTTTCTTTACCGGAGCTAAGCTTGGGAAAACCGAATACTACGACATGATTAAAGATGTCCGAGAAATGAGAAAAGAGCTTCTCAAAAAAATCATCAAAGAATACGAAGGCGAAGTTTGGTGCATTTCCAAACATTTGCTCGCCGCGTCTATGCGCCTGATGGAAGTTGGCACAAAGCAATTGGGAATGAACAAGAAAGACGAGGCCTATGATCTTTTTGGCAAAGCCTACAATCTCTATTCGCTGTTTTGGGGACTTAATATGAAACTTTTAAATGTTGGCGATATTAAAAAAATAGACGACAAGGCAATAAACAAAAACGACACCGATAAAAAAGGATTTATGGGAAAACTCGGCGAATTAGTGAAAAAAGCGATTGATTGCTGTATTGAATAAAAATTATGAATATATTCTACCCAGTTCAGTGGTTTGCACACTGGTTTAATTTTAGCGTACTTGGCTTAAAAGAAGGGTCCTTATTGGGAGAATCTGTCAATTTCTTCATTTATGACAGTATAAAAATATTTATTCTTCTTTTTGGAATTATTTTTTTAGTGACTTTTATCCGCTCATATTTACCTCCTGAAAAAATTAAAAAGCTTTTAATTAACAGATTTGAGTTTACCGGCAACATCTTAGCTGCCCTCTTTGGTATTATTACGCCATTTTGTTCATGCTCTGCCGTACCCTTATTCATTGGATTTGTAGAAAGTGGTGTGCCTTTAGGAGTTACTTTTTCCTATCTTATCTCTGCTCCAATGGTTAATGAAGTGGCAGCAATAATGCTCTTGGGGCTTTTTGGACCTGCTATTGCCCTTTTATATATAGTTTCAGGAGTAACTATTGCTATTATTGTTGGCTTTATCTTAGGAAAGCTAAAACTTGAACACTTAGTTGAAGATTATGTTTGGAAAATTAAAGCAAGTGAAAATAATCAAGTAACTGAATTAACAATTAAAGAAAGGTTCGAGGATTCACTTCGTTATACCAAAGACTTAGTTAAAAAGGTTTTTCCTTATGTACTTTTGGGAGTTGGCTTGGGTTCTGTTATTCATGGCTATGCTCCTGAAAATTTGCTTACTCATATTGCAGGAAAGAATAATCTGTTTGCTGTCCCCATAGCGGTGGCAATCGGAGTACCGCTTTATTCTAATGCTGCCGGAACTATTCCTATTGTGAAATCCTTAATTGAAAAAGGATTACCTCTTGGTACTTCCCTGTCTTTTATGATGGCTGTTACGGCCTTGTCATTACCGGAAATGATTATTTTGAGAAAAGTATTAAAGCCAAAACTACTCGCTATTTATATAACAATACTCACTTTAGGAATAATGTTTACCGGATTTGTTTTTAACGCTATTTTATAGCCACAAAACGAGGCTTTATCTCAATTATTACGTTATAAATCACCTCTTGTGCGACGTATGAGGCTGACAAATGAGGCACTATAAAAAGGGGTGTCCCAAAAACATTTTGCTTTTTATGTATAACTTTGCAGTAAAATAAACCCGATGGAGAAAAAACCTGGCAGCAGACTTATTCACTTCATTAAAATCGCATTTGCCATATGGTTCCTGTGTATTCTTGGAGTTATTGGAACATTTATTTATGTCGTTGGAATAAGAAAAGAACTCTTCAACAAAACACCAAAGATTTTTGCCTTTACTCTATTGGGTTTAATCTTGCTTGGAGGATTGACTTTTTGCTTGGGTTTTCTGGGATTTGTTATTTATAAAGTAAAAGAAAAATCTTCTTCGGAAAAGAAGCCAAATCTACTAATTTCATTATTGAAGATTTTTATTCTCTTTGCGGTTTTGCCTTTATTTCTTATTTGGATCATTTTACAACCTAAAGGATTGATTACGAAGTTCAGGACATCCGGAATTCGAGGACTATTAAAAGGTTTCAGTTTCAAATCTTTCCTCGCAAGGACTTTCGCCTTAGGCGTTACTACACTTGTCATCTTACCAGTTTGGGTCGGTGGATATGTAGTTGCCGGTATTTTAGTGCAGGAACGACTCAACTTAGTAACCGAACCGGTTACTATCGCGGGTACGGGTTCAATGTATCCAACATTTCCCAAAGGACAGGGAAAGACAATTGCGGAGCAAACAAAAGAAATTGTCGGAACCCCTGGAATGACGCGTTATCCAACGGGCTTTGAATTATGGGGGAAACATTTCTTCAGTTATGGGATCGGACGTGGTGACATTGTCGCATTTCTCAATGATAAGACCAAAGAGATAACAGAGAAGGAAAATGGTCACGGCGGTGGTTTTGTCAAAAGAGTTATGGCAATCCCTGGGGACATAATAGAAATTCGTGACGGTATTTTTTACCTCAATGGAAAACCGCAAAAAGAACCATACACCGCAGTAGCAAGGTCAACGTTTGGCGGGCAATTCCTATCTGAATGCACGCGTCTAACTGTTCCAACCGGTAAGTTATTTGTTATGGGTGACAACCGCAAAGGTAGCGGAGACTCAAGGCAGGAATTGGGTCTGATAAGCTACGCTGATATAAATCACGTCATACCGTGGGCTAAACAAAAAGGGA
>Ga0315279_10004392_pt1 | contig 18950 bp, 12 predicted proteins | sample YL17G06_20_MG_FD_203694 | JGI IMG/M metagenome (GOLD analysis project Ga0315279, IMG submission 203694) | Sediment microbial communities from Yellowstone Lake, YNP, Wyoming, USA - YL17G06_20 | ecosystem: Environmental > Aquatic > Freshwater > Lake > Sediment | place: USA: Wyoming | collected... | reverse complement strand
ATTAATATTACTAATATAGAAACAATTAAGTTTTATTCACAATGGGCTGATGTGGCCGTTCTTGCAAGAGAACTGAACCTTGACCAGATCAGATACATAAATGACGCTATAAAGGAGCAGAACATAACAGGACCTAAAGGCGCACTGATGAAAATAGAAATGTTTGCGCATGGTGCTTTATGTATGGCAATTTCGGGAAAATGTTATTTAAGTCTTCACGAGAATAACAAATCTGCTAACAGGGGTGAATGTCACCAGACCTGCCGTAAATCATATATTGTAACTGATAAGGAAAGCGGATATAAGCTGGAAATTGACAATGAATATATTATGTCGCCAAAGGATCTTTGCACAATCGGGTTTCTTGATAAGATGCTGAATGCTGGTGTACAAATTCTCAAGATTGAGGGAAGAGCACGTTCTGCAGAATATGTTAAGGTAGTCTCCTCCTGTTATGATGAGGCAGTAAGAACATTTTTTGATGGAACCTATACCCGCGAGAAAATTGATGACTGGATTAAAAGACTCTCAACTGTTTTTAACCGGGGTTTCTGGGATGGTTATTATCTGGGACAGAAAATGGGAGAATGGACAACCAGCTATGGTTCAAGTGCCACAAAAAGGAAATTATATCTCGGAAAAATCACCAACTATTTTACCAGAATAAATGTAGCTGAGATAAAGCTCGAGAACGGAGATCTTACAAGAGGAGAGACAATTCTTATCACCGGGCCGACGACCGGGATTATTGAATTTACCGTTGGGGAGATCAGGGTTGATCTTCAAGAAACAGATAAAGCACATAAAGGAGAATCCTGCTCTGTTAAAATTTCTGATTTTCTTAGACGTTCAGATAAAGTATATAAATGGGTTGATGCCGGAAGAGAAAAGAGACCGGAATAATTACAGGTTTTCCATGAATGGGCAGGCTGCTTCCAGAATTCTATTTATATTAAAAGTTACATCGTCTGAATTGGTATGGACATACCGGATGTTTTTTTCATACCTTCGCTTAAGCCCGAACAGGTAAGTTTTGTCATAGTAATGAAGGGTTATCTCAATTGCTCTTGCAAAATTACCTGATTCAACTCCTTCCATTGATTCTTTTGTATTATCTCCACCCAGACGCTTGCTTATTTTCAGGATTGATTCCTTCAGAGTTTCTTTCGGATATTCAGAGTATTCATTAAGCAGCCTTGGTAACCTGGTCTTGACATCCATAATAATCGCCACTACAGGAGATTCCTGCATTTTGTTATAGAACTGATCCGGCATAAAAATGGTTCCTATGTTTTTACTTTCATCCTCTAACCAGACAATTTTGTTTCTATCGGTCTTCTCCAAAGCATCGAATAACAGATTTGCAAAATGTTCTGATGTGGGTTGTGGGGATTGACCCAGTGCGCCGAAAGCAGAACCTTTATGACAGGCAATCCCTTCAAGGTCAATAACCTGATGACCAAGGTTTTTCATCTTTCTCAGTATTTCGGTTTTCCCGCTGCCTGTCAATCCTCCAAGGACAATGTATTTGTGTTTTTCTCCAAGCTTTTGCAGAATATGATGACGATATGATTTATATCCGCCTTCAAGTATCTCTGCCTCAATATCACCCAGAGAGAAAAGCCATGCCATAGCTTCAGATCTCATTCCCCCTCTCCAGCAATGGACAAGTAATTTGCCGTTTTTGGCAAGTTTCAGAGCCTGGTCAAGTTTTAAAAACATTGATGAACCAGAAAGCTCAAGTCCTTTCAGAATGGCATTGATTCTGCCCTCATTTTTATATTTAATACCAACTGTTTCTCTTTCCTTGTCATCAAAGAGAGGGATATTAAATGCACCAGGAATATGACCTGTAATAAACTCTGCCGGAGATCGGACATCAACAACAGGAAAGACTTCCGCAAGTTTAAGAAACTCTGAAATTTGCAGTTTTTTTTTCGGGCTGGTCATGATTGTCTGATCGATATCGGAATACTTCTGCCCGGGAAGCAAAAACTGACGGCATTTATTATTTATCCCCGGTTATAAACAGGAAGTATCATCCGGTTTACTTATTAAAGTATTTTGCGAACAATCTCTTAAGGTCGTCAATCCTGACAGGTTTGGAAATGAAGTCTCTGATACCCGACAATTCTGCTTTTCTTTTTGTTTCAGGCATATTGTCGGCTGTAAAGGCCACAATTATATATGATCTGTCATATTCAATTATTTTTCTTGCCGACTCAAAACCATCCATTTCGGGCATTATAAGGTCCATAAAGATCAGATCATATTTTTTGCCTTTTGCTTTCAGATATCCATCATACCCTTCTTCGGCTATCTCACATGAATATCCGAGGCTTTGTAACATTTTTGCGATTATGTTCTGGTTCATCTTGTTATCTTCGACCACAAGTATCTGGATATCTTTTTTGAGCCTTCCTATATCAAACTCTGCGGAAGGATTTTCGAGATAGTTAAAGCTGGAATGTATCGTATCATAAAATTCATTCATATCAAAAGGTTTGACAAGGTAATGATCAACCCCCATAGTTATACATTTGAGATAGTTGCCTTTCTTATCGTTGGAACTGATCATTGAAATTATTAAACCGGACGATATTTTATTATCCCACATGGCCTTGGCTGCTTCAAATCCGTCAAAATCCTCATCGTCAACAATAATTATAAGGTTATATCTTTCACCGGGCATAATGAGATTGGCTTTTATCTGATTAATTGTAGATTTCTGAAAAGTTGTTATTGCCAATTGCAGTCCAAGCTTATGAAGCATCCCAAGAAATTCTTCATCTCTGTTCTGGCTGCCAGTAATCACAAGTGTTTTTATCTGATTGAAATTTTTTATATCTGCCAGATTCAGTCCTTTTACCTTTCTTTCATTTGAATAGGTTTTAATGGTAAATGTTACCTTTTCCCCAATGTTCCCGGATATTCCTGACGGACTGACAGCCGTAAGTTCCCCACCCATTAATTCAACAAGCTGGCGGGCAATGATTGTACCAAACCCTGATTCATCATTACTTCTGAGTGATATTGATTCGGCGTCTACAAATTCTCCGAATATTTTTTTCAGGCTTGCCTTATCATAGTTTTTCCCGGTATCCAGAATCTCAAAAACCAGTGTAATAATTCCATCCCTTTTCTCCTTTAATCTGCATTTAAGCTGTATTTCACCCTGTTCGGTATTTATTACTGAATGGTTGATAAGGTTTGTAAGTACCTGCCTTAACCTGAATGAATCGCCGATTATTGTCTCAGGAACCTTTTCATCAATCATACAGTTCAGTGAAATATCTCTTTCAGAGATGTTGGTTTTAGCCAGGTCAACCGAATAATAAATCTCTTCCCGGAGATTAAAAGGGATCTCATCCAAAATCATTTTTCCAGATTCGATCTTTGAAAAATCAAGAATATCATTGATAATTCCCAGAAGGACCTCTGTTGATCTGCGAAGAAGGTTTACTACATCTCTTACATCGCTTGTCAGATCGTACCTGTTAAGAACATCTGCCATCCCTATGATCCCGTTAAGCGGGGTTCTGATTTCATAACTCATCCTGGCAAGGAATTCCGATTTTGCCACGTTTGCCTTTGCCTCCTGTTTCCTTGCTGACTCAAGCATCGTTATATCAATCAGCATTTCCATAGTGGCATCGTCTCCAAGGAATTTTACAGGGATGCTGCTTCTGTAAAGAATGATTTCTCCGATTTCCTTTTTAATAATAACAAACTGATCGGGATTAAAAGTACCTCCGAGATTTTTTGAAAAATAATCGTTGTCATCAGGTAATGAGGTCTCGGGGAATATCTTCCCCAGCATATCTGTCTCATTAGTATATGAATAAAATCCTGCGGCAACCTTGTTAGACTTAATTATTTCCCTGTTCCGGTTATGAATTATCACACCAACAGGCATCTCTTCAATTAGTCTCATAAGCATTCGTTCCGAATCAATAAATCTTTGCATTTCAGTTTTCTGAGATCTCATATATCTCCAGAAAATCAGAATAATCAGTTGTACAACCAGAAGTGTTCCTATCACAATGAAAATTGAGTTCCTGATTATATACTTCTGAAAGAAATCTGTCGGCGCAGAGAAAACTAGCCCCAGATCTCTCTGCAAAAGTTGAGTAGAGTAATATGATGAGATAATTTCCAGTTTTTTACCATCTATTACTGCTTCATGAACGATGTTTGATATTGATCCGTTTGACAATTCAGAAGTGATCTTATCGATCTGGCCGTATTTAATTGATTTCCCGTTATTGTCGAAGATTATTTCACCGGCATTGCTCACCACCCATTGCCATTGATATTCTTTAAGATTGAACTCAGAGAATAGTTTCAGAAAATATCTTTTATAGTCTACAGCAACAACTATATTACCGTCTGGTTTCCCGTTTTTAAGAATAGTTAAATAATAGTCAAATTCATTATCTGTTTTAACCAGCTTTTCCATCACCTCTATCTTCCTCTGATCGAGAGCTGTGAATTCGCCCTCTATCCAATCATTTTTTACCTCATCCTTCGACAGAGTGAATTCGTTGAGATTGCTGTCATAAATCCGGATTTTTGTTACAAAATCTTTATATTTTGAAAAGAAAAGCTTCATCTGTTCTTTTACCCTGTTTTTTATATCAGGTTGGTTTTTGTCAAAAAACCTTGTCAGATCCTGAGAGAAGTTTATCTGGGTCAGATCACTTACAAAACTGTTGTTTGTACTGTCAACCTCAAGTCCAACAATCTGAACCTGCCGGTCAAGCAATTCAACTATATAATTTATCTGCTTCTTATACAGATTTTTATAATAGAAGAAATTTGCAATCATTATGACCAGAAATGCAGAATAGGCAAGGATTATGACTCTTCTCATTTTTTTGCAATTGTTTGTTTCAGAAGGATATAAAGATAGTCTATATTAAATAAAAATCAAGGTTATCTGTACTTTCTGTTTTCATCCTCCAGAATATTCAGATAACTTCTGTAACGCATAGGATTGATCATTCCCGATTCTGCAGCATCCCTTACAGCGCAACCCGGCTCCTCAAGATGGAGGCAGTTATAGAACCGGCATTCTTTCGATTTGCTGAATATTTCGGGGAAAAAATGATATATCTCATTTCTATCCATGTCAATAACACCAAAACCCCTGATCCCCGGCGTATCAATAACATATCCGCCAAATGGCATCCGGTGCATTTCCGGAAAAGTTGTGATATGCTTTCCTTGTTTATGATAATCTGAAATATCTTCTGTCTTGAGATTTAGTTCAGGATTTAAACAATTCAAGAGAGATGTTTTGCCAACACCTGAATTACCAGATAAAAGATTTATCTTATCCTTCATAGCGGCAATCAGATCATCTGTTCTGATTTCTTTCTTAAGAGAAAGTCTGAAGCATTCGTATCCAATTCCGCTGTATAGCGAGATAAGAAATTCCATTCTGTCAATTTCCTCTTCATTATAAAGATCGGTCTTATTAAAAATGATGCTGGTTTTAATGCGGTATGCTTCTGCAGTCATTAGAAACCGGTCGATGAATTCAATGGGGGTTTCAGGTGACTTTATTGTGACCATCAGGAAAAGCTGGTCAACATTTGCAGCAATTATCTGTGAATGTTTTGAAAGATTGGAAGCCTTTCTTATAATGTAATTCCTGCGATCAAGTAATCCGGTTATTACACCTGTACTATCTTTTAGATTTATTTCCAGCAGGACATTATCGCCAACGGCAACAGGATTTGTATTACGCGTTCCCTTAACCCTGAACCTGCTTTTAATAGTACAGTTAATAATTTTACCGGATCCATTTAACACCCTGTAGCGGCTGCCAGTTGATTTTATTATAAGACCCCTTTCCAAAACACTACATTTAAAGCCAAAAGTAAGGAAAAGGTCGCAGAAGGTAATCAGATATAAGATTAATTTTCCGATGCCATCAGGAAGAATGGCTTCATTTCGAAACTATGATAATAGGGCCTGAGCCTTTCGGTATTATAATATTCCGAAACCTTTACAATTTTTTTGGACGAAGTCACCACATCAAGCGGAACATTATCGTACCTGCCATTCTTTAATACGACAATCCTTCCATGGATCCCTTTGAGGATCAGGTCGAGAGCAAGGTTGCCATAAGCCATCGGCACTATCGAATCAACAGCATCCGGATCACCGCCGCGAACCATATATCCAAGCTTCTGATTAATAATGTTTATTGTCTTTCCCTTGTTGAATTTTGCAGAAAGATTCTTTAGTTCTGCTGAAATAAGGTCGCCTATACCACCGAGCTTAGCATGTCCGTAAGCATCTTTCTCCTGATCAGAAAATACCATCTCTCCCCCTTTAAACATTGCTCCCTCTGAAACCAGAACTATTGCATATTTACTTGGATTTGCATTTCTGTCTTCAACGAGAAGCTTTGCAAGAAGCTCAATATCAAACTCATATTCAGGAATAACACACCTGTTTGCTGCACCGGCCATGGTAGGAAGCATTGCAGTAAATCCGGCATATCTTCCAAATACCTCGAGAACCATTAATCGTTCATGAGATCCGGCTGAAGTTCTGAGACTATTGGTCATCTGGATTGTCCTGGTAATACAGGTACTGAATCCGATACAATAATCTGTGCCGGGAACATCGTTATCCATTGTTTTCGGAATAGCTACGACTTTCACTCCTTTTTTGTAAAGATGCACCCCATAGCTGAGGGTATCGTCTCCCCCAATAGGAATAAGATAGTCTACACCAAGCCATTCAAGGTTTTTAATTACTTCGGGCGTAAGATCATTTATTTCGGCATTATAAATATCTTTCAGATGGTCTGGGATATTATCTTTTGAAACATGGCTCGGTCTTGTTCTTGAAGTATGTAAGAATGTTCCGCCGGTACGTCCCGCCTTATTTACAATGTCATCAGACAGAAGCTGATAGCAATCGCTGTTATCAGCTTTTTTGTCTCTTATCAGCTCAATGATTCCCGCCCATCCGCGTCTCAGTCCGATAACCTGATATCCCTCCCTGTTAGCGCGAATTGTTACAGCCCTGATAGCAGGATTTAATCCGGGGACATCACCCCCTCCGGTCAGAATTGCGATCACTCCTTTTTTTGATTTTGAATTTGCCATATCTTTTGCTTTTAGAATATCACAAAACAATTTTTTTAAGACCCTTAAAGTATAACATTTTCATTTTATTCCAAAAATTTTGCTCGAAGCAGTTTAAATGCTTCAAACTGCTATTCTACAGACTTGCTCCTGCAAATATTTTCAACATTTAAAAAGTGAAACCAGAATTCAGCATGGAAATAAATTGATTTTGTTAACAAAAATAATAACATTATTGTTTTAATTTCATGTGCTCTATTTTTTAAATTGAGGATTATAGTTGTTGAAATATGATAACAATAATTTGAATACCTCATACAAAGCATATTACATAAAATCACCCGGATTGCCACTTAAAGAAATATATTAAAATAACTCTTAATGGAAAATGTAAGAAAATATGGTGGTGAATCCTATGATCTTGTTCTTCTTCACGGAGGTCCGGGAGTCCCGGGAGAACTGGAGCCGGTTGCAAGAATGATCTCAATTTCGTTTGGAATACTGGAACCGCTGCTTCTCTCTTTATCCATAAAAGATCAGATTGAAGAATTACACTCTATTGTCATGAAGCACTGCAATCATCCAGTTGTTTTTATAGGTCATTCCTGGGGCGCCTGGCTGGGTTTCATTTTCGTTTCATTATATCCAGAATTTGCAAAAAAACTGATAATGATCGGGGCTCCTCCTTTTGATGAAAAATATGTTTCGGAAATAACTGAAACTCGATTATCCCGATTGACTCCTGAAGAAAAAAACTGGCTCTTCCTGGCTGAACAACAAATTAAGACAGCGCCGGAGGAGAATTATACAATTATGACCAGGTATATTGACCTGATGATAAAGGCAGACAGTTTTGATTTGCTTCCGACTGATAACTCTGAGATGGTATTCTATCCGGCAGTTTTTTATAAAGTCTGGGAAGAAGCTTCACAGCTGCGAAAGAGCGGAAAGCTGATCAGATATGCCAGCAATATCAGCTGCCCGGTTGTTGCTCTGCATGGAGATTATGATCCTCATCCTGCAGACGGCGTTAAGGAACCGTTAAGCAACGCCTTGAAAAACTTCAGGTTTACGCTTCTTGAAAAATGCGGACATTATCCCTGGAAAGAAAAACATGCGAAGGATATTCTGTATAAGATTTTCTATAAGGAGATCGGAAGCACCTGTGTTTAAATATTCATGTGATAAAGTCATAACTTTCTGGTTTGTTCCAGAAATAAAAAATTAATAATTAACTATGGAACGTAGAAAATTCATTAAGACAGCCAGCGGAGCAGCAATAATGAGTCAAATATTACCTGTGTCTGATGACATCCGGGTGCTTGCAGACTCAGGAAACCTTAAAACGGGATCAGAAATGCAGACCTCAATTATCTATATTCAGGATAATCAGGTATTCATCGATACCCTCACCTTAACTGCAACAATTGCTGATGGTCTTCTGACTTCTTTAAAAAGCAAACTCAGCGGAGAGGAGTTTATTACTGGTTTTGATAAAAGCAGTTATGCCGCGCTGCAGATCGTGTATCCTGCATCAGAGATTGTTGATGTGAATGAGAATAACTATGGAAATATAAGTCTGCTGCAGGTTTCGGACCAGCGGGTGGAAATAAGATTCCATAGCTGGAACGGCGATGGCCTGATCACCATCTCAACTGATGATGTAACCGGTGATCTGATAATTGAACCTTCTGCGTATTCATCGCGGTCTGAGGTGCTCGCATGTCGCTGGAACATACCGGGGATAAAACATGATTTGCAGATTGTGGCCCCCTTATTTCAGGGAGTAAAGCTTAAGCTGGATGATCTTTTAATTCGTGATTCGCGCTGGATATGGCCTGTCAGCTGGGAAGCAGGACTGGTCATATTACAGTCAACAGAGGGTGGTTTCTTTATCCATGCACAGGATACCCATTATATTTATAAAGCGTTGAAAATCGGTTCGAAAAACGATCACAATATGCTTGGACTTGACACAGAAGCATATGGACCCATTGATAATAACCTGTCTGCAGGGGGATTAAAATGGAAAATAAACGTATATAAAGGAAGCTGGCAGATTCCTGCAGAAAGGTACCGGGAATGGCTCTGGAACGCTTATGATCTGAAAAAGGAAGAAGAAAAGCGACCTGCATGGATACATGATGTAAAGCTTGCCATTTCCTGGTGTCCGGGTGATTTAGAGATATTGAATGTTCTTGCAAAAAAAGTATCCCCCCCGAAAGTTCTTCTTCATTATCCCGAATGGAGGACAGATAATTATGACCAGAATTATCCGACATACCAGGCAAGTGAAAGGGGAAAAAGTTTTATTCAAAAAGGCCATAAAATGGGTTTTCACATCATGCCCCATTTCAATTCAATTGATATGGATCCTTCGAATCCTGTTTATACTCAGGTCCGCGATTTCCAATACCGTGATATAGTGACTAAAAAAATCCAGGGATGGAGCTGGGTAGATGGAAAGGTCCTGGGAGTACCGGAATCTAATGAAAGCCGGATGCATAACCGTGATAAAAATGTGATGGTTAAGATACATCCCGGATTAAGCATGTGGCGGTCAATCCTTGGGGAAAATATACATAAAGCAGCAAATGACCTTGACCTTGATTGTGTTTTTCTGGATGTAACACTGGTTACCCAGAACCTGAACAATTGCCTGGTTGAATCCATGACCTCAACTGAGGGCATGAAGCGGTTAATCGAACACATCAGTTTGCTTGGAAAAGGATTGGTGGTTGGCGGGGAAGGACTGAATGAAATTACGATGCAGGGCCTTTCCTTCGCCCAGGCCCATTTGTTTAGAAGCTGGCAGACGTCGACTGATGGTCTGGAGCGCACTGGAGGATGTAACCTGAATCAGGTTTTATTCGGAAGGTTATGCAAAACAATCGGATATTCCAATCTGAGCGGCAAGGACAAGGACTCGGAAATGCGTATACAAATCAACCTGGAGCATGGAAGCATCCCAACCATAACCATTGATTCGGCAAATGAAATTTCCCGTCCGAATGCAGCTGTAACCAGATTACTCGAAATGGCAAGCCATTAATATCATTCAGGATTTTATCGCAACCATAATGATTATATCCCGGTTGAGGGATTTCTTGCCATGATTGATGCTGTGAAAGAGATAAGAAGACGGGAAATTAATAAATGACTTTTAAAAATAGATACTCCATTATTTTGTTTTATTTTTTAACATCATATCGCTGCCGGTTTGTTTGACCGATATTATTTCTCCCTTATTCAGCTTCACATAATAAGGAATGCCTGGAAGTAAATCAAAACAGTTATCTTGCACCGATGCCTCACCGTCAATATCAATACAAACACCCCATACAAAAACCGGAGAAGTCAGAATCGCATAGTCCTCCTTCTGCGATATACTTATTTGTGGCTTTTCGAGTTTCATATCCTTAAATTTCTCCATCAGCATCTTATATTGAGAAACAGGGATATCGTTGTTTCTAAGCACTGCAAAAGCGCCGTGATTGGTATAACCGGCTTTCTCGTAGATGTTTTTATCAAACGAAGCAATAACCGTTGAAGCCTTAGCAGGTAGTGTCACTTCTTTATTTTCATTGATTATAAAGCCTCCTTTGGTTTCAAAAATACCATATTGCAGTTTGCCTTTCCATTCTTTACCTGCTTCGTTTATACCATACACATTAACTTTATCGCCCTCTTCAGCTACTACGACGTTCAATTGGGCAAAAGCCCTGCGAACGGGGTGATAAGCCAGCTTTTTACGGTTGTAGTAATCTACAATGGTCCAGCCGTGTGTTACTGGCCAGCTATCATTGTACATCCAGAAGATGGCACTGGACGAACTGAACATTCTGCGATGATAATTGGAGATATATTCTGTTAAGGCTTCAGCTTGCAGAAGGGCGCTTGCAAAAGCATAGTCATCAAAGGACATTTGTTTGTATGATTTGCCAAGCCAGTATTCAATGGATATGTATGTGATATCTTTCTCGCCCCAGAAGTTTACTAAGTTATCGTGATGATCCCATGTTATGGAACGTACGTATTGCTCTTCTTCGGGTAAAAACTGGCGTAGCGTGGCAGGAGAGCTTGCCCCGAGAAATCCGCCCTCATTCGGAAAACGATCCACATAATGACGATAGGCATAAAAATCAGGACCGTCCGATCCCAGCGAAACATTCCATGGGTGCTGGTCGCCTGTTATTGGACTGTCTGGAGGCTCGTAGTTCTCGGAATAAGGAGAACTCGGCCAGTAAAACATTTCAGGATTTTCTTTTTTTACGATCACCGGGATAAGATGATGATATAAAATATAATCCGGAACAGTTTTACCACGTGTATCATATCCCCAGGAGAATGTACCTAATTCCATTTCGTTGTTTCCACACCAGGCGATGAGCGAGGGATGGTGTGCAAACTCGCGCACAGCCCATGTTACTTCTTTCTTAATTGAATTATAGAATTCCAGGTTATCGCCTGGATATTCGGCACAGGCAAAAAGGAAATCATGCCATACCACCAAACCCTTTTCATCACAGAGATCGAGCAAATCGTTGCCGGCAAATTGTCCGCCACCCCATATCCGAAGTATATTGAAGTTGGCTGCTAAAGCCAGGTCAACAAGCTTTTCCAGCCTTTTTTTATTAACACTGCTGTAAATCATATCAGGCGGAACCCAGTTGCCTCCTTTCATGAAAATCTTTTGGTTGTTTACCTTCAGGGTAAAATAGCTTCCTGCAACGGGATGAGCAGACCTGTCCACTTCTATCTTCCGGAATCCGAAACGACGTGTACCGGCATCGATCAGTTTTCCATTCTCTTTAACTTCTATTTTCACAGAATAGAGGGTTTGTGCTCCATAACCGACCGGCCACCATAGTTTGGGTTTGTCCACTTTCATTTTTAATTCGAAAGGACGAAGCGTTCTTGTTAATGTATCCTGAACCGTAACTTTCTGACCGGTTTCCACGAGTGTAGCCTCTACAGTAAGGTTTGATCTGGCAGCCAATCCCTCAATAAACGGTCGGATGGTTAATTCCGCGGAAGAAAGATCATCATTCATTTTTACATATGTCACAACCTGATCCAGCCGGGCTGTCTCTTTCCATTCAAGCCTTACATCTCCGGTGATCCCTACGTTTATCATGTTCGGATTCCAATCCCATGAGAACTGGTATTGCGGTTTGCGCAACCAGTGACGCTTGTTCATAATGGTATTCAGAGCGTTGTTATAGGCTTCTCCTTCTTTGTCAGCCACATCAAACAATCCGCTCTCGACTGCAACAATAAGCATGTTGGAGCCATCTTTCACTTTGTTCGTAACATCAATTCTGCATGGGGTGTAGACATTTTTGTGTGTTCCCACCATCTCCCCGTTAACCAATATTGTTGAACTGTAATCGAGTTGATCGAATACTAACCAGACAGATTTATTCAGTGCCTCTTTTGGAACGCTGAAATAACAATAATACTGCCAGTACTGCTGCGATACCCAGCGAGCTGCCAGGGTATTGGTCCCGAAATTGATATCCCCAAACATACCTTGTTTTTGCATAGCCAGGTTCAGATCCATAGGTACATCAACAGTTACGTACCTTACGGAATCGAGCAAAGGATTGAAATGAATAAATGGATACACTTCGCTAAAGCCTTTGTTGCCATCGTTCCACACCACTTTCCATTTACCGGATAAGCTGATGGAATTTTGACCGAATGCCTGTTGGATAAAAAACAACAAGAGGATAGGGAAAAAACACTTTCTAAGATTCATAGATGTCTGGATTTAGTATTTTCTAAATGCAATATATAAAAAACCATCATAATAAATTATATTATATTCCATAATCAGGGATGAGGTTTGAAATGTTTTGAGCATCTTACAAAATTATTATGATTTTAAGTACTTTTGAAAGAAGACATATGAAAAGGAGTAACATTTTTATCCGGCGGATTATTCTTGTTTCATTCGCCTTCGCAATAATCTTTGGTTGTGTGAATAGCAAAAAAGAGGGTTTGATTAAAGTTTTGATCCTGAGCGGTAAGAACAACCATGAGTGGAAGAAAACAACTCCCTTACTTGTAAAAATGTACAAGGATTCGAGACTCTTCATAATAAATGTTACAGAAAAGTCCGATACGCTGACATACAGCGGATTAAGAAAATTCGATGTCATAGTGAGCAACTGGAATTCCTGGCCCGATAATGACTTTCGTATGACAAAAGAATGGGAAAATGATTTTCTGACTTATATTAAAAGAGGAGGCGGAGCTCTGTTTATTCATGCCGGAGCTTCTTCATTTTACAGCTGGAATGAATATCATCAGATTGGGATCGGCAGATGGGGAAAAGAAACAAATCATGGAGAACAAACAAAAGGGAAGGTATATGGATTTGACCAGACACATCCCGTTACAAAAGGGCTTAGAGATTTTTACATTGTTGATGAAATCTGGGAAAAACCTGATATTCATCCGAAAGCTAAAGCGATTGCCTCTGTTTCAGCAATCGACAAAAAAGATGGTCATTTGATCAGTGAACCGGCATTATTTGTGAACCACCTAGGAAAAGGACGCAGTTTCTTTACTACACTGGGACATAATGAGCGGGCTCTTTTAAATACCGGATTAAAGACAATCCTGCTCAGAGCTGCACAATGGACAGCACATCGTGAAGTTACAATAGAACCTCCGGCAGACTTGAAAGAAAGAATAACATCCGTAAGAAATAATTTGAGCTGGAAACAATCCGATACAACTTTAAGTCTGATCGACAATTCAGACATCATATGGCAATATAATTTCAGGAACCGTTTTGGCAGGCCCTATTTCCATCCACTTACAGTAAAGAACTCAACACTTACATGTGTCAGCCCACCTGATCATCCCTGGCACCTTGGATTATGGTTTTCATGGAAATTTATTAATGGGGTAAATTACTGGGAATATCTGAATGATTTTAAATCTGAAGAAAAGGGTTACAGATCGGCCGGGATTACCGAACTACAAAAAACTGATATCCTTAAGAATCCTGATTTTTCTGCCGATATCAGGATGGAATTACAATATCACCCGGCAGATGGTGAAGCTGTTATGACCGAAAAAAGAAATATACATGTTTCCCCGCCATACAGCGACGGGAGTTTTTTCATGGATAATGAATACATTTTCAATCCCCTGATTGATGAAGTAGTTCTGGACCGTACTCCCATCGAAGGCGAACCGGAAGGTCAGTCATGGGGTGGATATGCAGGTTTATCCATCCGTTTTAATCAGGATTTCACTTCACCCGAAATCATTGTTCCATCTGATAGCGAAAACTACAAAAAAAACAGGTGGCTTTACATGGGTTTCAATACCTTAACCGGAGAAAAAGCAGGGATATGCATTTTGCAAAATCCAAATTTTTCCACCCCGACTACCAGCTGGTATGTGATTAATAATCCGGAAATTCCGTTTTATTATTATAGTCCTGCTGTTTTATTTGATGGCAGGATTGTATTAAAAAAGGGTGAAGCACTTCATCTGAAATACAGAGTCTGGATATTACCAGGCATAGCCGGAAAAGTAGAAATTCAGGTTAAATATGATGAATATTTGAATAACTTATCCCAATAAAATCAGAAACCAATTTAATAAAATACCACAATGGATAAAAAAAATAAAAACAATCGGAATATTTCCCGCAGGGATTTTATTCAGAATTCGGCAAAAGTGGTAATCGGGGCTGCCTTGCTGCCAACAATATTACCATCGTGCTCAAGCAGGAAAGGGGCAAATGAGAGGATTACGATTGCTCATATCGGAGTTGGTGACAGAGGAAGATGGGAATTGATGAATTACCTTTTGCCATTGAGAGGAGCTTTGAATATCGCTGTTTGTGATGTCTTTAAAGATCGTCGCGAAAATTCGGCAAATGAAATCAACAAGTTCTATAAAGACAACAATGATCCCGTACCCGAATGTATCCCTTACCTCGATTTTGAGGAGATACTTCAGCGTAAAGATATCGATGCTGTGCATATCACGACCCCCGATCACTGGCATGTACCTGCAGCCATTAAAGCAGCGCGCGCAGGTAAACACATTATGCTTGCAAAGCCTCTTGGATTAAGTTATCCGGAATACCTTATACTTGCCAAAGAATTAGCTAAAAACGATGTACGTTTTCATTATGGTACCCAGCAGCGCACATCGCCACATATGCAGCTGGGTAATAACATCATAAGGGAAGGACGGATCGGTGATATTGAACGTGTTGATGTCTGGTGTCCGGGTAAAAATCCTGTTGACAGTCCGGTTTGTAATGAGGTACCTGTACCACCTGATTTCGATTTTGACAGATGGTCAGGTCCTGCACCGATGAGGCCTTATTGCCCCGACCGGGTGACCAACAATAGTTCATGGTTTAATTATGACTACAGTATCGGTTTTCTTGCAGGTTGGGGAGCCCATCCATTGGATATCCTGGTCTGGATATTAAAAGATAAGGTAGCCGGGGTATATACCAGTGAAGGGACAGGACAGTACTGGGCTCCGGGTGGATTATATAATAACATCCTTTCCTGGGATGTTACATATAAATATCAAAATGGTCTCGAAGTACATTTCGTAAGCGATGATGTTGCTTCAAACAGTATGCTTAACCATAGGGAAATAAAAGAAAGCAATGGTACAACTTTCTACGGTACTAAAGGCTGGATTTCTCTGAGTCGTTCTTCTGCGCAATCCAATATAGCTGAAATAAACAAGGAACTGAATAATTTCCCGAAAAACAAAGAGGGCTGGATTATCAGTGAGAATAATACTATGGGAAAAGTTTTTCTTGACGTTATTAAAGGCAAATCGAAAGAACTATGCCCATTGGATGAGGCGATTATTTCAGATACAGTCAGCCACATGGGTGATATAACCATAAGAACTAACCGTAAAGTGACCTGGGATCCACTAAAAGGTGAAGTTGTTGGCGACCCTGAAGCCAATAAGCTGTTTATCAGAGAACAGAGAAGCCCCTATACAGTTTAATACTTTACAGGATTATTCCCGCTGTAACTGATAAAGGTTTCCTGTTAAAGGTGGTTCCGTTCATTTTTGTCTTTACCATCAATGAAAAAAAATCATAAGCAGCAACTTGAGTTAATTAATCTGAATCCAAATCATAAATATGGGTAATCCTGATCGTGATAAAACCGGTTGCAGTTCTAATATTCTGATTACCGGTGGAAGTGGGCTTATCGGAAGATATCTTACATCCCTGTTGCTATCTGAAGGGTACAGGGTTTCACATCTTTCGAGGAGTGCAACACCTGTAAAAGGAGTAAATGTATTCAAATGGGATCCTGAAAAAAAAATTATTGATCCCTCTGCATTCAATGGTATAAATTATATTATCCATCTGGCCGGGACAAATATCGGGGAAAAGAGGTGGACAAAAAGTAGAAAAAAAGAGATAGTCAGCAGCAGAGTTGATTCATCATTGTTCCTGTTTGAAAACATTAAAGAAAGCCGCGTAGAGATAAAAGCTTTTATTTCTGCTTCAGCCATAGGCATTTATGGATCCGCAACCTCCGAAAAGATATTTGAAGAAAGTGATCCTCCATCCGCAGATTTTCTGGGAACAACCTGCAGATTATGGGAAGAAGCCGCTGATATGTTCAGAAGCTCAGGTATACGGACAGTAAAAATAAGAACAGCTGTTGTGCTGGAAAAAAACGACAGCGCCCTGGCTAAACTTCTTAAACCTGCCCTGTTCGGATTTATTTTTAGGCTGGGAAATGGACATCAGTATATGCCCTGGATTCACATTGATGATATATGCCGCATTTATCTTAAATCTGTTAAGGATGATAAAATGGAAGGAGCATATAATGCGGTTGCTCCTCATCATACCGACAACAAAAATTTCATGAAAGCACTGGCAAAAGTTATCCGAAAGCCGGTCTTCCTGCCACCGGTTCCTTCAATATTAATCAGGTCCGTTATGGGAGGCAGGGCTTCCATTGTTCTGGAAGGAAGCCGGATATCCTGTGAAAAGATACTCTCTGCAGGATACAGTTTTATCTATCCGGATCTTGAGTCGGCTCTTAAAAATGCAATTTCTGGCAGGAACTAATATGTTGATTATCCAATTAAAGAACTTGCATATATTTCCAATTATTCGTTTTACTTTAAAATCCCGGGTTACAAATACAAGTTTATACAAATTGTACCTGAACCCGATTGAAAAACTCTCCTCAGCTGATAAACAGTTTTAATGAAGTGTCGTCCGAAAATGATTCCAGATGGCAAGAAACAAAATCAGAGTTAAACGAAAAGATTTTTAAATCTGAAGGATTCAATATTAGATTAACCGGAAATTATTACCCCCTTTTTGAGATGATCTCAAGTTTGTTAAGATCAACAACTTCTATTGTTTTGCCAAAAACTTTAATGATACCATCTTTTTTAAATTCCGAAAGGGTCCGGATTACGTTTGCCGTGCTCATTCCAATGTAGTCGGCAATTTCTTTTCTGGAAACAGGGAGATCAAAAATCATAGAGTTGTATATCTCTTTTGTGAAATAGAGAAGAACAAAAGCAACACGTCCAATAAGGTTTTTTTGCCTGATATCGAGTGTCTGGTTAATGATCTTATCATTGATTTTCGAAATTTTGGTAAGAAGGCCCATTGCAAAGCCTCCATTCTTTAAAAACAACCCTTTAATAAAATCAAGCCTGACGATACACACCACTGAGTCTTCAAGTGCGGAAACTGAATATTTATACCTTTCTTCGGAAAAAATGCTCATGTTGCTGACAAACTCAAAAGGACGGGTTATGGTAATTACCTGCTCCTCTCCGGTGGAGGTTCTCCGGTATAATTTGACGAGTCCGCTTTTAAGGTATTTGAAATTTCTGATCATTTCTCCTTCATGGTTGATTATTTCACCTTTTCGGAATGACTGTTCTTCTTTGTTATTACACAGCTCCTGAATCGTGGGGTCATCGAGATATGCAAATACAATATCGCGGAAATCACAACTTGCACAAACACAATATTTATCTGTTCGGTTCACCTGTTCTGTTTTTCACAAATTTACCATTTTCCCCCGGACAAAACCTAAATGATAATTTGATTTTATACTTATCCGGAACTCAAAAAAACATTTCAGCCAAAATATATCATTAATACATCAATTTATGTGATTTTGTTCACAGATCATCAAAAAAATATTATGATTTTTTTTTCAGCCAGTGTGGAAAAATGAACTGTCAATCAATTATTTTTACCGCAAGGTAATTACCGGGGAAGCTATATGTGACACTGTTAATTTTTAAATATGCTTTACAAAACTGATTATCATATTCATACCCTGTACAGCGACGGAAAGGCAACCCCGGAGGAAAATATCGAAGCAGCAATTTCTGCAGGTATTCGCGAAATCGGCTTCTCGGAACATGTGAATCTGATCAGCGGAAAACAGGATTGGTGCATGGATATCTCCAAGGTTCCGGCTTATATTTCACATATTAAGTTTTTGCGTAAAACTGAAAAAAGAATAAAGGTCAGACTTGGTCTTGAGGTTGACTATTTTGCCGGAAAGGAAAATCTTTTATACGAATTCATTAATAAACTCGGCCTTGATTATGTTATCGGTTCTGTCCATTATATGGGTAAAACAACAGTTGACAGCAGTCCCGAATATTATGAAGGCAAGAATATTGATGATTTGTATGAATCATATTTTAATATTGTAAATGAAGCGGTTGCTTCGGGATTATTTGATATCATTGCCCATTGTGATCTTGTCCGTATTTATAACTTCAAACCTTTGAGAGATCCTGAATCCCTGTACCGTAATCTCGCAAAAGTGATGT
>Ga0315279_10004391_pt1 | contig 18953 bp, 21 predicted proteins | sample YL17G06_20_MG_FD_203694 | JGI IMG/M metagenome (GOLD analysis project Ga0315279, IMG submission 203694) | Sediment microbial communities from Yellowstone Lake, YNP, Wyoming, USA - YL17G06_20 | ecosystem: Environmental > Aquatic > Freshwater > Lake > Sediment | place: USA: Wyoming | collected... | reverse complement strand
ACAACAACGGAAGATAATGCCCCGGCCAGAAGACTTTACGAGAAGTTGGGCTTTCTGAAATCTGCGGTTCTCGAAGGGCTATATGGCAAAGGTGAGAATGAATTAGTCTACATTCTAACTCTAAACCCTTAAGCGCCACAAACGTTTCTGAGACTAGAGGTGTGAGCACTTGGGAATATCAGGACACGAATTGGCAAAGATTATAGATTCCACGAATGTCAAGATGACGGCCACTGAAGATGAAATCGAAAACCTCTGCCAGGACGCAATCGCCTATGGTTTCGGTTGCGTTTGCGTCAATCCTGTTTGGGTTAAGCGTGCTGCATTGACCCTGAAAGACTCGAAAGTCAGTCTTTCTACGGTAGGCTTTCCTTTCGGAGCTTCGATGACTGAAATCAAAGCCATGGAAGCGCTTAGGGCCGTTGAAGATGGAGCGAAAGAGCTGGACATGGTTGTGAACATGAGCCTGCTCAAATCTGCAAACTATAAGGCTGTCAATCGCGACATCACCACTGTCGTCGATATCAAACGTCTAGACCGAAGCATAATCGTTGAGGTGATTATCGAAACGGCTCATCTGACTAAGGAGGAAAAGGTAGTGGCATGTAGCCTCGCAAAAGAAGCAAAAGCAGATTTCGTAAAAACCTCAACTGGCTTCTTTGACCTTGGAGCAACAGCCGAAGACGTTAGGTTAATGCGTGAGACCGTTGGCAAGGACATGGGTGTTAAGGCGGCCGGTGGAATAAGGACCTATGCAGACGCACTGAGAATGATCGAGGCCGGCGCGAACAGAATTGGAACAAGCGTTGCTGTCGAGATAATCAAGGAAGCACCATAGAACCGTAAGACTCTTTGATGCACAAGTTGATTGAGCCGAAAAACCTTTAGTATTATGTTGCCGCAAATGATTTCTCAGGGTGTGTATTATCACATTTTTTCTGGTGCAAAGACGCCTATGAGGTTGAGTGCATTTCTGAGCACTATTCTCAAAGCGTCAGTCAAGGCAAGTCTTGCGTCGCTGAGCTCTGGCGGTTCAGCTTTTATCACGGGCAAAGCGTTGTAGAACGTGTTGAATCTGTCAGCCAATGCGTTCGCATAATCGGCCACCATGCTTGGCTTAAGGTACTCGGTTGCTTCGACAAAAGTGTCTGGCCAGCTTGCAAGAGCTAGCACTATTTCCTTCTCTAGCTTGTCTGTGAGCAGTTGATAGGCTGGTTTTGTGGGTTTCTTGTCTGCTTTGCGGAGGATGCTGCAGGCTCTTGCGTGCGTATACTGTATGTACGGGGCGCCGTTTCTTTCAAAGTTGAGCACTCTCTCCCATGTGAACATGACAGGTTTTGAAGCGTCAACCTCCACAAGGGCATAACGCACTGCTCCAATGCCGACGAAGTTCGCAATATTCTGTTTTTCTTTCTTAGAGAGTTGTGGGGAACGCTTCGAAACCTCTTCGAAAGCCCGATTGACCGCTTCGTCCATAACCTCGTCGAATGTGATGTATCTGCCGCGGCGGCTGCTCATCTTGTAACCCGGTAGACTGACCAGGTTGTATGCGAAGTGTACGAGGTTATCAGCATACTTGTCAAAGCCTAAAGCATAAAGGGCTATCTTCAACTGTAGCTGCGCAAGGCTTTGTTCCATACCGATAATGTTGATGACCTTGTCAGCATGTTCAAACTTCCACAGATGATATGCGATATCTCGTGTCGTGTACAGCGTTGTGCCATCCGAACGGGCAAGCGTGAGCGAAGGAATCTCATGTTCTTCTCTCAAACCGAGCTTCGCCTTCAAGTCAAGTTTCTTTGCGACGCCTTCAGCGTCAAATTCTAGAACGCCGTTTTCCATGAAAACGAAGGGGGATTTCTTGAGCTTTCGGAGTACTTCGGTTACGTGCCCGCCTGAGACGAAGTCGCTTTCCCAGTCCCATGAGTCGTAGGAAACCCCTATGCGGTTCAGGGTTTGTTTGAAGCCGTCAAAGCACAGTTCGCTGACTTGACGCACGAGCTTCTTTGCTTCAGATTCTCCTTCTTCGTAGGCTTTGTTGAGCTTGTTGATGGAATTTTCTGGGTCTTTGTCTTGGTTTATCTTGTCTAGAAGTTCTTCGAATAGCTGCGGGTATTTGCCCTGTAGTTCTGCGGAGATTGAGACCCATTCGTCTAGCTCTTTGTTGATTTTGCTGATCTCGTCTTCGGCATTGACTGCCTTGGCGCGTTCCAGTTCTCGTTTTAGGCGGTTGATTTCTACTAGACAGCTGGTGATCGTGTAGATTTTGCCTATGAAGTGGTCTGGCTTGCCGTCGGGTTTGGGTCTGCCAAGCTTGTCGTAGCCGTAGGCTATTACGGACGTCTGTCTTCCAACGTCGTCAATGTAGTAGTGCGTCTTGACGGTGTGGCCGCGAGTTATTGATAGTCTGGCTATGGTGTCGCCTAGCATTGGGTTTCGGGCTTGCCCGATGTGGATTGGATGAAGTGGATTGACACTTGTGTGTTCGATGATTACTTTCAGAGGTTTGTCTGTTTTGACAAGACCATAGTCTGTGTCTAGCTGGGTTGCAGACCCCAAGGTGATAGCGGCGAGCTTTGAAAAGTCAGCATGGAAGTTTACGTATCCCGCGCCTGCTGGTTCAACGCGTTCGATTAGAATGAAATGGGATTTGTTGATGTTCTTGATTAGGAGTTTCGCTGATTCTATGGGTTTCTTGCTGAGCTGTTTAGCCAGTTCAAAACAGAGTGAAGAGGCAAGTTGACCGTATTCCGGAATGGTCGGCTTCTCGAAAGCAAGGTCGGTAATTTGGATGTCAGGGAAGGACTTCGTGAGAGCCTTAGCTAGAGTTTCTTCGCATTCTTGGCGGAATTCGGCAAACGGGTTGACTGAGGTCATTGCGATTTTGTCCCACTGTTCTCTGGACGAGTTTCTAACTGTTAAGGGGAAGTTATATTTTAATCTGAAAACGGTAGTTTAGCATTTGTGGAAGCCATGCTGACAAAGATTGTCTTTTCAGAGAAGTGTCTTGGGTATGGGCAGTTGCATATTGAAGGACCTGAGAGAGTAAGAAAGACCTTTGAAATCCTGAAGGAGAAAGGCTACGAATTTGTTGAACCAAAGCGTGCCTCGGAGGAAGATATTCTGCGGGCGCATGATGATGAGTACGTTTGGGCCGTGAAGAAAAGCATGGTGGAAGACACCGACACGCCAGCTTATGACAACATTTACGAGTTTGCAAGGCTGTCAGCAGGCGGCGCTATCATGGCAGCTGAAATTGGCGGTTTTTCCATCATGCGTCCACCAGGACACCATGCAGGAAAGGCTGGTGCCGCTTTAGGCGCTTATACACGGGGGTTTTGCTACTTGAACAACATTGCGATTGCCGTCAAACATCTGAACAAGTCTACGCTGATTCTGGATATTGATGGACACCATGGGAACGGGACGCAGGAGATTTTCATGGGAGACGGGAAGGTGACCTATGTTTCATTGCATCGACATCCGAATTATCCTGGCACAGGCGTAATTTCTGAGGGAAATTGTTTGAATTTTCCATTGACGCCCGACTGCGGAAATGAAGCGCATTTGACGACTTTGAACAAAGCGCTGAGCATGATTGACATGGACAGGTTTGAGGTGGTGGCGGTTTCAGCTGGTTTTGACACGCATGCTGGAGACTTGGCTAGTCTCGGATTGACTGAGAACGGTTACAGAGAGATTGGAAAACGGATTGCCAAATTAGGAAAGCCTACCTTCTTCGTTTTGGAAGGCGGCTACGACGGAGAGAATGTTGGAAAGGACATAGACGAACTGCTAAAAGGGATGGAGCAAACAGTTCAGTAGGTTTTGCCGAAAGCGGATTTTGACCCCCCTATATATAGCTTGAACCTAGAGGTCTATTTGACTAGTCTCTTTTTCATGATATTGCTGCTCAGGATGAAAAAGACTGGCGTTACCACCGTGACCCAGACGATGCTGATGACCAGTGATGTTTGAAGGTTTCCGAGGAGTAAAGCTCTTGAAAGGTCAACAGTGGGTGTAAGTGGCAGAACGGCTTTTGCGAAGGTTTGCATGGGCGTTGGAAGCTGGGTCAGGGGGAAGAAGGTTCCGCTCAACAAGAACATGGGGGTTATGAAGAGGAAGCCTGGGTAATTGAAGAAGTCTATGTTTGGTGCTAGTGGCGTGAAGCACATTGCGAGGGCTGAAAACATCAGCCCGCACAAGAAGGCGAGAAGTGGAATAAGTAGGGCTAAGGGGCTGGCGATTAATCCGAAGGCAGCGACAACGCCTAGCACTATACTGGAGCTGATGAGGCTGCGGGTTGCGCCCCATAACATTAGCGCGGAATGTCTGTTCCGAAAATGGTTAAAAATGGTTTTAATTCCGTTCTGCAGACTTCTGCGGATTCGAGAAGGCTGGTTGCCGCAGGGAATTAGGGACAAATGCGAAGTCCAAAACTGTCTCCAAATCATAAAAGGCGAATAAAAACAATTTTAGACCAATTTAGGAACACGCATGCGCGCTAAGCCCAATGAGAATGTCGAAAAACAGACGGCGATGACTCAGTCCGTTTTTCGTTTTCTTCTAGCGATTGATACGCCCAGAATTGTTGAAGATACGGCTGCTAAACAGAAAGTCGTGATAAACAGAGGAAGGTTAAGGGCTGATTGAGTTAAAATCCATAAAATCGCTACGAAGGATACTATGATTATCGACGCCGGCAGAACGATTCTTGTGTTCAAGTTTGTCGGCGTGTACTTATCGGCATACTCCACATTTGGGCGTGAATACATCAATGCCCTAGCCTTCTCAACCTCAGCTTCCGTCGCCAAGACAACCTCGTTCTTTTCCACATCTTGAAATTTGAACGAGTGAAGTGCGTATCTTTGAAGCTCCCAAGGCTTCTCCTTTGGCAGAATCTTGACTATACCCATCTTCTCCATTTTCTTTAGGATTGTCTGAATTTTCGCAACGAATTGCGGATCGTCCGTCTTATTTTCTCCATAGAGTTTCTTCACTAAGTCTTTGACGTTGGGAAAATGCAGCTCCAGTTCGAATGATGCGAGGGTTTTTGCAAGGCTGTACTGGTATTCGCCTTCTCTTAAGCGTATATTGACAGGCTTGACTTCGGAATCGAGTGCTTTGGTCAAGTCTTCCAGTTCCTTTGGTGCTAGACCGCCCTGAGACAATTTAGTATCGCCGACTCAATAGTCTCAATAGAGAAAGTATAAGAAAGCTTCGCCGAACCGTCATTTTTCCAACGTTCTTATCAACAAACTCAACAGAAGAAACCATTAAACTTCTCAACCGATCTAGAAGAAAGATCAGAAACGAAAAAGGAGGCGAGAAAAAATGAAGAAAATACTGGTATTGGCAACGATTTGTGTTTTGTGTCTCTCACTGATTTCGGTGCATATGCTGCAGATAAATGCCGCGGAAACCACGATATTTCAGGACGACTTCGAAAGCTATTCTGCAGACACCTTCCCTTCTGCTGGTGGCTGGCAACTTGTCTGGAACGGTGCAGGCAATCAATATCAGGTAGTAACCGCCAACTACTCTCACTCTCCAACAAAATCACTTCAGCTAAAAGGTTCATACGGATGGAGTGCCGTAGCCAAGAAAGATTTCTCGAGCAGTAGCAATCTAGTTGGGTACGAAGTCTATATGATGGCAGAAACTGACGAAGGTGGAAGTGTTGTTGCTTTTTTCAACCAATCAGCCGCGAGTTGGGGCAAATACTATGGAGCTGTAGGATTCCTAAATGGTTCCATTTGGGGAGGTCACGACGAACTGACACAGAAGCTTCAGAATTTCACCAGCTACACTTGGTACAAAATCCGAGTCATACTCGACAAAAGTTCGAAAACCTTCAATGTATGGATTAACGACGTACTCGTCGGGCAGAACCTAGTTGAACAAAATGACCCAAACGAGATTGCCTCGTTGCATTTTCAGGTTGGATGGAAAAACGTCATTGACTATTTCGATGACGTAAGAGTATTCTCTTTAGACAGAGCAAGTAGCGTCACATTGACGCCGTCAACAGGGTTTGCAACCACCACCATTGTCGGTTCTGGATTCTCAAACAACTCAGCAATCACAATCACTTGGGACGGAACAACAATACCAACAATTCCAAATCCATTAATCACGGGCACAACTGGCAACTTCACCGCAATGATAAGCATTCCAACACAGACTAGCCCTGGAGATCATACAATCAACGCAACAGATGCAACTGGTACGTGGGCAACCGCTGCGTTTACCGTAGTCAACATGACTGGCCCGCAAGGACTGCAAGGACCAAAGGGTGAGAATGGAACACAAGGGCTTCAAGGCCCACAAGGACCGAAAGGAGACACCGGAGAGCAAGGCCCAATAGGTCCACAAGGTCCGAAAGGCGAAAGCGGAACTCAAGGACCGCCCGGAAACGTGCAAGAACTCCTACTGGTCGTAGCTTTTCCCACCGCCACTTCCATTCTAGCCATCTGCATCGCTGTCATAGCTCTACTTAAGAAAAGGACACCAAACTAACAAACCCTCTTTTTTTCTTTTTCAAGGGTTAAACTATTTTCTGATTCGTATTTTCTTGCTTTTGATAAGTAGTTATAACCGCTACAGATGCTAGGATGATTACGGCTGACAATATGTTTCTTGTTGTTATCGGCTCGTTCGCCAATGCGCGCGCGATGTCATCGGTAAACGCATAGAGGTTGTCGAGCCTCGAGATTGGAGCCGTCTGCGGGTCAACACTTCCATCTTCTCTAATGTAGATGGTCAGTCCAGACGCTTCTAAGACTCGAACCCTACCTACTGAAATCAATGTGGAGGAAAAGATGAAAACCAAGACGAAAGCCAAAGTGTGCCTAGTCTGCATTTGCCCTCATCTATTGCTTGGTGAACCTTTCTTTTGTAATTTTCGAATATTCCAAAAACGTCAAAGCCGCTTTCAACTTTAAGCTCCTCTTGGAACCCCCCACGGGAAATAAACGGCAAACTCCCACGGACTCGGCAGTCTTGTAACTTTCGCAAAATGAAAACATGGTTCAAGGTATATAGGGAGGTCAAAATCTCTCCGAGCACAACAGAGCCGAAGCTCCTATTCCCGCAAATCTTCAGATGGCTCCTCAAAATACGGCGGAAACGCCCACCTTCCAGCAAACCTGAACTCGTTGACAAAAACCAACCTGTCCTCACCGAGCCAAGCGCACGAAGAACGATGAACGTTATCTAAATTGACCGACGCATCCAAATCAACGAATCTCGCCAAAACAGAATGCAAAATCTCATGCTCCAAAACACTCAGCAAACTGTAAACCGTGAAAAGCCTCTGACGCCTATGCCAGTACACATTGATCACGTCAAGCTCCCAACTGTCAACCCAACCGTCACCCAAGAAATCCCGACGCCTAGGATTCCTCAGAATCTGCCTTTCCGTCGGAACCCTAACATCAAACACAAAAGAACCACCCGGCTCGGTCATCTTGCTTTGCCTTCGCATCGCGTCTATAAACACCCAAGAATGGAAACTAGATCTGATGCCCTATATAGAAGAGGGGCTAGAACCACTGATCGCTTCAGTGCAAAAACATGAATTGGCGGGCCCGTTGGGATTTGAACCCAAGATCCCCGGCTCCGCAGGCCAGTGTCCTGATCCGAACCAGCGGTGTAGCACCCAGACTACTGGTCTAAACACCGATACTAGACTACGGGCCCACCAAAACAATGGACTGCTCAAAGCAATAAATGTCTTACCACCGAAAACAGAGGAAGCCATCATAAACACGCTAATCGCACTAAAGAGCGACGGCAGAGAAGAAACCACACGCACAACCATAAGCTTCAAACTTAGGCAAATCGCGAGAAACGCAGACCTCACCGACCATAACCCTAACGTCTTCTGGGAACTCGGAGTAAGGCAAAGCTATAAGCAATGCACAATAACCATCGCAGAAACGGACACTCTGATTCCATTCCACTTCAGCCACAAAGGAATCCTATTCTATAACGGAGAACACCTAGACAATCAAGAATTCGAAGAAAAATTCCTAGCCTCATTGAAAAACTGCATGGAATCCCCCAATGATGTGGATAGCCCCGTACTTCAAGCATTGGGAGGAAGAGGAACACTTTACAGCATCATACACGCTCAGGAGAATACCAGAAAAATACTATCGCTTGTTGCAGAAGTCGGCTCCAACGAGCAGGACATGAACGAAGTATGTGAATGCTGTGAGCGAAACAAGCAACTAAGAAGTGAAAAGAAGGGAGTCGAAATGTCCGCTTATATATTGAGGTCGTCAGCCATAGAGGCACTGTACGTTAATAGATACGTAGACTCAGATGAGGATTTCTACAGGATTGTTGACGAGTATTACGAGCATATACGAGCCATCAATGCTGGTCTAGCTGCATGGCAGACTTCTAATACTAGAGCCCAAGGAATAATTGAAGCATGGCTTATTGAGGACAAGCCGTTACTCGATGATACAATTGCCCACCTGAAGCCATACCTAACAAAGCTCGGAAAACAGCACACTACAGACGACCACCTGTAGAGGACGCCCATACACTCTTGCCACCAACTATCTTATTAAGAGACAACCGAGCCGTTCCGCCACCGCCGATGACGCACAATCGTTACGCAAAGCCGACCGAACAGAAAAAAGGTTAAAACTAACACTACGTGGAGATCGCCACCCAAGACGCGCTCAGGCGCGATGTATGCAAAAAGCAATTCCATAAAAGGCAAAGCTCGCATCGCTTCCTCGCGTGAGGCAGAGCGCAGGCGAAGAAGAATGCCTCAAGCACACACTACACAATCAAAGCAAAGCAACAAATAACATAGAGAAAATAAAAAACAGGAATATAGAATAAACAACTGCTATTCTTCAGCCCCGACACAGGAAGAAAGCGAATAAAAGTAAAAGAAGGACCCAAATAAGATTTAGGAACTGTCCAACAGAGATACAGTTAAAATGAAGTGTAGATGTGTAGAACAACCAAAAAATAGCGTTTAAATATAAGTTTAGACACTATACATAGTGTAAAGAGAGTGAAATGAAAATGCAAAACTCGGACACAAAACCAAAACAGACCGCTGCAACCGAAAGAAAACAAGAAACAAGAATACAAAGCAATAAGAAATTACTAAGCCTAGTAGACAATAAATTACTAAGCCCCATAGACCAGTGTCCTAACCCGAACCAGCCGAATCTAGACCGAGACACCCCCCCAGCTAGACACGGTTACTAGACTACGGACCCTTTTAGAGGGACTATACCCTCTTACTTGCGCTTTCTGAATAGTTTGTGCTCGTCTATATCTGTTACGTAATCGAAGCCAGACCCTATGAACTGTTTGGCTTGACCGACATTATTGGCGACTCTGCACACGTAGTCATCGTTGGCGAAAGGCGACGCAGGCTCAGATTGCTTCAACTTCGTTTCAAGCACTTCTACCGCAATTTCAGTCGCTACAAGAGCTTAACGCAATTAATGCCCACAGTCCCGTCAGTATCAGATTCTGTTGAAATCAAAGTGAGGCTTGTTTTTATTGGAATCCATAGATAGTGAATCCGATCCATGTAAAAGGTTTGCACTCTTGATCAAAAAGCATCGCCTTTTGGGTTTCTTGAAATGCGGCTAGGGGGCTCTTTCCGCTTAAGCGATTTTGGTGATAGAGTACCATAAACCGGTAAGCTGCGCGATCATCGGCTCTAGGAATGCTAACTAATACTGAGCTAATTCCTGCCTCAAGAAAATCCCCAGGCAAACCCAATATATCATCCCCCAAAAGTTCGACATCCTTCACTTTTGTAGGCCGCCATCCACTACTGCATGCGCTAAGGGTAACCTCATCATATCTAAGTCTGGAGCTTGAGATCTCTGCGGCATCAACCTTAGAATCAGACAAAAGCAGCCCAGAATTCATAGGTTCATCTTGTTCAAAGGTTCCATGGCATACAATATGCAGAACCAGTGAATTCATATCTCCATGCCTTAGCAGTTTCCAAAATCCCGCTTCAGTCGCTTTCTCGTTTGATAGAACAGACGAAATAATCTTTGATTCAGACAAATACAATTGCTCAATATCGCTTATCTCTTTTTCAGCATTGGGTAGTGGAGGGATGTTGGGAAGCTCGGAATAATCTGGAGCGCCCACAAGAGCTGCTTCAGGTTTAGTTGAGAAATTAGTTTCGAGACTCGGAACGCAGGCCAAGTTCGGAAGAAGACCAACCGGACAATATTCAAAAAGTCGCCTTCCTCTGAAAATCAAACCCGCCCAAGGAACTAGGTGTAGAAGACCGTGAGGCACAATATTGAGCCCCTTACTCTGAAGAGCTTGCTTCAAAAGCTCCTCGGGAATGAGATGTTTTGCTCCGATACCCAGTCCAGTCGACAAGTCATAAAAAAGCGGAGTGGGGTTGGCTGACTGCAAATTACTAACATAATCATTTAGTCTGAAGTTTACGTCTGACGGTATTTCCACTGAATCTGCGGAGCTTTTGCCTTCTTTTATTAATACGGCAGTTATTGTTTTTGCTGTATAGAATAGACTTAGAGCAGTCTGTTCTCGTGCTGAAAGAATGCCGTTTATTTTATGAAAATCGAAAGGCACTGGATTGGTCATTGCTCTCCAGTGAGGATCTGAAAACCTGATCCGCTCTAACAAAGCATCACGTTCAGCAAGAAGTGTTTCCCTTTTTCTCTTCAGTTCATCTGACTTACCATTTTTGTATCCGCTGTATTCTAATGCATCAAGCCCCCGTGACAAATCATCAAATCTAGTTTCAAGTTCATCGCTGCTCTTAATGGTAGACTCGGCAGAGATACTGAGACTGACAATAAGGGTTCGCGACTTGATCATTTCCATAAACTCGCAACACTCTTTTGCAAATCCACTCTTGCGCGCCAAAAAAATAGCATCTTTGAAAAGCGCAAGCTTGTCTCTAATGTAGGTGCGTCTTGCTATAAGCAAAGTGGCAAACTTGATGGCGTCGCTTGTAATAGGAGCAAAGATACATGATTATACGAGTGGGTTGCGCTGCTACTCGACTAATCTGGTCAGACATATAATCAGAGATTTGCACAGTCAAACATATGAGATACAGATTGAAACGATAAGGCAGGCGAGTATTCGAGGATACAGAATAAAAGAGATTCCGATAACTTTCGTAAATAGGAAAAAGGGAAAATCAAAACTAGCTTTCAACGAAATAAAACAGTTCTTCTCCTACATTATCTTCAAAATTATATTCAAAAAGAAGGTTACGGTTTCCGTCGGTAAAATTGGCGTTGGATACGAGAGGAATGAAGACTAAAGTGATTAGTTATGTTTGACTGAAAAGCAAACTAGGTCCAAATAATTTATTAATTCTTTTGCAGTGGTTTGTATTATTCGATGTCGTGAATCAAATGGCTAAGTTAGCTGAAGCATTTAAGGCATTTACGAAAATCATCACCACTTATCAAAAGGGGCAACTACTCAAAGTGAATTTCGCTATAACATACAAATGTAACTCAAGGTGTCAGATGTGTAATATATGGAAACGCTACATTAAAAGCCCCGAAAAGGCTGAGGAAGAGCTCGAGCTAGAGGAAATACGCCAAACCTTTGAGAGATTTGGCAAACTAGTGTGGGTTAGTTTAACGGGTGGTGAGCCTTTCCTTAGAGATGACATAGTAGATATTGTCCAATCCGCCAAAGATAACTGCAAAGTTAATATGGTAAATATAACAACTAATGGTTTTAAATCTAAACTCGTAGAAAGTAGAGTACGCGATATAGCTGAAGTCAATGTGCCCCTTACCTTCGTAAATATCAGTCTAGATGGACATGCAGAGTTACATGATTATATGCGAGGAACGAAGGGTGCTTATGAAAACGCAATTAGAACTCTCAAGCTACTTCATATGCTTTGCAGTAAGTATAACAACTTGTTAATTGGTTTTGAATATACGACAACACCATTTAACGCTGGCAACTTGGCGCAATTGGTTTATAAGTTAAAGGAGGTAGGATGCGATTGGCTGGTAGAAAACCTGACAATAACTACGTATCATCAGGGAAATTTATATGACAATGTAGACCTAAATTTGAGTCAACAATTTGGCTATGATTCGCTTAAGTTTAAGATGCTCAAAGACATAAATGAGGCGCTCAATCTTACACACGCCAAATCACCTTTAGCGCTAATTAGGAGAGCATACCTTAAGTATGCACGAAAATATGTGCGTGATGGAAGTGCCCCATTGCGCTGTCGCGCGTTGCGAAATTCATTGTTTTTGGATCCTTATGGAAACGTATTTCCATGCGTGATTCTTGGACATGAAATTGGCAATCTGCGCAACTGTCAGTATGAAGTGTATAAACTCTTAAACTCTAAATATGCATTAAAGGCTAAGCATGAAGTTGAGATTTGCAAGAAATGTTGGACTCCTTGCGAGGCTTATCCATCTATCATGACGCAATTAACTAGCTTAATCAAGGCTTGATGAATATAGATGAGAGTCTTGGAAATAGCCACTGACGCTCCACCTTATAAAGGAGGTATTTCTCGCCTAGTAGGTGTACTTGTAGAAGGATTACGTAAGAACGGAGTGCATGTGGATGTTAAAGTTCCCAAGCGCAGAATCGGAGAGTTTAAACCTACTGTTACGGCGCTTAAGAAATATGAAGGTTATGATGTCATTCACATACATGGACCTACGCCTTTCCTCTCAGATGTGGCACTTCTAATGAACGATAATCCTATCATATATACGCATCACGCGGAGGTTAATTGGTTATCAGAGAATCTATCCTATCTCTACAGGCGTTTTCATAGGTTTCTAGCTTGTAAGAAAGCTCAAATAATTGTCATTCATTCTCATGAATACGCCGGTTTGTTTAAGAGAGCACATGTCGAGGTCATTCGTCCACCTGTTACGTTTCAATCGCCAAAAAACTTTCAACCTCATATGCGCGTTAAACGACCGTTTACAGTCATCTATGTGGGGCAATTTCGAGCTTTCAAAGGTATAGATGTACTCATCAAAACAGCTTCTATCCTTAAGGATGTTCAATTCATTTTAGTTGGAGAAGGCTCACTTAAGCCCAAGTTTAGGCGCTTAGTTAATCATTTGCATTTAAAGAATACAGTGTTTGAAGACAGTGTAGATGATCGCAAACTCCAGGCACTATATGAATTGTCTCACGTTATATGTCTTCCATCCATAAATACAACTGAAGCTTACGGACTGGTTTTAATTGAAGGTGCATCGCATGGTTGCGTGCCGATTGCCTCCAATCTTATTGGGGTAAGGGAGAACCTAAGGTTACTAGGCGGGCTTACTTTTTCTTGCGGTTCGCATAAAGAGTTAGCTAATTTAATACGGGAGTTGAAGGTAGATTCTGAAAAGTGGCTTCGCCTCTCTACACAAACACATAAACTAGCCAATGAGTATATTGAAAAGTATAATCCAGAGTATTATGTGCAGAGGCATATGGAACTATTCCAATCTATTACGCAACATAGATGAGTAATAGAGAGAACAGATTATACTTACAATCTAAAACTTTGAGGTAAAATAGTGGAATGAAATAGTGGAGGAGTGTAGTTAGCGCGCGCTGTCAAAAACACGCCTGTTTGTTTATGTAACTCTTTTGTATCTCTCGATACTTTCAGCGGTACTGATCTTCCTAGGCTTTTTACCGATTTCAAACTTTGATGATGGTTTTATAAGGAAAACTGGGCTTTTGCCTTACATCGACTTCCGTCCGGGTTATCCGCCACTGGGGAAACTTCCATACTATTGGCTGTATAATTTATTTCCTCAAGTAAGCGCGTATAATTTTTGCACTTTTTTCTTTAATTTGGCCACATTATTTTTCTTATGCGTTGTTCTTTACCTTTGCCTGATCTAATGCCCTCTAAGGTCTCAAGAAATGAAGTAAGGACAGCCTCTGGCTTCGCTGATCGCTTCGTAACTAAAGGAGCTATCATTTCCGATGCGTGTGCCAATTCTGAGAGAGCACGGGAATTGTCTCCAAGCCACTGTAGCAAGTCCACTAGGTCCACAGTCGTCCTTGCCAGATTTACGACGTCGCCCTCTCTGTCGAAGAAATCCTTGCTCGAAGTCAACGCCATCAGAGCCTCGTTGAAGCGACGCGGCTCGTTAGAGAAGACACAAGCGACCGCTCCATGTTAGCTCTGTCTGATGGTTCCAGATATTTACTCGCGAGTTCCAGCGCCTGTTTATGCAGTTTTTCCGCTTCCGGAATATTGCCTTTGGCTTCCCAGAGATCGGCCTGTGTTAGCAAAGCGTTCACCAAGGGGCGCACAATACAAGATATCTCTATGGGGCATTCGTAGTACTGATTGTGGAGCAATGAAATTCGAAGCTCTTCATCGCCAACTTTTATCAGTTCTTCATTCCACTTCATGGCGGAATCAACATCGCCGCTATTCTTTGCAAGTTCAGCTTTTTTTGAAGCAAAATCGCCTTATCTTCCGATACCTTAGCCATTTGCAGCAGCCATTCTCCTTTGGAGGGTATCTTCGAATTCTCAGACTTTTTCTGGCCCATTTGAATCTCTATCCACAGGAAAATTTTGATTTGCTGGAGAACAAGAGAACAGAACTAGAGATTGCCCGCCGCCTTTGCTATTTCAGCTGACCTACCTAATACCTCTATCACTTGAGATCGATTGACATTAGAGACTTCAATCTCCACTTCGCCAAACTTGATCTTAAGTTTAGCACCTGCAAGTTGTTTTGTCGCCTGTTCAATCAGAGCGTCTCCCACTTTTGCCGATCCTCCCACGAACTCCATGACAAAACTTGGAACTTTACGGGCTCCCTGCGCCAATCCTCTGTCTGGACCAACTTCAGTTGCCTTTACTCCGGGGACAGCTTCCAAGGCAGATTTAACCGCTGTTCCATCGACTCTGCCTCCTTCAGCAATAATAGTTATCTGAGGATTCATTTTAGCTTGACCGCAAATAGTATGAACGAACTGCTAGTTATATTTTTCGAGAAGCATAACGAACAAAAAGTGGCAGATGCTGAAGTTCAAGAATCAAGGCACTACATTTTCCCCAAGAACATCAGATCCTTCATTGTAGGCTACACAAATTGTAGGCTTTTTCTATTCAAAAAAAAGAAAAAACAAATTGCACGGAGGATGCCTCCAGAAAAGTGTCATTCCGTAATAGACTACGGGCCCTGGAGCGAGATTGCTCTGTTCTTGCAATATAAACCCAGATGTCAAGGGAAAAATCGCCAACACTCTGCTAGATCTGAGAAAAATGGACTCGAAGAGCAGACAATTGCGTGCATTCGTGTTCCCAAAATCTCTCTTTGACGCGATTACCAAACCAGACTACAGTGATCATTGTAGTTTTCGAAAATGTTGCGACACATGGCAGCAAGTTCGAAAACACAAAGTGGTCGGCAAGCAGTTTTCTTGGAACAAATACGTACGGCAACTTGCACGGACCTTAGGCTAATCCCTTTCAAGGGCTTGAACCCAAAAGTGAGTAACAATCTGTTTTACTGAATATCAAATCCAATGTCGTAACAACATGGCTGGAAGAACAACAACAGTGTTTCTGCGGGTGCTGTTCTACCAGACGAAAGTCCGAGAGTCTTTCGCTTTCAGCAAAGATGCGGCAGAGAATCCATGACAAAAACCCTTTTGTTCCCGCTAACTATTCTTCTCCTGATACGCATTGTTTTTCAATGCTCGCTGTAAAGCATTGATAACGTTTTGCTTTCCCATCGCAAGCAGATAGGGTCCAAGCCTTGGCCCTTGCGGAACCCCCAATAGGATCATGTAAAGGGTCTTGAAGTAACTTCCAAGCTGTAGATCATGCTTCTTAGCTGCGTTGAAAATAGCGTTCTGCATCTTTTCAGGATCATCTTCAACCTTTAGCACTTCGACCAGTTCTGCTATTGCCTCCTTCTCAGCAAGGGAAAGGCTGACCGTGGTTTCTTTTATCTCCTCAAAATCCCCTATCCAGTTAGAGGCGTACTCAATCCGTTCCCTCAAGCCTTCATCAAGGATATGGCTCTTCTGAAGATAACCGTAGCTGCGCAGTTTTTCAGTAATATAGCCTTCGGCGCTGTTCCTAGGTGCCATCTTAACAAGAAAGGTTATCAGATTGTAAGGAACATGAACACCTGCCTTCTCAGGTGGCTTTAGCACACAGCAATATTCATACAGCCCTCGAAGCTTGGCAAGTTCCCTCTCGTCTTTAGTCTGCTTCCTTCCAAAGTAAACATCTTCCAAATCATCAAACTCGTTCATGTAGGATGGAACATCAGTAACGTCTAGTGTGCGCGTTCCCACAAACCGCTTGAGCATAAGCAGCAGTAACGATCGTGGCGAACCATAACGGAACCACACCTGTGGAGTAAAAACATTCCCCGTAGATTTGGAAATCTTCTTGCCACTCTTGTCCAAAAACATTTCATACTGCACATGCGACGGTGGCTCAAAGTTCAGTATTTCGCGGCAGATTCTATCATTTATCCGCACACTGTCAGCTATGTCCTTGCCGTAAGCCTCAAACCGAACGTCAAGCGCCTTCCAGCGTGCTGCGAACTCGCTTTTCCAAGTTAGCTTGCCCTGAGCCTTCGTGACATCAGCTTCACCTTTGAAGCCGCACCCTTCGATCCATTTGCCCTTAATCTCCATACCTTCGCAGACGTAAAGCACCTTGTTCTCTTTCGGCACGTACTTCAGAGCCTTAGTTGTGTATAACCGCCCGCAATCGCCGCATACTGCGAAATATGGCAGAACCCCAGTGTACCGCTCCTGCCCCACCTCTTCCTTGACTATCTCCCCCACTCTCTGCGCATGCAAGAGCAGCGCTTTAATCTCATCATTCAATACTCCTTTCTGATAGGTTTCCTTTGCAGACACATGGTGATACTCTATCTCACACTCATCCAATGCGTCAAGCAGCAACGAACTCATGTGCCTACCATAACTCTCATGGCACTCAAACGGGTCAGGAATAGCCGTAACAGGAGAACCCAGATACTTCTCCAGCGAATCAGGCAACCCGTAAGGCACCTTACGCAAACCATCGGTATCATCACAAAAGGCAATCAGCTCTGAGTTGTAGCCCTGATCTCGCAGAGCCAGAGTCACAGCAAAAGAACGCGCTGCATCCCCCAAACTACCGATATGGGGAAAACCAGAAGCGCCTAAACCCATCTCCGTTCTGATAAGCTTCAAACTCCGGCTTAACTTCTGCTCTCGCTCAACGATTTCCACAGCCATCTTATCGTACCAAGTACCACGGCCTATCGTCTTCTCACTCATGACTAAGCCAGCCTTCCGCAATACTAGATACATAAAGAATAGAAAAAGGTTTAGAAAAACGCAAACGCTACTTTCGCTTCATGGAAGCGGCAATCGCCATACCAGCAACAGCCAGCAGTATCACAACCACGGAATAGTACCACCAGCCATAACCCAACAGAAACCATGCCCCACCGACCGCTGCCAGCAGAAGACCCCACGAAACAGTGTTGAAAGGCCCAAGCTCGTACTTCTGAGGCACAGCGACCTTCATGCCAGCCAACACAACGACCCAGATGCCGGACAAAAGTAGGATCAGCGGCAGAATCAATGTCCAGTCGGTTATGATCTGCAGAGGCTGATAAAGAAGTACACTGACTACGACGATTACCAGAAAGACGCCGAAAGACAGCAGACCACGTTCAGCCATTCTCAGACGGCTCCTTGCTAGATTTTCTCTCCGCACTCAGGACAGAACTTCGAAGACGACGGAATGGTCTTGCCACACTTCGGACAAGCCATCGTAGCAGTCGACGGCGGCGTAATCGTGGTTCCGCAGTCTGGGCAGAACTTCGACGTTGCAGGAATCTTCGCGCTACACTTCGGACAGATTACCAATGCAGCAGCCGGCGCCTGTGCCGGACCAGTTGGCGTCATGATCTGTGGAATCAGAACCATGCCCGTCCCTAGGCCCGCTCCAGAGGACTTACCAAGCTCTTCGGCAGCCTTCTTCACCGTCTCCATGCGCAAGACTTCTTCAGGCGCGGCTTTGCCAGTGCGAAGCCAGAAAAGCCTTTCACGATACTCAGGTGTTGTATCAATTCCTTCAAAGCGCAGATCGGTCAGTTCCAAGCCTAACCGTTTGAAATAGTCGGAAATGGCGTTCTTCACAATCACGGAGGTTTCGTCGAGCCTTGTGAAAACAGTCAGCAAATCATAATGTGACAACTCGTCGATGATCTTCTCGTTCAGGAAGCCGCGGATGAAATTGTTTACATCCTCAGTAGAGTAAGCCTGTTGCCCACCCACAACTTCATTAACGAAAAGCTGTGGACTCTCGACTTTGAACCAGAACCCACCGTAAACTTTCAACGGGGCGAGCTCAGTAGTTTGGGCCTGTGCGCCATATTTTCCAGCAAAGACCTTCGTTGAAATGAATATGACTGTGGACTTAAAGGGCTTCTCCTTGTATCCAGCTAGACGCGAAAGTAAGCCTGTAAGCAAAGGCAAGTTCAAAGTTGTCAGTACATGTCTTCCAGCATCGAAAACATCTAAAGCCTTGCCATCTCTGAAGAACACCGCAACTTCGTATTCATGCACAATCAGCTGAGCCCCCCAAGTGATCTCCTCGTCTGGATATCGCCACAGGATGTCTTCTGCACCTGGGTTCTTCCATTCAATAACTTGTGGCATCTTAACTCACTCCCAAGATTACTTCTCCTCTTTTGTCGAAAACTTCCTCGAAAGCATCAACGGTTTCAGTCAAATTCTGCGTCATCTGCTTGGTCTTGTCAAACGCCTGTTTGCCAATCTCTGCCTTGAACGCATTGACTTCTTCAACGATCTTGTCAACTTCATCAACAAGCTGATTGTCAAATGCGATCATATTGTCAAGATCATCTTCTCCGACCTTTACAACGTCAAAGAAGCCAGCGTACCCATAAGAAGCATGAT